>Ga0265338_10007501_pt1 | contig 13510 bp, 15 predicted proteins | sample 42126metaG_FD_193579 | JGI IMG/M metagenome (GOLD analysis project Ga0265338, IMG submission 193579) | Rhizosphere microbial communities from Carex aquatilis grown in University of Washington, Seatle, WA, United States - 4-21-26 metaG | ecosystem: Host-associated > Plants > Roots > Rhizosphere... | reverse complement strand
GGTCTGCGACTACTTGGATGGCGCCGAGGTGGTCATGGCGTGTGAGGAGGAGTTTAACATTACGATCACGGACGAAGAGGGCGAGACATTGAAGACCGTCGGCGATTTGGTGGCGCTGATTCAAGGGAAGGTCAAGCAATGAATCTGATCGAGCAGCGGTACGCCGAGCGGTGCGCGACGCCCTCGGACATTCACGAGCATCTGCCGACGTTGCGGCGGTATGCGGCGGAATGCACACACGTCACGGAATTGGGGGTGCGGACGGTGGTGAGCACGTGGGCTTTCCTGGCGGGCTTGCAGCGCGGTGGGAGATACACCACGCGCCTGACTTCCTATGACTTGGCTGCGCCGCCCAAGCACGGCGGAAACTTGGATGAGGTTTATGTGGCGGCGGGCCATGCGGGTATCATGTTTTCCTTTTTTGAAGCGGATGACCGCCAGCTCGGATTGGGTCCGACTGATTTGCTGTTCATTGACACGTGGCATGTCTATGAGCAGTTGCAAATCGAGTTGCGGCTGCACGCGGACTGCGCCCGGAAATATATCATCCTGCATGATACCCAGACCTTTGGGATCGCGGGCGAGACGCCGGGCCACAAGGGGCTGCTGCCGGCGCTGCAAGAGTTTTTGGAGAGTCATCCCGAGTGGACGGTGCGGGAGCGGTTCACGAATAACAATGGGCTGACGGTGCTGGAAAGACAAAGCAAAAATTGAGAAAGCAGAAAGCAGAAAAATCAACATGAAAATTTGGTGCTACACCGTTACCCGAAACGAGGCGAAGTTGATGCCGTTCTGGCTGCGGCACTATGAACAGTTCTGCGACCGCATCACGGTGTTCGATGACCAGTCCACGGACGGGACACAGGAAATAGTCAAGGCAAGAGCAGAAATGGCGAAAGCAGAAAACAGAAACCAGCAAATCGTGCTGGTGCCTTACCCTTGCGCCGGCGGCTTGGATGATCGGCAGCTTATTGACTTCGCGCAAACGGCTTACAAGGCGGCGCGCGGGCAGGCGGACTGGGTGATCTGGGTGGACTCGGATGAGTTTCTGTACCAGCGTGACGCTGGACCCCATTTGGTGAAAACCTTGGAGCGGCTGATGAAGGAGGGAGTACAGGTGCCGTTGACGCGCGGGTTTCAGATGATCAGCGAGAGTTTCCCGGAGTTTGAGGAAACCTCACCCGTTCCGCTGGGCGGGTCGCCCAGCGGGACAGGCGGGTCGCCTGTGCTACCCCGGGTGGGGCGGCAAATCACGGAGCTGATCAATGAAGGGGTGGAAGATCCAGTGTATGCCAAGCCGTGTGTGTTCCGGCCTGACGTCGAGATGCGCTGGGATCCGGGCAAGCATTATGTCCATGGCAATTTCAACCGGGGCAAGGATGCGGGGCTCAAGCTATTACATTACCGGTGTCTGGGGCTGGACTATTTGCGGGAGCGCCATGCGCGGAATTTCGCGCGGTGCTCGGAGCAGAACAAGGCGGCGGGGCTCGGCGTGGGCGTTTACCCGGGGCACGAGGGCCACATGAGCGAGCCGTGGTTCAGGGCGATCCTGCCGGCGCGGCGGCCAGTGCTGAATACCAGCACGTTTTATGAACTACTAAGGGTGATTCACGATGGGGTGAGCCCTTATGGGAAGAATGGGAAGAATGGGAAGAATGGGAAGAATGGGACGGAGGAAACGCAGGGGACGGAGGGGGCGGTGTTTCAGCCGACGTGGGGGTCGGAGCATCCATGGTTGCACGAGACGATGCAGCGGGTGCAGCCGCAAGTGTTGATCGAGGTGGGGAGTTTTCTTGGGAGATCCGCGGCACACATGGCTGGCAAGCTCAAGGCGGATGGGAGAGACAGCGCGATCATCTGTGTGGATACATGGCTGGGGGATGACGAGCACTGGACCATTCCCGAGGTGCGGGCGCTGATGGGGATGGAGCGGGGACGGCCCTGCCTCTACGAAAAGTTTCTGGAGAATATGCGGCGACTGGGGTTGCAGGAATTCGTGGTGCCGCTGCCGATTGATTCCATTTCCGGGGCGCGGCTCCTGAGCAAATTGGGGATCAAGGCGGACCTGATCTACATAGACGGCGGCCACGTGGAGGGCGAGGTCTATCGGGACATCGCCAATTTCTGGACACTGCTGCGTCCGGGCGGGGCGATGCTGCTGGATGATTGGAACGATGGGCGGTTCGCGGGCCTGCAACGCGACGGCGAGCGGTTCGCGCGCGAGCGGGGGATCAAGCTGGAGGCGCAGGGGAACAAGGCACGTTTATGGAAATAGCTCCAGAATCACCGGAACTCCAAGGCACCCGGATTCAACTTCAGCAGGCGCTGGATGAATTGGATGCGGTCAAATACGAAAAGGCGCAGCTTGAGCAAACCCTTTTTGAATTGGGCACGAGGAATGATGGCGAATCCCGGATAATGCAGATATGGCAGAACTGCCTGGGAGGCAAGCTGTTTCCCAAAGCCCATTGGATTGATGCACTCGCTAAGACCACGCGCTGGCATGTATGCAATTCTGAACTAATCGCAGCCCAGAGGAGTCCCGGAGGCAGCTAAAAAGTAAGGCGAGTATCACCTGAGCACGCAACCAAAAATGAGACACAAAAACAAAAGTAATATGGGTCGCATTCCTCCAGGCTCCAACGAGCCATCGAAATTTGAAACGATTTTCGCTGTCGGCTGTTTTGTGCTGACCTACCTATCTGGCCTCGGCTTTATAGTGTGGATATTGTTACAACCCCGAAATTAAATTTTATGTCATACAACGACACGCGCGGCCCGCGCCGCTTTGAGAATGGAAATCGCGGAGACTACCGAAACCCGGACCGCCCCCAGCGGCCCAAGCTGGAGGAGGAGGTGATTGGGACCCGGACCATCGAGGGTCCGCGCAAGACGATCACGATCTCGCATCGCCGGAATCGGAATGGCGATTTCCTGCGCATTGACGAGGCGCGTCCAGGGCAGACCAAGGGGAGCATCGTCATCATTCCGGGCGACCAGATTGAGGCGGTGCTCGATGCGATGGAAGATTTGTTCCCGGTGCCCGAGGAGGCGGGACAAGCTAAAGCTTGAACTCCAACGGGGACTCCCACATGAAGCCCGAGGATTTTCAGGCGCAGATGGAGGCGGCGGTCAAGCAATATGATCGCTGCATTGTGTCGCTGGGGCTGGCCCCGAGGGATTTTGCGGCGTCGCTGGTGGGCATGGTGGAACGGGCCATCAATCAGTTTGTCCAGCGGGCACCCGGGGATGCGGCATGGGATCACTGTCTCCCAACAGGTGACGGTGATAATCAGCGATTATCAGGGTCAGGTGGCGTGCAATATCTATTTCAATCTGCACTCGGATTATTGGGCATTGACGCCGCCCAAGGGGAAACCTGAGAGGGAGTCTGATGGGAAGAATGGGAAGAAGGGGACTGATTGATGATGAGGACGCGGACGATTTGTGTGGGGACGCTTTATCGCGATGGGTTTTTGGCGCGAAACGGGCAATTGACCTCGCGGAAATGTCTGACGCTGACCTGGCGGGGCGGCGTGGACTGGTGCCAGCCGTGCCAATTCACGGACGAAACCCAGATGCGGAAGGCCGTGAGTCACCGGCTGTCCATGGCTGGATTGCGGCTGGTCAATCTGGCGTTGTGGTGGCCCCAGGATGATCCTGGTGCGGAGTACGATGAGGTCTGGTGTACGGTGCAGCGATCCGGCGATCGGCACTCGCGGGCGGTACTGGTGAATCGGATGCGGCAGCGGCGGGCGCAGGGGACGGAGGGTGCAGGCGTCTGCAAGAGCCATGAAGTTAAGTGAGTCGGCACCATGGAAAAGAATGCCAACTTATTCCGGCCGGTGGCGACGTTTGAAGAGATTGAACTCAGGGCGGCCAACGTGTTATTGGAGCGATGGGGGCATAAGATGGGACCCTTGATGCGTGGGAACCAAGGGGCCATCTGTCATGCGCTGTATCACGGCGATGAGGTGGTCGCCGTAACTTGTGCGAGTCATTTGATTGCGGGTGTGGTCGGCGGGGGGCTGGCTCAATTGACGCGGGATAATACCATTGAACTATCCAGGCTCTGCGCCGGTCGGCCGGGACTGTGCCGTGTGGCGTTGAGATTGTGGCGGGAGTTTGTTTTTCCCTTCACGGGATACGTCCACGCGATCAGCTACCAGGATGCCGATTTGCATAATGGCCACACTTACCGCTTCGACGGCTGGCAGCGCGCGGCGTATGCGCGGAGTGGCACGGATACGCGGAGTCAACGCCCAGGGCGGAATAAATATGTATGGGTATGGCCGCCGCTGGCGCTGGCGGCGGAACACGCTAAAGCGTGAACTCCAACGGAACACGCCAAAGCGTGAACTCCAACGGTGCAGGCGTCTGCACTGGGTTCATAAAAACTAAAAAGAGCACACTTTAGTTAAATGCCAGTCACTTAACTAAAGTGTGCTTTTGGTTGGATTCCTTAACCCGTTCCGTTCCGTCCGGCGGGTCGCCGGACGGGACAGGCGGGTCGCCTGTGCTCCCCTACCCTTTTTTGGGGCGCAGGGCGCTGCGGGCGTCGGTGGGGGCCGGGCGCTCGGTGACGCGCTGGACTTGGACGATGCACTCGCCCAGGCGGTTCTCCACGCCGAGGCGCTGGAGTTGGCGGAAGGCGGCGCGATCATCGCGGGCGGGCCAGGCGGGGCTGTCGGCGATTTCGATGAGGAATTGGTGCTTCATGGGAAGTATGGGAATTAGGGGAATTATGGTTGGGGTGGTGGGTTGGTGGTGGTGATGGGGGTAAGTTCGCCCTGGCGAAAGACCGCCCAGTCGCCCACGAAGGGCGACCGGGGTGGAAACTGCACGCGGTAGTACAGGACTATGGGACTACCGACTACGGGACTACGGGACTGCCAGACCATGTTGACGCGGCCGGGCAGGGAACAGTCGGCCACCGCGACGCGGGTGCCGAAGGTGATCGCGGGTTCGCTCAGACTCATAGCAGGTCCCATAGGTTGACGGTGCTGGCCGTGGTGACCAGATTAGGGCGCGCGGACTTGGGACGCAAGGCGGATTGCCAGTCGGGGGAAGGCCCTGACGCCCGGCCGCCTGAAGGCGGAACTCCAACCCCCTGCCCTGACGCCCGGCCGCCTGAAGGCGGAACTCCAACCCCTTGCCCTGCCGCGCTGCCGCCTGAAGGCGGAACTCCAACTGGTGGCGGCGGCGGGAGCTTGGGCAGGACGGTGGTGGTCTGCTCGACGCGGAGATACTTGCCGGTGGCGGGATCGTAGCGGAGGACGGTTTTCTTCCCTGATACCCCAGGGGACGGATGGGACAGAGGGGACGGATGTGCGCGGGTGGTGCGCGGTTGCGGCGCGGGTGGCGCGGCGACATGGCGGACTTCGCAGGTTTGATCCCACTGGGCCATGGCGGTGCGCAGGCGGTCGCGCAGGGCGGGCCATTGGGCATGGACGAGGGCCTCGTCCAAGGTGTCGGATCCGGCATCGAATTCCCGCTGGGCGACTTGCAGGAGCTGGGCCAGGTTGATTTCCTCGGAGCGCTCGCCGAGCAGGCGGCCATCGAGGACGAGTTCGGACGAATCCCCCTTCTCTTGCACGAGGGATTCGAGCTTGCGATCCATGGTGCCATCGCAGATGACCACATAGACATTGACGGGCTTGCGGCTGGTCATGCGGTGGACCCGGTTGATGAACTGGATGAACTTATCCAGCGCCCACGAGTAGGCCAGCAGGATGACGTTGTTGGCCAGGTCGAAGCTGTGGCCTTCGGACATGCACTCGACGCCGGCGAGCATCACGGGGATGGCGGCATCGGAGGCGGAGTTCCCTGCCGCCCCGGCGGACGCCAGTCCGCCGCCACGCAAAGCAACGCGGCCGCGTTTGAACTGGCTGGCGGCGACGCCCCGCTTTTTCTGGCTGGTGCGGCCGTCGAGCTTGAGGTGGCGGACGCTGGCTTCAGTGAGCCAGCCGGAGAGCAAGTCCAGCGGGTCATTGAACGCGGCGCCGATGACGACTTGCTCGCCCCGGGCCAGGATCTCGGCGACCAGGTTGAGCACGCTGGCGTGCTTGGGGATGAAGGGCTGGCCGCTCCGCTCGGGCAACGGGATGCGACCGGTGCCGCTGCAGATGGAGCACGCCTTTTCCGCCGGGATGGAATCGAAGCGCGGGACGGGGGTGGCGATCTCCTCGTCGAGGCGGGCGAGAGCTGCCTGGAACTCCTTTTCCTCTTTGGGGGAAGGGGAATTATGGGAATCAGGGGAAGCATGGGAGGCGAGCAATTTTTCGCGCTCTTTTTGGAGGCGCTGCAACTGGACTTCGGGCGGGACGGGCTTTTTGGTGCAGCGGCAATCCTTGTGGGGTTCGCCGGGCTGGGCCTTGAGGTGGAGGCTGGTGGGATCGGCGGCGGCCATGCGCAGGGCCTGAAGCCGCGCGCCGATGGCTTCCTCGCCCTTGATGTCGGTGTAGGCGCATTGCAGGTGGTAGGCGATGACGTCGGCCTGCCGGGTGCCCATCTTGCAGCGGATGACTTTGCGGATCTTGGGGACGATGTCCTCGCCGCAATCATCCTTGCGGCGGCGCAGGACGATGGGACCCAGCAATTTCCAGAGGCGATGGATGTTGCAGACTTCGGCGGTGAGCTTCTTGTACCGGCTGGAAGACACTTTGGCGCCGGCCTCGGCGGCATTCTCCTCGCGGGTCTTGTTGTGCTCGGTGACCATGAAGGTCTCAGCGAATGCGGTCTGCTCGCTGACGTCGTTGCGGTAGGGGAACCGCGCGTGCGCTTCGGCCTTGCCGCCGGTGGCCCAATGGGCGAGCCAGAACAAATCCGGCACCCGGTTTTTGACGGGCGTGGCGGTGAGCACCAGCCGGTATTCGGGGTCCATCTGGCGGACGCCGGCGCCGACGTAGGTGTCGGCCCCCTTCATCTTGACGCCCTCGTCCACCACCACGGCGCGGAAGGCATTGTAGGAGAGGTCGGAGAGGGACGCGGAGTAGAGGCATTTGATGCGGCGGGTGGCGATGACGGCGGGCGGGACCGTCTCCGCCTCGGAGACGGAAGCGGGAGCGTGGAGAATGGAGAGTGAAGAGTGGACCCTTTGCCCGCTTCCCTCTTCCCGCTTCTCTCTTCCCTGCGTCCGCCAGGTACCGTCATCCAGCTTCTCGTAGGTGTGGGTCTCGCCATCACCCACGCTGCCGGCGAGCAGGTACTCGAAGAGGAAATGACGCAGGACAAAATCCTGCTGGGGGATTTCCAGATCGGCGAAGCGGGGCTCCGGCGAATGGGACGGATGGGACGGATCGGGGTCGGCGATGAAACGGCCATTCACCTCGGCTGAGGGACGATGGGAAGCATGGGAATTAGGGGAAGAATTTTCGGGGACGAGCATTTGCAGGGTCTCGAATTCTTCCTGGGCCTTGGCGCGATCCTTTTCGGCCTGCTCCTCGTCGCGGCGCTCGGCAAGCTGGGCGAGGATGGTGTCGTAGGCAGCTTGCAACGATTGCTTGGTGGCGGTGGCGGGATCGAGCCCAAACTTGGAATACTCGTTGCGCCATTTGATGCCACGCCACGCGAAGAATTCGCAGGTGGTGGTGAAGTCCGGGTGATACGCCCACTCGGGCCAGTTGACGCCGTTGCGGTGGCAATGCTCCTGGACGGCGCTGAGGGGGACGTGCTCGCCGTTCTGGAGGCAGAGCAACTGGCGCAGGGCGACCGGGTCGGGGAAGGTGCGGGCATCGGGGATGCGGTCCACGCCGTTGGTGGTGAGCTGGCTGTAACTGGTGATGTAGAAGTCCGGGGCGAGCACGGGCCGGCCGTCGGGATCGAGGTTGGTGCGGGCACTGTGGGCGCTGGAGGTGAGGCGGCCAAAGGTGGCCTGACAATCCAGCGGGAAGACGGCGATGCCGAAGCGGGTCCAGGCCTCATCCACGATCTGCTGATGGAGATCGCCGGGGGCGACGATCAGGACGGGGCCTTTGGGGCGGAGGCGGGTGGTGTTGGGGGCGAAGGCGCGGCCGCCGTCGGCGACCTTGGGCGGGTAGTACGGGGCCAGCCCGAGGGGCTCCCGGGTGTAGCCGAGTTTGACGAGGGGCCAGAGATACAAGGCCCAGGTTTTTCCCAGGCCGGTATCCCACGAGAGGATGAGGCCGTCATGCAGGGCGGCCCGGGCGAGGTCTTGTTTTTGGAATTTTTTGAGCTTCATAAGGGGATTTGGTGTGTTTTAATGTTGTGGTGTTGATTATTAAGGAGGACAAATGACAAAAGACGGCTAGGAAAAGGCTTAACGGTACTAAAAAAAATACTTGGTGATCGCTGTCAATGGGGTAAAGTACCCATGTACTTAATGTACCCCATGACGAATCGAAAACCACGAATTTTCAAAGCACTGTCAGGCTGGGTACGCGTCACTTGGCGCGACTCGGTGTGTTCGGTGCTAGGTGCTTCGTGGTACCTCGATTCGGATATGCTGAGTTCGCGCCATTGTGGTGTGAAGTCGGTGCAAGGGAAACGGCACTTTGCAAATGAGTAAACACGCAGAAAAAAGCAACGGTCCCGCCGCACGGATGGCAGTGGGAAAAACATTGTTAAACTGGTTGGCGCTGGTGCGCCGGCGATCCCCTTCCCGGGCTGAGACCCAGGCGGCGCGGGAATATCAACGGCTGATAGAGGAAAGGATGGGGAACAAACCGGCTTGAAAAGGCAACCACTTTAAAGAAGCGCCCCGCCGGAAACGGTCCCGACGGGGCGTGTTTGCGTGGTAGCACGAGCGCAAGCGAAAGACTACAAGACTACGGGACTACGGGACGACAGGACTACGAGACGACGAGACTAGCCTGCCAGGGCTTCGGTCTGGTCCTCGATTTCGGTAAGGAGGTCGAGGTTTTTGCGGTAGCCCTCGGGGTTGGTGGTGGCCACGTCGGGCACCTCGGGGATGTCGAAGTGGTCGGCCAGTTGCTGGAGGGTGAAGTTGATGGCCACGGGATCGGCGCCGTCGTAACTGTGTTTGGTGGACTTGCCGGTCTTCACCTGGGTTTGTTGGTCGGCTTGAATCTTGTGATCCATGAAGCAGTATTCAATCAGGCCATCGTCCTCGCCCTCCTTCGCGAACGGGGATCGGACGCCATCGCTGATATAGATGGCGAGTTCCTGGCCGCTGTGCTCCAGTTCTTCCGGCTCGCCGGTGAAGGCGTTGGGCTTGGTGTCGGTGCGGGTGACGTTGACGGTCTGGGTGCGGAGGCTGTATTTCTCGCCGGCGCGGAAGATGACGACGGGCTGAGGATGGGAAGCAGGGGAAGCAGGGGACTTAGGGGACGGATTTTGCTTGGAGTCTGATGCCTTTTTGCCGGGGATGCCCATCAGGTCGGCGCGGCAGGTGATGGTGTCTTGTTCATCGAGGTAGCCGAGGCGCTGGATGGCGGGGAGCGGATAGAGCGGCGCGCGGGCGGCGTTGTATTCGGTGACGGCGGCATCCACGGCGGCGATCAATTGCGGGTCCACCTTCCAGAGCGGATGCTGGAGGACGCGGCGCAATTCGTCGCGCTGGGCGCGCTGCAACACCAGTTCCATGGGGGTATGATTGCGCAGGGCAAAAAGGCGGGCGGCTTCCTGCTTGTCCACTTTCACGCTCTTTTGCTGGAAGGTGGAGAGGTTGCAGCGGATGTGGTGGGTGGCGCTGAGCCAGAGGTTGAACGGCGTGGGACCGGTCTGGCCGTTCATTTCGGCGACGCGCTCCTTGAGGGCGTTCCAATCGTCGAGCAGATCCTGGCGGCCCTGGCCCGCGTAGCAGATTTCCGAGCCCATGCGATCCACGCGGTCGGGCACCGCGAAGTCGGTGGCATTGTCCGCGACGATCTTTTTGGGGCCGGTGTGGTGGTCGCGAGCGAAGTAGATGACGCCGGTGTGAAACTGATCCTCCTTTTCCCACAGACAATCCTGAATGCCGGTCATGGGGTTGCCGGGCACGACCAGGTGCGCCCAGATGTGCTGAGCCACGGCGGCGTGCGGCGCGCCCGGGGTGAAGATCAGGCGCTCCAGGGTGGCATTGTTGGCGATGAGCATCCCCTCCCCTTGATAGCTACACCGATCCAAGGCGATCAGGAGGGTGGCGATGGTACTGTCAATGGTTCCCCCCTCGCTGCGCTCGGGGGGAACCTGGTCGCCTGGCTCCTGGTGCAAGGAGGTCTGGCGCTTAGGGGAGGCTTCTTCCACGCCCGCGAAGGCTTCGCGGACGGCCGGAACCGCCGAGTGAGCCAGATCGCGCAGGCGATCCCGGTACCACCACAGGCGCCAGGGGGGATTGAGGACGAACAGATCCGCCTGGAATTCGATTTCCGCCATGAAGGGATAGAGGCGGGTGAGATCGCAGGTGAGGCGCTGGAGGGAGTGCGGGCGGGCCGGCTTGCGCGGGCCTTTGGCGGGGCGATCCCAGGAGGATGAGGAGGAGGAGGAGGAGGAGACCGAAGCCAGGAATTCATCGAGGTCCTCGATCTTGGGGCGGGCCGGGTCAATGTCGTTGCCGAGGACGAGGTCGGTGGAGGGGAGTGCAGACGCCTGCAAGAGATGGCCGGCGCCGCAATTGAGGTCGGTGACGTTGGGGCGATGCTGGGGCAGCGCCTGGGCGCAGCGGTGGGCAAAGGCCAGCGGCGTGAAGAATTGCGACTGGCCTTTCTCGGCGGCGTTGGTGGCGGACTCCAGCATGGGCTGGAGGATGGCGGGATTGATGGAGGAGCCTTGCATAGAGACAATCAGGGAATTAGGGAGTTAGCGAGTTAAAGAGTTAGGGAGTTAGGGAGTTAGGGAGTTACAGAGTGGCGGTTAGATTTTGGTGACGCGGAATTGGGTCCAGTGGATGACGCGGGCGCCGGGGCGGCGGGTATAGATGTGGGCGGTGATCGTCTCGTCTGGACCGAGGCCGCCGCGATCGCGGAGGGCGCGGTGCAGGACGAGGCGTTTGAAGCCATCGGACTCCAGATCGGTCTCCGGGTTATTGATCCAGGGGTGCCAGTGGTACTCCGGGAGGTGAGCGGGCCGCTCGCCGAAAAAGACGGCGGCTTCGATGGTGATGGTGGGGGCGATGGTGGATTGAGCCATAAAAATCAGATGGCGGCGGACGCCAGTCCGCCGCTACGGGGATGATTACCAGCGGGTGGGGATGACGGTGACGTGGTGCCAGAGCGGGGACTGGTAGGGCAGATGCTCGATGAAGCAGGCCATATCGCGTGAATCTTGGTAGTTGAAGGGGAAGGCTTCGAGGTCGCCGCGCAGATAGCCTTGGTCGCGCTGCTCGGGCTGGCCCCGCTTTTCCAGCAGGCGCTCATAATAGAACTTGTGCGCGACCTTCTCCTCGGCGTTGAAGGTGATGGCGATGCGCTCCAGAGTGATGGCGCGATTGGGCGAGTCGTAGTCGGGCGCGGTGTCGAGGGTCTGGCGACAGTGGCGGATGAAGCCTTCGGGGCTGAGTCGGTTCATGCGGGCGCAACCGCCGCAGAAGTCGGCAGCCCATTCGCAGGCCCGTGCGAGACACTTGTAATGCTGGCCGGCTTGCATGGGGCTCCAAGCGCGGGCGCGCTTGCCGGTCTGGCTGTTGAAGCAGTTGTTGCTGCCGCCTTCGGTGGCGATGAGATAGAGGTGGTCATAGTGGCCGGTGCGTTCCTTGGGGAATTTCACGGCGGCGACTTGGTCAATGATGTGGGTGCTCATAAATAAAAATCAGAAATTGGGAAAGCAGACAGCAGAAATAAAACGTGGTTATGGGTTTGATTAAGCCAACATCAGGTTGACCAGTTCCTGACCCGGCCGCGTGGCGGTGGCAACGAGAACGATGCTCACTTGCCAGGATTTTTTGGCTTTAAAGGTTTTGGCGGCGTCCTGCTGGGCGGCATAGGTGGTGGGGGCTTGGAGTTCAATTTTTTTACCGTTATAGAATGCGTGATAGGTGTTCATTGGGGGTGTTTAGTTGTTGGTTGATGGGGGAGCATAATCAGTGAATGGCGGCGTAAGGCAGCTTGAAATCCTCGGTGATGCGCCGGATGAAGGCGGACGGCGCGAGGGCGTTGGCTTTGGTCTTGAAGTGCAGCCAGCAATTGCGATTGAACTTCAGGGCGAGTGGATCGCCGCCGCATTTGGAGGCGGCGCGATAGGCGCGCAGGTCGGTGATGATCTGTTCGCGGCCCAGCTCGCCGGCCATGCGGGTGACGTTCCCATAAGGATACGTCATTCCGGGCCAGACCGTGGCCACGCCTAAGGTGGTCCGGTTGATCACGAGATGGACATTGGAGATTTGGGCCAGGAGGTGGAAATGCTTCCAGCGGCGGATGGTTTTCTTCCAGGCGCGCGGCTGGGCTTGGACTCGCTTGGCAATGAGATAGGTATCAGGTTTCATGGTTGGTTATATCCTTTGTGATGGATTGGCGCTGGCCTTGGGTATCAATATCAACGGTGATTTTCATGCGGGTTGGAGTTGGGGGTGATGGGACTATGAGACTAAGGGGACGGAGGGAAAGGAGTGCGCCCGCCGGGGAACAATTCCGGCGGGCGCTCCGCCGCTGCCAAGGCTATGGCGGGACGGGTGGTTGCTGCAAGGTCCCGGCGACGGGCCGGGAAAAAAGACTACGGGATTAGGGGGTAACTAAATCCAATTGAGTCGTTTGGCGGTGCATTTTGCGGTGGCTACTTGCTCGCCGTTTTTCTCAATGGTGACCATCCCACAGGGTTCACCGGTGGGTTCGGATCCAATCATGTCGCGAGCCATGGACGCAGCCTCGGCGCGCGAGGCTGCCTCTTTGGTGGTTTGGTTGCGCGGATTTTGCGGCCAATATCTGACGGTCCATTTATTCTTCATAGGCTAGTTGGTTTGTTTTTGTTGGGTACGGTAGTGGTCTAGTGAGTCGAGGGCGGCGCGCAGTTCGGTGTTGAGGGACTGCACGTGCCGGGAGATGTCGGGGTGGCCGGCGGCTTCGTCGGCGAGGAGGTCGAGGAGCTTCTCTTTGTCTCGGCGGAGACGGGCGACGCGGGCTTCGAGGGCGGCGATGGCATCGGCGGTGCTGCCCCAGTTGGTGGGGACGCCGCTCTGCGCTTCGAGCAGTTCGGCGGCTTCCTCGGGGGTGAGTTTGCCGAACTCGCCGAGGTCCTGGGTGGACTGGGAGAACTTGTCGGCGTCGGCCTTGGTGGGGCGTGGTTCCATGGCTAAAAACATAAAGCAGAAAGCAGAAAGCAGAAACAAAAAACGGAGATCGGAGGTCGGAGGTCAGAGGCCGGCGGCTTTGACGCGGCGCCAGTTGGCGATGGCATCGAGGGTGGGCTGCTGGGGGAGCTTTTCGCGCTTGAGCCAGCGGCGGACGGACTTCTCCCCGACGCCGAGGTAGCGGGCGAGTTCCATGGTGAGGCCGAAGCGGCCCACATATTCGCGGGTGTCATCGAGCAGGTGCTCGACACTGCGCCAGCCTTCGGGGGCGGTGCGCGGGGCGGCACAATCGCGGGCGGCACGGGCGGCGGCGAGGGCGGCGAGCTTGGC
>Ga0265338_10007500_pt1 | contig 13511 bp, 11 predicted proteins | sample 42126metaG_FD_193579 | JGI IMG/M metagenome (GOLD analysis project Ga0265338, IMG submission 193579) | Rhizosphere microbial communities from Carex aquatilis grown in University of Washington, Seatle, WA, United States - 4-21-26 metaG | ecosystem: Host-associated > Plants > Roots > Rhizosphere... | reverse complement strand
CGCCGATGAACCAGGAGCACGCCTTCTGCCTCGCGGTGGAGAAGCTGCTCGGCATCCAGGTGCCCAGGCGTGCGCAGTTGATCCGCGTCCTCTATTCCGAGATCGGCCGTCTGCTCTCGCATCTCCTGAACGTCACGACGCAGGCGATGGACGTCGGCGCGCTCACCCCGCCGCTGTGGGGCTTCGAGCAGCGCGAGAAGCTGATGGTGTTCTACGAGCGGGCCTCCGGCAGCCGCATGCACGCCAACTACTTCCGTCCCGGCGGTGTGCACGAGGACCTGCCGCCGAAGCTGATCGACGACATCTGGGATTTTTGCGATCCGTTCCTCCAGGTGGTCGCCGATCTCGATGCGCTGCTGACCGACAACCGCATCTTCAAGCAGCGCAACGTCGACATCGGTGTGGTCTCGCTGGCCGACGCCTGGAACTGGGGCTTCTCCGGCGTGATGGTGCGCGGCTCGGGCGCGGCATGGGACCTGCGCAAGTCGCAGCCTTACGAATGCTATGCCGAGATGGATTTCGACATCCCGATCGGCAAGAACGGCGACTGCTACGACCGCTATCTCATCCGCATGGAGGAGATGCGCCAGTCGGCGAAGATCATGAAGCAGTGCATCGAGAAGCTGCGCGCGCCGGAAGGGCAGGGACGCGTGTCGGTCGACGACCACAAGATCGTGCCGCCCACGCGCGGCGAGATGAAGCGCTCGATGGAAGCGCTCATCCATCACTTCAAGCTCTACACCGAAGGCTATCACGTGCCGGCCGGCGAGGTTTACGCGGCGGTCGAAGCGCCGAAGGGCGAGTTCGGCGTCTATCTCGTCTCCGACGGCACCAACAAGCCGTACAAGTGCAAGATTCGAGCACCGGGCTTCGCGCACCTTCAGGCGATGGATTTCATGACCCGCGGTCATATGTTGGCGGATGTCTCCGCCATCCTCGGCTCCCTCGATATCGTGTTCGGGGAGGTCGACCGATGAGCGTCCGCCGTCTTGCGCCCGCCGAAGTGCAGCCGAGGAGCTTCGCCTTCACGGCGGAGAACCTCGACTGGGCGAAGAAGCAAATTGCCAAATACCCGGAAGGCCGCCAGTCGTCCGCAGTCATCCCGATCCTGTGGCGCGCGCAGGAGCAGCACGGCGGCTGGCTGCCCGAAGCCGCAATCCGCGCCGTCGCCGATATGCTCGATATGGCTCACATCCGCGCGCTGGAGATCGCGACCTTCTACACGCAGTTCATTCTCCAGCCGGCGGGCAAAAAGGCGCACGTGCAGGTCTGCGGCACGACCCCGTGCCGCCTGCGCGGCGCGGAAGACATCATCGAAGTCTGCCAGCACCGCATCGCGCACGATCCGTTCGCGCTGTCGGAGGACGGCGACTTCTCCTGGGAAGAGGTCGAGTGCCTCGGCGCCTGCGTGAATGCGCCTATGGTGCTGATCGGCAGGGATACCTACGAGGACCTGACGCCGGAGAATTTCGAGAAGGTGCTCGACGGCTTCGCCAAGGGCAAGCCGGTGAAGCCTGGCCCGCAGATCGATCGCCAGTTCTCGGCACCGGTCGGCGGCGCGACGACGCTGACCGATCCGGCAATCTATGCCTCCAGCCCGACGCGCGGCCAGCGGGGCACGACCGATGCGGAGGCCAAGCGTCCCGGCGCGGCGGCCAACGTCACCGAGGCGCCGGCGCCGAAGCCGCCGGCCGACGACGCGTCGGCCAAGCGCAAACCGAAACCGAACTGATCGGCGAAAGAACGAGAAATGCTCGCTGACAAGGATCGCATCTTCAAGAACCTCTACGGGCTCCACGATTGGACCCTGAAGGGGGCGCGTGCGCGCGGCGCCTGGGACGGCACCAAGGCGATCCTCGAGCGCGGCCGCGACGGCATTATCAATGAAATGAAGGCCTCGGGCCTGCGCGGCCGCGGCGGCGCCGGCTTCCCGACCGGCCTGAAGTGGTCGTTCATGCCGAAGGAGATCGGCGAGCGGCCGCATTACCTCGTCGTCAACGCCGACGAGTCCGAGCCCGGCACCTGCAAGGACCGCGAGATCATGCGGCACGATCCGCATCTTCTCGTCGAGGGCTGCCTGATCGCCGGCTTCGCCATGGGCGCGCATGCCGCCTACATCTATGTGCGCGGTGAGTTCATCCGCGAGCGCGAGCACCTGCAGGCCGCCGTCGATGAGGCCTACGAGGCCAAACTGATCGGCAAGAACAACGTGCACGGCTGGGACTTCGACGTCATCGTGCATCACGGCGCGGGCGCCTATATCTGCGGCGAAGAGACCGCGCTGCTCGAAAGCCTCGAAGGCAAGAAGGGCATGCCGCGGCTGAAGCCGCCGTTCCCGGCCAATGTCGGCCTCTACGGCTGCCCGACCACGGTCAACAATGTCGAGTCGATCGCCGTCGCGCCCGATATCATGCGCCGCGGCGCCGCCTGGTTCTCCTCGTTCGGCAATCCGAACAATGTCGGCACCAAGCTCTTTTGCATTTCCGGCCACGTGAACAGGCCGTGCAACGTCGAAGAGGCGATGGGCATCACCTTTCGCGAGTTGATCGATACGCATTGCGGCGGCATCCGCGGCGGTTGGGACAACCTCAAGGCCGTGATCCCGGGCGGCTCGTCGGTGCGCATGGTGCCGGCGGCGCAGATCGTTGACACGCCGATGGATTTCGACAGCCTGATGAAGCTGAAGTCGGGCCTCGGGACCGCGGCGGTCATCGTCATGGACAAGTCGACCGACCTCATTCGCGCCGTCGCACGGCTGGCCTACTTCTACAAGCACGAGAGCTGCGGCCAGTGCACACCATGCCGCGAGGGCACCGGCTGGATGTGGCGCGTTCTGACGCGCATGGCGGAAGGCCGCGCGCAGAAGCGCGAGATCGACATGCTCTTGGAAGTCACCAAGCAGGTCGAGGGGCACACGATCTGCGCGCTCGGCGACGCGGCGGCATGGCCGATTCAGGGTCTGATCGCGCATTTCCGTCATGAGATCGAGGAACGCATCGATCAGTATGCGGCCAATCCGCATTCGGAACCGGTTGCCGAGGCGGCGGAGTAGGGATGATGGAGCCTCGCCATCTCGCGGAGTTCAACATCGCGCGGATCAAGTATCCGCTCGATGATCCGCGCATGCGCGAGTTCGTCGACAATGTCGATCGCGTCAACAAAATGGCGGACAAGCTGGCGGGCTTCGTCTGGCGGCTGCAGGACGAGAGCGGGCACGCGATGGGCATGCGGGTCTACAACGATCCGGCGATCCTGCCGAACCTGACAGTGTGGGAAAACGTCGAGGCGCTGGAGCGCTTCGTGTTCAAGACCGTGCACGGCCGCTTCTTCGATCGGCGTGAGACCTGGTTCGAGCAGCCTGACCCGACCCTGGTGCTGTGGTGGGTGCCGGAAGGGCACCGGCCGACTCTGGAGGAGGGCGTCGCCCGCCTCGATCATCTCAAGGCGCACGGCCCGAGCGATTTTGCCTTCGGCTGGGAGAGTCTCCCGGCCGCACAGACTGGACAGACGGCGCGTGCGACGCGCGCGAGCGAGCAAGCGGCATGACCAAACTGATTGTCGACGGCAAAGAGATCGACGTCCCACCGGAGTATACACTGCTCCAGGCCTGCGAGGCGGCGGGCGCGGAAATCCCGCGCTTCTGCTTCCACGAGCGGCTGTCGATCGCCGGCAATTGCCGCATGTGTCTCGTCGAACTCAAAGGTTCGCCGAAGCCGGTCGCTTCCTGCGCCTGGGGCGTGCGCGACTGCCGCCCGGGCCCGAACGGCGAGCCGCCGGTCGTCAACACCCGGACGCCGATGGTGAAGAAGGCGCGCGAAGGCGTGATGGAGTTCCTGCTGATCAACCACCCGCTCGACTGCCCGATCTGCGACCAGGGCGGCGAGTGCGACCTGCAGGACCAGGCGATGGCCTACGGCGTCGACAGTTCGCGTTACGTCGAGAACAAGCGCGCGGTCGAGGACAAATATATCGGCCCGCTGGTCAAGACGATCATGAACCGCTGCATCCATTGCACGCGGTGCATCCGCTTCACCACCGAAGTGGCGGGCGTGTCCGAGCTCGGCGCCATCGGCCGCGGCGAGGACATGGAGATCACCACCTATCTCGAGCACGCGATGACGTCGGAATTGCAGTCCAACGTCGTCGACCTGTGCCCCGTCGGCGCGCTGACCTCCAAGCCCTACGCGTTCACGGCGCGGCCGTGGGAATTGTCGAAGACGCAATCGGTCGACGTCATGGACGCGCTCGGCTCGGCGATCCGTGTCGACACGCGCGGCCGCGAGGTCATGCGCATTCTGCCGCGCAATAATGACGACGTGAACGAGGAGTGGATCTCCGACAAGACGCGACACGTGGTCGACGGCCTGCGGACGCAGCGCCTCGATCAACCGTATGTGCGCGTCGGCGGCCGCCTCAAGGCGGCCTCGTGGACCGAGGCCTTCGCCGTCATCGCCAATCGCGTGAAAGCGACGAGCGGCAACCGCATCGGCGCCATCGTCGGCGATCTCGCCGGCGCCGAAGAGATGTTCGCGCTCAAGGACCTGATGAGCCGCCTCGGCTCGCCGAACGTCGATGCACGACAGGACGGCGCCGTATTCGATCCGGCCTGGGGCCGCGCGTCGTATCTGTTCAACGCCACCATCGCCGGCATCGAGCAGGCCGACGCGCTCCTCATCGTCGGTGCCAATCCGCGCCGCGAGGCGGCGGTGCTCAACGCCCGCATCCGCAAGCGCTGGCGGCTCGGCAATTTCCCGATCGCATTGATCGGCGAGAAGGCTGATCTCACTTACCCCTACGATTATCTCGGCGCCGGCGCGGAGACGCTCGCCGATCTCGGCAAGAGCAAATTTGCGGAAGCCTTCAAGGCGGCGAAAAAGCCGCTGATCATCGTCGGCGCCGGTGTCTTCGCACGCAAGGACGGCGGCGCGCTGGCCGCGCTCGCCGCCAAGGCTGCGGGGGACTTCGGCGTCGTCGCGGACGGGTGGAACGGCTTCTCGGTGCTGCACACGGCCGCCTCGCGCGTCGCCGCGCTCGACATCGGCCTGGTGCCGGGTGCTGGCGGCAAGACCGCGGCGGAGATGGCGGCGGGCGGCCTCGACGTGCTGTTCCTGCTCGGTGCCGACGAGATCGACGTCGCGCCGGGAGGGTTCGTCGTCTACATCGGTACGCACGGCGACCGCGGCGCGCACCGCGCCGACGTCATTCTGCCGGCGGCGGCCTACGCCGAGAAGTCGGCGATCTACGTCAACACCGAAGGCCGCGTGCAGCTCGCCAACCGAGCGGCGTTCCCGCCGGGCGATGCCCGCGAGGACTGGGCTATCCTGCGCGCGCTGTCCGACGTGCTCGGCAAGATGCTGCCCTATGACTCGCTGGCGCAACTGCGGCAGGCGCTGTTCGCCGCGCATCCGCACTTCATGCGCATCGACCAGATCACCGCCGGCGATGCCGCCGACATCGGCAAGCTCGCCAAGCTTTCCGGTACGCCGGAGAAGCTCGGGTTCAAGTCAGCCGTCACCGATTTCTACTTCACCAATCCGATCGCCCGCGCCTCGGCCATCATGGCCGAATGCTCGGCGCTGGCGCACGCGGCGCACAAGACCGCGGCGGAGTAGGGCACATGGATTTCTTCTGGACCTATCTCTGGCCGCTGATCATCACGATCGCCGAATCCGTGCTGATGCTGGTCGTGCTGCTGATCGCGATCGCCTACATCCTTCTGGCCGACCGCAAGATTTGGGCGGCGGTGCAGATCCGCCGCGGCCCGAACGTTGTCGGCCCCTGGGGCCTGTTCCAGTCCTTCGCCGACCTCCTGAAGTTCATGCTGAAGGAGCCGGTGATCCCCGCCGGCGCCAACAAGGGCGTGTTCCTGCTGGCGCCGCTCGTCACCTGCGTGCTGGCGCTCGCCGCCTGGGCGGTGGTGCCGGTCAATGCCGGCTGGATGATCGCCAACATCAATGTCGGCATCCTCTACATTTTCGCCATCTCGTCGCTGATGGTCTACGGCATCATCATGGCGGGCTGGGCGTCGAACTCGAAGTACCCGTTCCTCGCCGCGCTGCGCTCGGCGGCGCAGATGGTGTCGTACGAGGTCTCCATCGGCTTCGTCATCATCACCGTGCTGCTCTGCGCCGGCTCGCTGAACCTGTCGCAGATCGTCGAGGCACAGAACTCGAAGTGGGGTCTGTTCGGCTGGTACTGGCTGCCGCTGCTGCCGATGTTCGTCATCTTCTTCGTGTCGGCGCTGGCCGAGACCAACCGCCCGCCGTTCGATCTTGTCGAGGCCGAGTCGGAACTGGTCGCCGGCTTCATGGTCGAATACGGCTCGACGCCCTACATGATGTTCATGCTCGGCGAATACGTGGCGATCGCCACGATGTGCGCCATGGCGACGATCCTGTTCCTCGGCGGCTGGCTGTCGCCGATCCCCTTCGCGCCGTTCACCTGGGTGCCGGGCATCATCTGGTTCGTGCTCAAGGCGTTCTTCATGTTCTTCCTGTTCGCCATGGCCAAGGCGATAGTGCCGCGGTATCGCTACGACCAGCTGATGCGGCTCGGCTGGAAGGTCTTTCTTCCGGTATCTCTGGCCATGGTCGCGATCGTTGCCGCCGTCATCGAGTATGGCGGCGTGGCGACCGCCGCTGTGAAGTGAGGATGCGATGACACTCGATCGCGCGGCCAAACAGATATTCTTGTGGGAATTCCTCACCGGCTTCGTGCTGGCGATGCGCTATTTCTTCAAGCCGAAGCCGACCATCAACTATCCCTTCGAGAAGAATCCGATTTCGCCGCGCTTCCGCGGCGAGCACGCGCTGCGCCGTTATCCGAACGGCGAGGAGCGCTGCATCGCCTGCAAGCTGTGCGAGGCGATCTGCCCGGCGCAGGCGATCACCATCGAGGCCGGTCCGCGCCGCAATGACGGCACGCGCCGCACCACCCGTTACGACATCGACATGGTGAAGTGCATCTACTGCGGTCTGTGCCAGGAAGCCTGCCCGGTCGACGCCATCGTCGAGGGCCCGAATTTCGAATTCGCTACCGAGACCCGCGAGGAGCTGTACTACGACAAGGATCGCCTGCTCGCCAATGGCGACCGCTGGGAACGCGAGATCGCGAAGAACATCGCGCTCGACGCGCCGTACAGGTGAGATGAGATGATCGCCGCCCTGTTTTTCTATCTCTTCTCCTGCGTCTGCATCGCCAGCGCGGTGATGGTCATCGCCTCGCGCAATCCGGTGCACTCGGTGCTGTTCCTGATCCTCGCCTTCGTTAACGCGGCGGCCCTGTTCGTGATGATGGGCGCCGAATTCCTGGCGATGATCCTCATCGTCGTCTATGTCGGCGCCGTCGCCGTGCTGTTCCTGTTCGTCGTCATGATGCTCGACGTCGACTTCGCCGAGTTGAAGCACGGCGTGCTGCAGTACCTGCCGATCGGCGTGCTGGTCGGCGGCATCTTCCTCGCCGAGCTCCTGTTCGTCGTCGGAGCCTGGGCCATCGGGCCGGCGGTGAAGACGGCGATCACCGCGCCGATCCCGACCACCATGCCGAACACCGAAGCGCTCGGCATGGTGCTCTACACCCGCTACGTCTACTTTTTCGAAGGCGCCGGCATGGTGCTGCTGGTCGCCATGGTCGGCGCCATCGTGCTGACGCTGCAGCACAAGGTCCGCGTCAAGCGCCAGAGCATCCCGGTGCAGAATGCGCGCACGCCGGCGACCGCCATCGAGGTCATCAAGGTCAAGACCGGGCAGGGGCTGGGGAGCAACACATGACCATCGGTCTCGGCCACTATCTCAGCGTCGCCGCCATCCTGTTCACGCTCGGGATCGCCGGCATTTTCCTCAACCGCAAGAACGTCATCATCATCCTGATGTCGATCGAGCTCATCCTGCTCGCGGTCAACATCAACCTGGTGGCCTTCTCGACGCATCTCGGCGACATCGTCGGCCAAGTCTACGCGCTGTTCGTGCTGACGGTGGCGGCGGCCGAGGCGGCGATCGGGCTTGCCATTCTTGTGGTCTTCTTCCGTAACCGCGGTTCGATCGCGGTCGACGACATCAATTTGATGAAGGGCTGAGCCTCCCGATGTACCAGGCCATCGTCTTCCTGCCTCTTCTCGGCGCGATCCTCGCCGGCGTCATCGCGCTCGCCGGCGCACGTGCGCGCTTTCCTGGCGAGAGTCCGCCGCCGGGCGTGGACGATACCGCGACCGACCATGCCGTGCATCATCACGAGCCGTCGGTTCACGGCGGCGCGGCCATCCATCACAGCCACGACGAGCCGCTAGGCCACGGCGATGACGGCCACAGCCACGCGCCGGCGGAACCGGCCGCGGCCGGATCGCGTATCGCCGAGCTGATCACCACGACGCTTTTGATGGTGTCGATGGTGCTGTCGTGGATCGCCTTCGTGCAGGTCGGCTTCGGCCATCACGACGTGCGCGTGCCGATCTTCACCTGGATGGCGGCCGGCGACCTCAAGGTCGACTGGGCGCTGCGCGTCGACACGCTGACCGCGGTGATGCTGGTCGTCGTCAACACCGTGTCCGCCTTCGTGCACCTCTACTCGATGGGCTACATGCACGAGGACCCGTACCGGCCGCGCTTCTTCGCCTACCTGTCGCTGTTCACCTTCGCCATGCTGATGCTGGTGACCTCCGACAACCTGGTGCAGATGTTCTTTGGCTGGGAAGGCGTCGGCCTCGCCAGCTACCTGCTGATCGGCTTCTGGTACTACAAGCCTGAGGCGAACGCCGCGGCGATCAAGGCCTTCGTCGTCAACCGCGTCGGCGATTTCGGCTTCGCGCTCGGCATCTTCGCGCTCTTCTACCTGACCAACGCCGTCGACTTCGAAACCATCTTCCACCAGGCCCCGAGCCTCGTCGGCAAGACGCTGCCGTTCTTCGGCCACCATCCCGACGCGCTGACGATCACCTGTCTGCTGCTGTTCATGGGCGCGATGGGCAAGTCGGCGCAGTTCCTGCTGCACACCTGGCTGCCGGACGCGATGGAAGGCCCGACGCCGGTCTCCGCGCTCATCCACGCCGCGACCATGGTGACCGCAGGCGTGTTCATGGTCGCGCGACTGTCGCCGTTGTTCGAACTCGCGCCCGACGCGCAGGCCTTCGTGATGTTCATCGGCGCGACCACGGCCATCTTCGCCGCAACGATCGGCCTCGTGCAGAACGACATCAAGCGCATCGTCGCCTATTCGACCTGTTCGCAGCTCGGCTACATGTTCGTGGCGATGGGGGCAGGGGCCTACTCGGTCGGCATGTTCCATCTGTTCACGCACGCCTTCTTCAAGGCGCTGTTGTTCCTCGGCTGCGGCTCGGTCATCCACGCGATGCATCACGAGCAGGACATCCGCCACATGGGCGGGCTGAAGGACCGCATACCGTTCACCTACGCGGTGATGATCGTCGGCACCCTGGCGCTGACCGGCTTCCCGCTCACCGCCGGCTATTTCTCCAAGGACGCGATCATCGAGTCCGCCTACGTCGCGCATAACCCGATGGCGCTCTACGGCTACGGCTGCACCGTCGTGGCCGCGCTGCTCACCTCGTTCTATTCGTGGCGCCTGATCTTCAAGACGTTCCACGGCGAGCCGCACGACCGCAAGCACTGGCGCGACGCGCACGAGAGCCCGCTGGTCATGCTGATCCCGCTCGCCGTGCTGGCGATCGGCTCGATCTTCGCCGGCTATCCGTTCAAGGCGATCTTCGCCGGCCCGGGCGTCGAGGAATTCTTCCGTGGCTCGCTCACCTTCGCGCAGGGCAACCACGTGCTCGAGAACATGGAGCACATCCCGTTCTGGATCGGCTTCATGCCGACCATCATGATGGTGATCGGCTTCCTCATCGCCTGGCAGTTCTACATCCGCCGGCCCGACATCCCGGTCGAGCTCGCGCGTCAGCACCGGCCGCTCTATCTGTTCCTGCTCAACAAGTGGTACTTCGACGAGCTCTACGACGTCATCTTCGTGCGCCCGGTGAAGTGGCTCGGCCGCACACTGTGGAAGGGCGGCGACGGCTGGCTCATCGACGGCTTCGGCCCCGACGGCGTGTCGGCGCGCGTGCTCGACGTCACCCGCAACGTGGTGCGGCTGCAGAGCGGCTACCTCTACCACTACGCCTTCGCCATGCTCATCGGGGCGGCGGCGATCATCACCTGGTTCATGTTCTCGGTGCACTGACGGATTATCGACAATGACCTGGCCGATCCTCTCCGTCGTCACGTTCCTGCCGCTGCTCGGCGCGCTTCTGATCGCGCTGATGGCGCACGGCAACTCGCCGATGGCGCGGGGCACTTCGCGCTGGATCGCACTGTGGGCAACGATCGTCACGTTCGCCGTGTCGCTTTTGCTTATCAAGAATTTCGACCCGGCCTCGGCCGAATTCCAGTTCGTCGAGAAGATGAACTGGCTCGGCGTCGCCTCCTATCACATGGGCGTCGACGGCATTTCGCTGCTCTTCGTGATCCTGACCACGGCGCTGATGCCGCTCTGCATTCTGGCGAGCTGGACCTCGGTGCAGCGCCGGGTGAAGGAATACATGATCGCGTTTCTGGTGCTGGAAACGCTGATGATCGGCACCTTCTCCGCGCTCGACATCGTCCTCTTCTACCTGTTCTTCGAGGGCGGACTGATCCCGATGTTCCTGATCATCGGTGTCTGGGGCGGCCCGCGCCGCGTCTACGCGTCGTTCAAGTTCTTCCTCTATACGCTGCTCGGCTCGGTGCTGATGCTGCTCGCCATCATGGCGATGTACTGGCAGGCTCACACGACGGACATCGCGGTGCTGCTGCACCACAGCTTCCCGGCGGGGATGCAGAAGTGGCTGTGGTTTGCCTTCTTCGCGTCGTTCGCGGTGAAGATGCCGATGTGGCCGGTGCATACCTGGCTGCCCGACGCCCACGTCGAGGCGCCGACCGCCGGCTCGGTGATCCTGGCCGCAATCCTTCTGAAAATGGGCGGCTACGGTTTCCTGCGCTTCTCGCTGCCGATGTTCCCCGAGGCGAGCCACCTGTTCGCGCCACTCGTCTTCACGCTCTCGGTCGTCGCCATCGTCTACACCTCGCTGGTGGCGCTGATGCAGGAGGATCTGAAGAAGTTGATCGCCTATTCGTCGGTCGCGCACATGGGCTTCGTCACCATGGGCATTTTCGCGGCGACGACGCAGGGCGTGCAGGGCGGTATCTTCCAGATGATCTCGCACGGCATCGTCTCCGGCGCGCTGTTCCTCTGCGTCGGCGTCGTCTACGACCGCACGCACACGCGCGAGATCGCGGCCTATGGCGGTCTCGTCAACCGCATGCCGCTCTACGCCTTCATCTTCATGCTGTTCACGATGGCCAATGTCGGGCTGCCGGGCACCTCCGGCTTCGTCGGCGAGTTCCTGTCGCTGATCGGCACCTTCAAGGCCAACGTCCAGGTGGCGTTCTTCGCCACGATCGGCGTCATCCTGTCGGCCTGCTACGCGCTGTGGCTGTACCGCAAGATGGTGTTCGGCACGCTCAGGCCGACGCTCGCCGCGATCCGCGACATCGGCTGGCGTGAGGCGGTGATCTTCGCACCGTTGGTCGTGCTGACGATCCTGTTCGGCGTGGCGCCGAAGCCGGTGCTCGACATGTCGGCGGCCTCGGTCGCCCAACTCCTCGCCAATTACAATCAAGCGATCAAGACGGCCGAGCAGGCTCAGCCGGTCCGCCGCATCGAGGCGGGCGAGCTTGGGATGACGATCGAGAAGGTCGCGCAAGCCGGCCGCGCAGGGATTGCCGCACGATGAACGAACTCACCCATTGGTCCGGCTACCTGCCGGTGCTGCCGGAAGTCGTGCTGGCGCTTGGCGCCATGCTGATGCTGATGGCCGGCGTCATGTTCGGCGAGCGCAGCGGGCGCCTCGTGAATTCCTGGTGCGTGCTGGTGCTGATCGCGGCGGGGGCGGCGATGCACTGGGTGCCGGCCGGGCATCTCTCGCTCTTCAACGGCAGTTTCATCGTCGACGATTTCTCGCGCTTCCTGCAGATCCTGACGCTCATCGGCTCAGCCGGCGCGCTCTTGCTGTCGCTCGACTGGCTGTCGATCGAGAAGCAGCAGCGTTTCGAGTACGGCGCGCTGTTCATCCTGTCGACGCTCGGCATGATGATGCTGATCGCGGCCGGCGACCTGATCGCGCTCTATCTGGGCCTCGAACTGATGTCGCTGGCGCTCTACGTCGTCGCCGCCTCGGACCGTGAGAACATCAAGTCGACGGAGGCGGGGCTGAAGTATTTCGTGCTCGGCGCGCTGTCGTCCGGCATGCTGCTCTATGGCGCCTCGCTGATCTACGGCTTCACCGGGACCGTGTCGTTCGTTGGCATCGCCAAGGCGACGCATGCCGGCGCCTCGATCGGCCTCGTCTTCGGTCTCGTGTTCCTCTTCGTCGGCTTCTGCTTCAAGATCTCGGCGGTGCCGTTCCACATGTGGACGCCCGACGTCTACGAAGGCGCACCGACACCGGTCACCGCCTTCTTCGCCTCGGCGCCGAAGGTGGCGGCCATGGCCATCTTCGTGCGCGCCACCATCACGGCCTTTCCCGGCATCACGCACGAGTGGCAGCAGATCGTGGTGTTCGTCTCGATCCTGTCGATGGCGCTCGGCTCCTTCGCCGCCATCGGCCAGAAGAACATCAAGCGGCTGATGGCCTATTCCTCGATCGGCCACATGGGCTTCGCGCTGGTGGGCCTCGCCGCCGCCTCGCCGGAAGGCGTGCAGGGCGTGCTGGTCTACATGGCGATCTACGTGGCCATGACGCTCGGCACCTTCGCCGTCATCGTGGCGATGCGCCGGCAGGGCGTGGCGGTGGAGCAGATCTCGGATCTGGCCGGGCTCGCCCGCACGCATCCGACCATGGCGTTCTTCTTCGCCATGCTGATGTTCTCGCTCGCCGGCATCCCGCCACTCGCCGGCTTCTTCGCCAAGTTCTACGTGTTCCTGGCCGCCATCAATGCCGGGCTCTATGTGCTGGCGGTGATCGGCGTGCTGGCGAGCGTCGTGGGCGCCTACTACTACCTGATGATCGTGAAAACGATGTACTTCGACGATCCGAAGGCGAGCTTCGATGCGATGCCGGGCCTGTTGCGGCTCGTGCTGTTGGTCAGCGGCGTCGTCAACCTGTTGTTTTTCGCCTGGCCGGCGCCGATCATTGGCGCGGCCTCGGCGGCGGCGAAGTCGCTGTTTTAGAATTTCGAAAGTGCCCGGCGCGCTTTCGTCGTGAATGAACCGCGAAGCCACGGACCTGGCGGGGGTCCGATACCTGAGGTTCGACACGCTCGGCTCCACCAATGCCGAGGCGCTGACGCGCGCGCGCGCCGGCGAGCGCGGGCCGTTGTGGATCGCCGCCGCCGCGCAGACTGCCGGCCGCGGCCGCCGCGGCGCGTCGTGGGCGTCGGCGCCGGGCAATCTCACCGCCACTTTGCTGCTGACCGAGCCGTCGCCGCCCGCCACGGCCCCGCAACTCTCCTTCGTCGCGGCGC
>Ga0265338_10007499_pt1 | contig 13515 bp, 15 predicted proteins | sample 42126metaG_FD_193579 | JGI IMG/M metagenome (GOLD analysis project Ga0265338, IMG submission 193579) | Rhizosphere microbial communities from Carex aquatilis grown in University of Washington, Seatle, WA, United States - 4-21-26 metaG | ecosystem: Host-associated > Plants > Roots > Rhizosphere... | reverse complement strand
CGGCGCCCGCCCGATGCCGAGGTCGATGCGGTCGCCGTACAACCCGCCGAGGACGCTGAACGTCTCGGCGACCTTGAACGGGCTGTAGTGCGGCAGCATCACTCCGCCGCTGCCGACCCGCAGCTCTCGGGTTGCTGCAGCGACCGCTCCGATCAGGATCTCAGGGGCTGCGCAGGCGAGCATCGGCGATCCGTGATGCTCGGCGAGCCAGTAGCGCACGTAACCGAGTTCCTCCGCCAGGCGCGCCAGGTCGATCGTGCTCCTGAGCGCATCGGCGCCCGTCGCACCCTCGGAGATCGGCGACTGGTCGAGGACGGCGAGTCGCAGTGGGCTGCTCACGCGACGCCGGTCAGGCGTTGTATCCGAGGCTCTCGACCGTTCCCGGAACCGCGGTGAACTTCATGGTCGTCGGGCCGCATTTGTCGCCGCCGTCGGTCTGGGAGATCGTGATCGTGCCGCTGACGGTCGTCGCGCTCGCGAACGTCCCCTTGATGGTGGCGGTCGTGACGGTCGTGCCGGCGCCGGGGAACGTCGCCTTCGCGGTCACCAGAAAGGCTCCCGTGGCGCTGACGGTCACGTTCGGCACCTTGCCGGTCGCCTCCGGCATCCCGTACGGGTCCACTCCGACCGGGAACGCGCCCGTGCCGAAGCAGCCGAGTGACCCGAAGGTGAACTTCTTCAGCGTGCGGCCGCCGTTTGCCGAGACGAACGTGACGAGGTCGGAGAAGCCGTTGACCGAGTGCAGCGACGTCTTGCCGGTGAAGGGGCCCGCCTGCGGCAGCGCAGCCCCTGCGGTGGCGGCCAATCCGAGAGTTGTGGAAAGGGCGAGCGTGATCGCGAGCTTGCGCATGAGTTTCACCTCGGTGAGGAAGCGGGAAGCCGGCGGATCGCGGCCTGGAGACAAGATAGAGCAGCAGGCGGCCGAGGGTCAACGCCTTGGCGAAGCCCAAACCAAATGCTCATCTCCTCGATCGGCGGCCGTCCGGCGGGGTTCAGGCGGAAAGCAGTGCGCGGCCGACGACGGCCGCCTCGGCGCCCGCGGCTGCGAGATCGCGGACGTCGCCCGGTGAGCGGACACCGCCGGCGGCGAGCACTGCGAGCCCCGATGTCGCCACGGCGCTCACGAGGTCGAGGTCCGGGCCCGTGAGCGTCCCGTCGCGGTCGATGGCGGTGCAGAGGACGCGGACGACCCGGCCCGCGAGGCACCGCTCGACCGCCTCGCCGACCGTCAGCCCCGAGTCGGCCGTCCAGCCGGTGGTACGCACGACTCCGTCGCGGACATCGAGCGCGACGATCAACTGCTCGCCCAACTCCGTCGCCCAGGGAGCGGGGTCGGGAAAGGCAGCGGTACCGACTACTACCCGGCTCGCGCCTGCCGCGAGAAGCGCATGCGCGTCGGCGAGCGACCGGATCCCGCCGGAGGCCTGCAAGAGAGCGGGTGAGATCGTCTCCGCGACGAGCCTGACCAGGTCGGGTCGGACCACCCCGGAGCGGGCGCCGTCGAGGTCGACGAGATGGATCCGCCGGGCACCGGCCTCCGTGAACCGTCGTGCCAGGTCGACGGGGGCGCCCGCGGCCTCGACCACCCGGTCGTAGGCACCCTGATGAAGGCGTACGGCGCCCTCGCCGAGCACGTCGACGGCGGGGATCACCTGGATGGGCGAGTTGAGCCATTCCGATAGCACGCCGCCATGTTAACGTGCTAACATCGATAGCGCGAATTCGATGGCGGAGACGGGACGACATTCATGGCGGACACGGGAACTCAGGGAGCTCTCGGAGGCGGTGCTGCGCCTCGACTCGCGGGACGAGGTGGAGCGGTTCCTGCGGGATCTCTGCACCCTCGCGGAGCTGGAGGCGATGGGGCACCGCTGGGCGGTGGCGCGGCTCGTCGACCAGGGGCTCCCGTACCTGGAGATCGCGCACAAGACGCACGCCTCGACGACGACCGTGACGAGGGTCGCGCACTGGCTGCGGCACGGCGAAGGCGGCTATCGGCTGGCGCTCGACCGGACGAAGGCGGCGGCGTCGACCGCCTGACGATCGCCGTCCCCGTCAAGGGGCGCCTGCGCGAGCCCTCGGTCTCGCTGCTCGAAGATGCGGGGCTCGGCCCCGAGCAGCCCGGCGAACGGGCGCTTGCCTTTCCGTGCCGAAACGCACCGGTCGACGTGCTGCTCGTGCGCGCCGCCGATGTGCCCGAGTATGTCCAGGACGGCGTCGTCGACTGCGGGATCACGGGCCAGGATCTCGTCCGCGAGCGCGGTGCACGGGTCGAGGAGCTGCTCGAGCTCGGTTACGGCTCGTGCCGTCTCGAGGCCGCGGTGCCCGAGGAGTCCTCGTACCAGACGCTCGAGGATCTGGCGCACGCGACCCTCGCAACCGTTTACCCGCGCCTCACCCGCGAACTGCTGCCCGTCGAGGTCGAGCTCGTCGACGTCACCGGCTCGGTCGAGATCGCCCCGAGGCTCGGGCTCGCCGACGGGATCGTCGACCTCGTCTCATCCGGTAACACGATGCGCATGAACGGACTGCGCTCGCTCGGCGTTCTCTTTTCCTCGCAGGCGGTGCTGATCGGGAAGCCCGGTGCGGACACCTCGCGGCTCGTCTCGATGATGCGCGCCGTGGTCGAGGCCCGTGCGCACCGCTACCTGATGCTGAACACCCCGGAATCGGGCCTCGACGAGGTCTGCCGCGTGATCGGCTCCCGCTCGCCGAGCGTGCTCCCGCTCGCCGAGAAGGGGATGGTGGCCGTGCACGCGCTCGTCCCGTCTGCCGATGTGTGGCGGCTCCTACCCGAGCTCGAGGCGGTCGGTGCCTCGTCGATCCTCGTGGTGCCGGTCGAACGGATGGCCCTGTGACCATCGTCTCCGACATCAAGCTGGAAGGCGAGCCCGCGGTGCGCCGGTGGGCGCTCGAGCTGGACGGCGCGGAGCCGGCGCGTGCCGTTCCCGAGCCGGACCTGCTTCCACGCGAGGCCGTGCTCGCGCTCGCCGACCGCGTCCGCCGCTGGCACGAGGCGCAGCGGCCCGCGGACATCTCGCTCGAGGTCGAGCCCGGCGTGGTGCTCGAGCGCCGCTGGGTGCCGCTGCGGACGGTCGGGATCTACGTCCCTCGCAATCTCGTCTCGACGCTCGTGATGTGCGCGGTCCCGGCGCAGGCCGCAGGAGTCGAGCGGCTCGTCGTCTGCACGCCGCCGGCCGGGGCGGGGCTCGTCGCCGCCGCTGCCGAGCTGCTCGGGATCGACGAGGTCTGGGCACTCGGGGGCCCGCAGGCGATCGGGTGGCTCGCCTACGTGCGGAAGGTGGATCGGATCGTCGGGCCCGGCAACCAGTACGTGAACGAGGCGAAGCTCGAGGTACAGCGCGACGTCGCGATCGACCTGCCGGGAGGGCCGTCCGAAGTGGTCGTGGTCGCGGGCGGCGACTACGACCCGCACCTCGTCGAGCTCGAGCTCGCGGCGCAGGCAGAGCACGGTCACGATGCCGTCTGCCGGCAGGTGGCGACGCTCGAGGAGGCGGAGGAGATCGCCCCCGAGCATCTCGTCCTGCTCGGCGACGCCGAGGCGCTGGCCCCGCAGGTGCGGAACGCGGGGGCCGTCTTCGTCGGGCCGTACTCCCCGGTAGCGGCCGGCGACTACGCGACCGGCGGGAACCATGTCCTACCGACGAACGGTTGGGCGAAATCGACGGGCGGGCTCGGGATCGAGACGTTCCTCAAGCCGGTGACGACGCAGCGGATCACGCGCGAGGGGCTCGAGCTCCTGCGGCCGACGGTCGAGGCGCTCGCCGCGGCAGAGGGCCTTCCCGCACACGCGGCGGCGGTGCAGCGATGAAGCCTCTCTCACCGGAGTTCACCGCCTATACGTGGGCACCTCCGAACGACGAGGTCGCGCGCCTGGCGGGAATCGACCCGTCGCAGGTCGTTCGCTACGACCAGAACACACCGCCGCTGCCGCTGCCCTCGACGCGGCCCGGTGCGATCGCGCGCGCTCTCGCCTCGATTAGCAGCTACCCGCCCGGCGGCTACGTCGAGCTGCGCCGCGCGATCGCGGGCTATGCCGGCGTCGGCCCGGAGAACGTCGTGCTCGGAGTCGGCGCCGACGACCTGATCCTGCTCTGCGCCCGCTGCTTTGCCGGGCCCGGTGACACGATCGCCATCCCGGTGGCGCCGACCTACCCGCTCTACCGGCTCGCGACGCTGCTCGCCGGGGCCGAGGTCGGCGACGAGGGGGCGGTGCTCACATTCACCTGCCGGCCGAACAGCCCAGACGGCGCGGTGCGGCCCCTACTGGACGCGCGACCGCTGGTCGTCGACGAGGCCTACTTCGAGTATTTCGGCGAGACGGCGGTGCCGTTGCTCGACGATGGCGTGATCGTCCTGCGGACGTTTTCGAAGGCGTTCGGGCTCGCAGGCGCGCGGATCGGTTACGCCCTCGCGTCGACGGACGTCGCGGCGGAGCTGAACGCACGGCAGGCACCGGCGCCGGTCTCGACCGTCTCGTCCGCGCTCGCCCTCGCTGCGCTGGCCTCGCCGCCCGATGTCGCTCCGGTGATCGAGGAGCGCGAACGGCTGGCGGCCGCTCTGCGTGCGGTCGGGCTGCCGCCGCTCGCTTCGAATGCCAACTTCCTCTTCGTTCCAGTTGCGGACGGTCGCGAGCTCGCTCAGCGGCTGCTTCACCAGGGCATGGTCGTGCGTGCCTACGACGACGGGATCCGGATCACGATTCGCGACCAGGGCGACGACGACCTGCTCGTCGAGACCCTCGCGCGGCTTCTCGACCGGCCGGCCCCCGTCGCGGCGGCCGCCGGCCGGTCGACCCGGCACCTTCGCGTCACCGCCGAGACGCGCATCGCGGTTCGCCTCGGGCTCGACGGCGCGAGCCGGGTCAGCGTGCAGACCGGCGCCGGAATCTACGACCACTTCCTCGAGCAACTTGCGTTCCACGGCGGGCTCGACCTGACCGTCGAGGCGGCCGGCGACCTCGAAACCGGCGACCACCACACGGTGGAGGACACGGCGCTCGCATTCGGCGAGGCGCTCGATCGCGCGCTCGGGGATCGCCGCGGGATCGCCCGCTACGGTGACGCGACCGTCCCGATGGACGACGCGCTCGCCCGTGCCGCCGTCGATCTCGGCGGGCGGCCGTTCGCCGAGCTTTCGATCGAGCCCGAGCCTGGCATGGCCGGGCATTTCTTCACGAGCCTCGCGCAGGCCGGTCGCATGGCGATTCACGTCGAGGCCTCCGGCCGCGACGCACACCACGTCGCCGAGGCTGCGTACAAGGCGGTCGGGCGCGCGCTCCGGACGGCGCTTCGCGTCGAGTCGAGCGGGATCCCGTCGACGAAGGGCAACCTGTGAGGGTCGCCGTGTGCGACTACCGCGCCGGGAACATCCGGTCGGTCGAGATCGCGCTTCGGCGGCTCGGCGCCGAGCTCGTCGACGATGTCGCGGCTGCCGACCTCGCGGTTCTGCCCGGCGTCGGCTCGGCCCGGTCGGCGATGAACGAGCTGCGCCGGCAGGGGCTCGACGAGGTGTTGCGCGCACGTGTGGCCGCCGATCGTCCGGTGCTCGGGATCTGCCTCGGGCTCCAGCTTGCGCTCGAATGGACGGAGGAGGACGGCGGCGTCGAGGGCCTCGGGATCCTGCCGGGCCGATCCGTGCGAGTCCAGGCCGACCGGGTTCCGCGCATGGGCTGGGCCGAGGTTGACGGAGCGGCGTACTACTTCGCGCATTCCTATGCGGCGGATACGCCGTGCGCGACCGCCTGGTCGGAGGGCATCGTTGCCGAGGCCCGCTCGGGGCCGTTCCTCGGCGTCCAGTTCCACCCGGAGAAGAGCGGCGCCGCGGGCGCGCGCTATCTCGACGGTGTGCTGCGGGAGGTGAGGGAGCGATTCCTCTCCCGCGCCTGATCCCGTGCCTGGACGTCGCGGGAGGCCGCGTCGTCAAGGGCGTCAAGTTCCAGGAGCTGCGCGATGTCGGCGACCCGGTCGAGCTCGGCGCGGCCTACTCCGACCGCGGTGCCGACGAGCTCGTCTTCCTGGACGTCAAGGCGACGCTCGAGGAGCGGGACACGCTCGTCGGGGTCGTGAGGCGAGTGGCCGAGCAGCTGGCGATCCCGTTCACGGTCGGAGGCGGCATTCGCGGGCTGGCCGACGCTGACGCGCTGCTTTCGGCGGGCGCCGACAAGGTCTCCGTCAACTCGGCTGCGCTCGCGAGCCCGTCGCTGATCACGAGCCTCGCCGAGAAGCTTGGCTCGCAGGCGGTCGTCGTTGCGATCGACACCGAACGCGGCAAGGTGCGGACCCGCGCCGGGACGACCGACACGGCCCGTGGCACGGTGGAGTGGGCGATCGAGGCCGAGGAGCGCGGTGCGGGGGAGATCCTCCTGACGTCGATCGACGCGGACGGGACGCGGGCCGGCTACGACTTGGAAATCACCGCCGCCGTCGCGGATGCCGTCTCCGTTCCGGTGATCGCGTCCGGCGGAGCCGGTGGAGCCAGGCACGTCGCAGAGGCTCTCGGGGTCGCACAGGCCGCGCTGCTCGCCTCGATCCTGCACGAGGATCCGGAGCGGCTCACGAGCCTGCGGGCGGAGTTACGCGCGATGGGGGTGCAGCTCCGCGATGCCGCCTGAGGGGGAGTTGCGGCCGGTGATCGTCCAGGACGCCGATTCCGGCCGCGTGCTGATGCTCGCCTACATGGATGCGGAGGCCGAGCGGCGGACGCGCGAGTCGGGCGAGGGTTGGTTCTGGAGCCGCTCGCGCGAGGAGTACTGGCACAAGGGCGCGACCTCGGGGAACACTCTTGCCGTCGAGGAGCTGCGTGACGACTGCGACGGCGACGCTCTGCTGATGCGGGTGCGGCCCGCCGGCCCCGTCTGCCATACGGGCTCGCTCTCATGCTTTGCGCCGGGGCTCTGGCGGACGATCTCCGAGCGAGCTCAGGAGCGGCCCGCGGGTTCGTACACGACGAAGCTCCTCGACGAAGGCGTCGCCGCGGTGGCGCGGAAGGTCGGCGAGGAGGGCGTCGAGGTCGTGACGGCCGCTCTGGCCGAGAGCGACGAGCGTGTCGTCTCGGAGGCGGCCGACCTGATCTACCACCTTTACGTGCTGCTCGCGGCGCGCGGTCTCGACATTTCGGCCGTCGAGGCGGAGCTCGCCCGCCGCGCCCGCTGAGGGGACGGCTCACGTTCGTCCGTCGGGCGGCGGTGCCCGCCGGAAGCGGCCCCTGTCCGGGTTTCAACCTCCGTCACGGTTCCGTCACGCCTTAAACCGGTGCCCGACACCGGGACATGGCTCGCCCGGCCGGTGTCGGAGGCAAGGATCCAAGCCAAGAACAGCCGCCGACCCCTGGTTGCGTGCAGCGCGAAGGGCGGTGTCCGACACCGGGTCCGTCCCGCGAGGAGATGTCTGCTCGGACGGACGGTGTCCGACACCGGGTCATGCCCCTCGGGGACATGTCGGCTGGGGACGGCTCGGCGGGTCAGCCGAGAAGCAGCGCGAGTAATGCTTTCTGGACGTGCAGGCGGTTCTCGGCCTCGTCCCAGACGGCCGACTGACTGCCGTAGATCACGCCCGCTGTGATCTCCTCGCCGGGGTGCGCCGGCAGGCAATGGAGGACGATCGCTTCGGGGGAGGCGATCGAGACCAGCGACTCGTCGAGCTGGAAGGGCGCGAGGTCGCGGAGGCGGCGGTCTCGCTCGTCTTCCTGGCCGAGCGAGACCCAGATGTCGGTGACGAGGACGTCGGCGCCGGCCGCTGCTTCGCGCGGGTCGCGAACGAGCTGGAGCGGCGTCCCTTTCGGCGGGTCATAGCCCTCCGGGCAGGCGGCGACGACCTCCATGCCGGTGAGCTTGGCGATCTCCGCGAGCGAGACGAGCACGTTCGTGCCGTCTCCGACCCATGCCACGCGGACGCCGTCGAGACCTCCGAGCCGTCGGCGGATCGTCAGCGCGTCGGCGAGGGCCTGGCAGGGATGCTCGACGGAGGTGAGCGCGTTGATCACGGGGATGTCCGCCGCGGCCGCCCACGCCTCGAGCTCGTCGTGGGAGAGGACACGGATCGCGAGCGCGTCGAGATAACGGGAGAGCACCTGGGCCGTGTCGCTCAGCGACTCGCCGCGCGAGAGCTGCATCTCGGTCGGCGTCAGCGTGACGAACCCGCCGCCGAGCTGGACGATCGCGACCCCGAAGGAGATCCGTGTCCGCGTCGACGGTTGGCCGAAGATCAGGCCCAAGGTGCGTCCGGGCAGGCGCGGTGTGCGGTCGTCCTTCAGCTGCTCGGCCAGGTCGAGGATCGCCTCTGCCTCGGCGGGCACGAGATCGGTGATCCTCAGGAGGTCGCGGCCCGACAGAGAGACCGGCAGCGGAGATTTCATCGCCATCGCTCTTTCGCCGCCTCCACGGCTGCACCTACGTCGCCGAGGCGCGGCATCTGCGCCTCAGGCGGCTCGAACGTCCCGGCACGCACCTGCGCCGCGACCTGCTCGTGGGCGTCCCGGAACGGCAACCCTTCGCTGACGAGTGCCTCTGCGGCATCGGTCGCACGCATCAACGGATCGCTGCACGCGGCGGCCATGCGGTCACGATCGAACGCAAGCCCGCCGACGAGCACGGTCAGCGCCTCGATCGCCCTCCTTGCGTCTGCGCGCGCCGCGAACACCTGCGCTTTGTCTTCCTGGAGATCGCGGTTGTACGCGAGCGGGAGCCCTTTCACCGTCGCGAGCAGGCCCGTCAGACGGCCGATCGCCGTCCCGGCCTTGCCCCGCGTGAGTTCGGCGACGTCCGCATTCAGCTTCTGCGGCATCATCGACGACCCCGTTGCCGCTTCCTCCGGCAGGCGGGCAAAGCCGAACTCCGCCGTCGTCCAGAGGACGATCTCCTCCGAGATGCGCGAGAGGTGCCCGAACAGCACGGCCACCGCATAGAGGTAATCGAGCGCGAAGTCGCGGTCGGCGACGGCATCGATCGAGTTGCGCATCGGGTCTGGCGGCGGAGGCAACCGCAGCGTCGAACCCGCGAGCGCGCCCGCGCCGAGCGGAGAGGGCACAGCCTGCGCGCCGGCGAACCGGAGCCGGGCACGATCCCTTTCGAGCATCTCGATCCAGGCAAGCAGGTGGTGGCCGAGCGTCACCGGGATCGCCCGCTGCAGGTGGGTGTAGCCGGGCATCGCCGTCTCCGCTTCATCGGCCGCCCGGGCGAGGATCGCGTGCACGAAGGGGAGCAGCGTCTCCTCGGCTTCGATGCACGCATGCGCGACGTAGAGCCTGAATGCCGCGGCCACCTGGTCGTTGCGAGAGCGACCGGCATGGATCTTCCGGCCGACCGGCCCGAGGAGCCTCTCGATCGCCGAGTGGACGTCCTCGTCGGAGTCTTCGAGGTCGTCGATCGTGATCGAGGCAAGCCGCTCCTCGACCTCGTGGAGCTCGTCGGGAGAGAGGATTCCGGCCGCTTCGAGGCGCCGCGCGTGGATCAGCGAGCCCTCGAGGTCGTACGGGAGGAGCTCATCGTCCTGTGCACGCAGGAACGCCCAGACCTCGGGCGCGAGCGTCGTGCCGACCCGACCCGCCCAGAGGGTCACTCTGCTCCCTCCATTTGGCCGAGCTCCAGCGGGTCGGAAGCCTGCGCGGGGGCCGAGAGCCGCAGCTTCCGCTGCTCGGCCAGCATGCGTTGCGTGTCGGCGATGTCGTTCACCTGCACGGCGAGCTGCCCGATCCGGTCGGCGGCGGTGAATGCGGTGGCGCTCCGCTCCATGCTCAGCCGCTCGGGGTCGTAGGTGACGGCCTCGCCGGCCGTATCGAGGATGGTGTAGTCGTCGCCGCGGCGCAGCTCGAGCGTCACCTCGCCCGTGACGACCGCGGCAACCCACCTCTCGAGCGCCTCACGCAGCATCAGCGCCTGAGGGTCGAACCAGCGGCCTTCGTAGAGAAGCCGTCCCAGGCGGCGCCCCTGGTCGGCGTACTGCTCGAGCGTCGCCTCGTTGTGAATCGCGGACAGCAGCCGCTCGTAGGCGACGTGCAGGAGGGCCATTCCCGGCGCTTCGTAGATGCCTCGGCTCTTGGCTTCGATGACGCGGTTCTCGATCTGATCGGACATGCCGAGCCCATGCCGCCCGCCGATCTCGTTCGCCGCCCGGACGAGCTCGAACGGATCGTCGGTCTCGGTCGAGCCGACCGCGACCGGCAGCCCGTTCCGGAAGCGGATCGTCACCGTCTCGGGCTCGATCTCGACCTCTGATTCCCAGTGCGCCACGCCCATGATCGGCTCGACGATCCGCATGCTCGTCGAGAGCAGCTCGAGATCTTTCGCCTCGTGGGTCGCGCCGAGCAGGTTGGCGTCGGTCGAGTACGCCTTCTCGACGGACGTGCCGTGCGGCAGCCCGCGGGCGGCGAGATACTCGCTCATCTCCTTCCGGCCCCCGAGCTCGGCGACGAACGCCGCGTCGAGCCAAGGCTTGTAGACGCGGAGCGCCGGGTTCGCGAGCAGGCCGTAGCGGTAGAAGCGCTGGATGTCGTTGCCCTTGTACGTCGACCCGTCGCCCCAGATGTCGACGTCGTGGTCCCGCATCGCCCGCACGAGCATCGTCCCCGTCACGGCACGCCCGAGCGGCGTCGTGTTGAAGTAGCGTCGCCCGGCGGTCTGGATGTGGAACGCGCCACACTGGAGTGCCGCCAGCCCCTCTCGCGCGAGGGCCTCACGGCAGTCGACGAGCACCGCGTCCTCGGCTCCGTAGAGCCGCGCACGGTCCGGGACGGCCCCGATGTCGGGCTCGTCGTACTGCCCGAGGTCGGCCGTGAACGCGAACGGGACCGCGCCCTTCTCGCGCATCCAGGCGAGCGCGCAGCACGTGTCGAGCCCGCCCGAGAACGCGATCCCGACTCGTTCCCCGACCGGCAGGGACGCCAGGATGGCGCCGCCGCCACCGTTGCCGGTCATGAGTCGGGATCCCGTTCGGCGTAGTTGCCGAAGTCGGCAGCCAACTCGGCGGCACTCGATCCTTCCCGGACGGCGACGAAGATCGTGTTGTCGCCAGCAATCGTGCCGGCCACCTCGTTGAGGCTCGCCTCGTCGATCGCATCGGCCAGAGCCGCAGCGAAACCACGCGGCGTATGGATCACGAGCAGGTCACCGGTCGGGATCATCGTCCCGGCCCAGCTGCGCAGCGCCGAGCTGAGCTGCTCGAGCCGCCGGAGGTCGGCGGCGCCGGGCAGTGCATAGACGAGGCGCCCGTTTCCGCTCCTCACCTTGACGAGCCCGAGTTGGGCGACGTCGCGGGACACCGTCGCCTGCACGGTGTCGATCCCCTCCGCCCGGAGAGCCTCGGCGAGCTCGGCCTGCGTCGAGACGTGGCTCTGCTCGACGACGCGAAGGATCGCGCCCTGGCGCTCGAACCTCGTCGTCACCGGAGCGTCTCCCGGATCAGGTCGACCCCGAGATCTGCCTCCTCCGTCGAGATCGTCAGCGGCGGCGCCAGGCGCAGTGCCGTGTCGCCTGCCGTGCCGACGAGCAGGTTGTGCTCGAGGGCGGCATGGGCGACTGGGCCGGCAGGCCGTCCGAGCTCGACCGCGAGCAGGAGCCCCGCGCCTCGAACGTGCTCGAGCTGCGCCTCGAAGCGCTCGCCGATCGCGCGGACGTGGGCCAGCAGGTCATCGTCGATCGTCTCGACGACGGCGCACGCTGCCGCACACGACACCGGGTTGCCGCCGAAGGTGGACGCGTGGTCGCCCGGGACGAACCCGGTGGGGGAGCCGTCGGCGACGAGCAGCGCGCCGATCGGCAGTCCGTTCGCGAGCCCCTTCGCGAGCGTGACCGCGTCGGGCCGGATACCCGTCCGCTGCCACGCGAAGAACTCTCCCGTCCGTCCGATCCCCGTCTGCACCTCGTCGAAGATGAGCAGCGCGTCGTTGTCGTCGGCAAGCTCACGCGCCTCTTCGAGGGTCGCCTGCGAGAGAGGCCTGACGCCGCCCTCGCCGAGGATCGGCTCGAGGACGATCGCCGCCGTCGCCGGGCTCACCACGTCGGCGAGCGTCTCGGGAGTGGCGAACCGGACGCCGGGGATGAGCGGTTGGAACGGCGCCTGCTTCGCAGGCTGCCCGGTGATCGAGAGCGCCCCCATCGTCCGCCCGTGAAACGATCCCTCGAGTGCGACGAACTCCTGCTTCCCCGTCGATTTGCGGGCCCATTTGAGCGCTGCCTCGATCGCCTCGGCGCCCGAGTTGCAGAAGAAGGCGTGCGCTCCGCCGAAGCGCTCGGAGAGCAGTCGCGCCAGGTTCTCCATCGGCTCGGTCGAGTAGAGGTTCGACACGTGCCAGAGCCGTTCGAGCTGCTCCTTCGCCGCGGCGAGCGGAGCGGGGTGGCAGTGCCCGAGGCTGACGACTGCGATCCCCGCGATCAGGTCGAGGTACCGCTGCCCGTCGTCGGCGATCAGCCAGGTGCCCTCGCCGTCGACGAACGTGATCGGGAAGCGAGCGTAGGTCGGGAGCAGCGGGGTGCCGGTGAGGACGTTCACGGCGTCACACTTCCGTGACGGTGCCTGGCACCGGCCATGTCCATCCTGGCACGCGCTTGTCCAGGGATTTTCGCGGCACGGCACAGTTTCGTGCGCCTTTCGGCACACTCTCGTGACGGTGCCTGGCACCGGACGTGCTGGGGCCGGACGTGGCTCATGCGGCCACCTCCGTCCGGCCGATCGATGCCGGGACGCCCCCTCGGGCCGCGGTCACGGCTGCGCCGAGCTTGGGGATGATGCCGCCCTCGAGCGTGCCGCCGCCGAGGAGTTCGGCCGCCTCGTCGATCCCGATCGAGTCCACGACCTCTCCGTCCAGGATCAGGCCGTCGACGTCGGTCAGGAAGAGGAGCCGCTCGACTCCGAGCCCGACCGCAATCGCGGCAGCAGCTTCGTCGGCGTTGACGTTCAGCGGCCCGACGCCGATCGGAGCGACGACCGGGATCTTCCCGGCTGCGAGGGCGTCGAGCACCTGCTGGGGGCGGGACGGGGTCGGGTCGCCGGCCAGGCCGAGGCCGGGGATCGGTGCCGCGGCGAGTCCGATCTCGTCGCCGAACAGCGGCACCGCGCGCTCGCCGATCGCCGCGCACAGGGCTGCGTTGACGGCGGCGAGGGAGCTGCGAACGACCGCGATGCCTTCCGCCGATGTCACCCGCCGCCCGTCCACGAACTGGACGGGGATGCCGGCTCGCTCCATCTCGGCGCTGATCTGAGGGCCGGCGCCGTGGACCACGCAGACGTCGTTGTCGCGCGCGAGCTCGAGGATCGCTCCGGCCGACCTCCCGGCCACGGCGCCTCCGACCTTCACGACGATCGTGCTCACGTCCTGTAGTCCGCGTTGATGCGGACATAGTCGTAGGAGAGGTCGCTCGTCAGGTAGCCGGCCCGGCCCTCGCCGAGGCCGAGCTCGAGGTCGATCGTGCAGCTCGGGCCGGAGACGTCCGGCTCGACATCGGTCGGGGCGCCAGCATCGAGGACGACTGTGCCGTTGTAGCGGAGCGTCACCCGATCG
>Ga0265338_10007498_pt1 | contig 13517 bp, 16 predicted proteins | sample 42126metaG_FD_193579 | JGI IMG/M metagenome (GOLD analysis project Ga0265338, IMG submission 193579) | Rhizosphere microbial communities from Carex aquatilis grown in University of Washington, Seatle, WA, United States - 4-21-26 metaG | ecosystem: Host-associated > Plants > Roots > Rhizosphere... | reverse complement strand
TGATAAAAACGGCCCCACAGCTGGGCACGGCGCATCTTGTGCACCATGCGGTTGGTCTCGCGGGTCAATTGCAAAATCTCGTCGAGCTTCGGGTCCACACTTTTATTATACTATCTTTTATCTCTGCCCTCGGCAGGAATCGAACCTACATCCTTCCCTTAGGACGGGATAGCTCTATCCATTGAGCTACGAGGGCTATACGGCAAAACCGACTTCAGAGAGTCGGTTTGATTATGCCTTATATGTCGTAAATGGGCTACGTCGCGATGCCGAGCTTGCCGGCCACCTTTTCCCTGTCAAAGCCGACCATGATATCTTGGCCTATAACGATAACCGGCACGCCGAGCTGGCCGGTGAGGTTTATCATCTCGGTGCGCTTGTCGGCGTCTGCCGCAACGTCATAGGCGGTGTACTCGACGCCTTTCTCGGCAAAAAAATCCTTGGCCATCTTGCAAAAGTGGCACGTCGGGGTCGAGTAAATCGTTACATGCTTGTCCATACAATATTAATTTAATTTCTATGCTTATAGTATAGCATACCTGTCAAGGTTGTTTTTAACTTTACATTTTGTAAATACTCTAAAAATGTGCCTCAACCGCAAGCTTTTTACCCACTTGACAAGTGGATTATTTGGGTGTATAATTACTTTTGAAGAATAAGTACACCCACAGTCAACCTGGAGAACCCGCATATGCGCAGCTTCATGATTGCCGCTTTCTTCTTCGCCGTCTTCGCCACCAGCGCGGTGAAGGCCCAAGAAGACGCGGGCGACACGGCCTGCTGCTACGACTCGCAAAGCGAGACCTACTCGCAGAGCGTGCCGTATCAGGAGCCCGTGACCACGACGATCGAAAATTTCGATTGGAGCGACGTTCCCTGAATGTTCGCCCCGACCACGACCCTGTCTGCCAAGACAGGGTTTTACTTTTTTATATAGTAAAAGTGAAGTAGTGCGGGATGCGAGAATCGAACTCGCGTCCTATGCTTGGGAAGCATATGTTTTGCCACTAAACTAATCCCGCAGTGCCCTTCGAAGCTTTAGCGCAGTAGGGCCAAATTAATCTACCACACAAAGAGCGCTCGGAATATATTTATAAAAAAATTGCCGGGCTCGGGAATAGCCTCAGCCGTGGTGGTACTTGAGCGCACTATCTGTATCTCGCCCTCGCCCGGCAACGCGACCCCGTACGACTCGCGGAGCGTAGCTTCTTGGCCCTCCGGGGTTGAAAGCGCCGTGACTTCAGCCTGTATGGTGGCCTCTTGCGACTTGAGTTCGGCAAGGTTAAGCTCGGCAACCTGGTTGCTTGCGGCGGCATCGGCAAACTTTTGATACATGCCCCAGGCTGCGCGGACGCTCTCAAAAGTCAGCAAGCCCAAAAACGCCACCATGCATATGCCAAGCAAAAAGCGGCGTATATCCCTGCCGTTATTGGCGCGCTTGGTAAAATCCTGCATATACGTTTATAATACCTCTATATGGCACACATGTTCGGCAAAAACAGGGACAAATACGCCAAAGTCCTCGCGATAGTTTTGGGGATAGTCATCATACTTGCGATGGTGTTTTCCTACTTTTCGCTCTTGGTTTAGCATATTCGCTACTCGCTTTTTACCATCTTTAAGAACACCTCTTCGGGGATGTTTACTTTGCCTTCGGCCTTCATCCTTGCTTTGCCCTTTTTTTGCTTGGCCCAGAGCTTCATCTTGCGAGTTCTATCGCCTCCGTACATGTGCTGGGTAACATTTTTGCTCATGGCGGGGAGTGTGCGCGAGGAGATAATGCGCCCCAAAGCCACGCCTTGTATTTTGGCTGCAAACTGCTGCCGGGGCAAAATACCGTAGAGTTTTTCGACGGCCGCTATGGCTTCTTCGTTCACGCGATGCTTGGCGACGATGCGCGTAAAGGCAGGCACTGGCTCTTCGGCAACCAAAATGTCGAGCCGCGCCACTTCGGCAAGGCGGAGTTCCCGTATTTCGTACGATATGGACGCGTAGCCTTGCGAAACGCTTTTAAGCTTATCGAAAAAATTGCGCATCAGCTCGCGCAGCGGCATACTAGCCGCGAGCAGCATTCGCCCCTCAGAAAAGGTCTCTGTGCGCTCGATAACCGCCTCGTGCTCGTACAAAAGCTGCGTAACCGCGCCCACATAGCCCATGGGCAAAATGACTTCTGCCTCGACATAGGGCTCCCATACGCGCGCTATTTCGCCGAACTCCGGAAACGCGGGCGGCGAGTAAACGGATTTCCGCGTGCCGTTTTGAAGTTCTACCTCATAGGTGATGGTCGGCGTCGTAATGATGAGAGTGAGGCCGAACTCGCGCCGCAGGCGCTCGGTTACTATCTCAAGGTGCAGCATGCCCAAGAGCACGCAGCGGAAGCCGCGGCCGAGCACTCCTGACGATTCCTCTTCGAAAGAAAGCGAGGAGTCCGAGAGCCGCAGGCGTGAGAGCGATTGCCTGAGTTGCGTAAAGTCGTCCTGACTTTCCGGGTACACGCTGGCCCACACCACCGGCTTGGGCTCGGCATAGCCCGCTAGTGGTGAGCTTGTCGAACCACGCGCGCGTATGGTGTCGCCGACCCGCGCAAAACCGGGCTCTTTGATGCCGGTTACGACATAGCCGATAGAACCGTTTGTAAGTTCGGCGGCGGGGGTCGGCTTGGGAGAAAAGGTGCCGACCTCAAGCGCCACGAACTTTTTATCGCTCGCCACAAACTCGAGCGCATCGCCTTTTTTGATAGCACCCTCGAACAAACGCAAAAAAACAATGACACCCTGATGGTCAGAATATTGGAAGTCAAAGATAAGTGCTCTAGGCGGGAAAGAAAATGTGCCTGTGCTTGCCTTGGCAGCTCGCAGCGCAAGCCCTGCCGCATTTTCTTTCCCGCCAGAGGCGGCGGGTGGAGGCACGCGTTCTATCACTGCTTGTATAAGTTCGGGGACGCCCTCCCCTGTCTTGCCCGAGCAGAGCAAAATGTCGCTTTCATCTATCTCCAAAAGCGTCGCGACCTGGATTTTTACGTTCTGTATATCGGAGAGTGGCGAATCTATCTTTGAAATGGCGGGCACGATAACGAGCCCCAGTTCGCGCGCGGTGCGCAGCGTGGTGAGTGTTTGCGCCTGCACGCCCTGCGTCGCGTCGACCAAGAGTATGGCGCCCTCAACGGCTGTCATGGCGCGCGAAACCTCGTAGGAAAAGTCGATGTGTCCCGGCGTATCTATGAGATTGAGCTCGTAGGCGTCACCTTTGTATGAGTACTGCATACGCACCGGCTGCATTTTTATGGTAATCCCCCGCTCGCGCTCAAGGTCCATCGAGTCCAGCACTTGCTCGCGCATTTTGCGCTCTTCTATGGTGTGGGTTACCTCCAAAAAACGGTCAGCCAAAGTGGACTTGCCGTGGTCGATGTGGGCGATAATGGAGAAATTACGGATATGTTTCATAGGGCAAATATGCTTTTCAATTTTTTATCAATTTCTTTCATATAGGCAGACTCGAGTATGCCCAACTCGCCCAGCACTATCTTTTTTTGCAGCGTGGCGAGTTTATCAACTTTAACCACGGAATTAATTTTTAATCCGTTTCGTATCGAAGATAATATGGATAGATCGTGTATGGTCGGCCTCTTTTGCACCGAGGATATAAAAGCGGCGATGCAATCTTCACCGCGGTTATTTGTATGCAACACCAAAGCCGGCCGCACTTTGTGGCCGGACAAGTCGGTAAACGGGAATGGCACCAAGACAATGGTGCCCTTAAACATACTTCTTTTTCAAATCTCCGACAGAGTACAGTTCCGGCTCTTTTTCCAAAAAATCAAAACTGCGCGAGTGCGCATTAATATTGGTTATTTCATTGATCTCTTTATTAAAAGTATTGGGAAACTGTATAACTAAAGCGTCGATAGAATCGCGCCTGCCAATGGCAAAAACCTCGCCGCCGTATTTAACCCGGTCGACAATAGTCTTGATATGTTTGCGGGCCTCGGTGGTGCTGATTATCTTCATATGTACATATTGTACAAAATTATCTTCTCGGGCGCAAGCGATTATGACGAAACATCGGTGGGTTCAATAGCGACTTGCGGCGTGTTTTTAAAGTAACGCGCAAAGGCTGCCGCTGCTTCTGCCAATTCGGGGTTTTTAAGCAGGTACAGGACAAAAACGGTTACGGCAAGCCCGGCCGCGCCAGAGAGCGCGGCCTGAAGGCTGAGCCCGAGAGCCGTATTGACGGTGCCCACCGCGCCGGTGTCGGCTAAAACGGCGTAAGTCACCCCGCTGCCGATGACGGCAGCGCTGAAAGTCTGGAATATAAGCTTGAAGAGCCGCGCGCGCGATATGCCGAAGTCTTTGCAGAAAAAGAAAAAGCTTACCGCGCACTCGGCGATGGAGCCGCAGGAGAGCCCGAGCGCGAGCATCAAAACCGTAGTGCCCGGAATATCGGAAACTCGCAAGAGTGACTCGATGAAGTCGCGCATAAAGGCGCTGCTGTGGAAGAGCGCAACGAACCCCACCGCGCTCGTTACGGAAACAACGACATCGACTACTCCGTAGTACAGGGGCTTTTTGGTATTGCCCGCCGCATAGTATGCGCGCGCGATGAGAAGCGAAATGCTCTGCGCCGAGAGCGAGAGGATAAAGAGCGCGAGGGCGGCGGCTACGAGCCGAGTGTCGGACCAGTTAAACGCGCCGGCGCCGAGTATCACGCGCACGAGCTGCGCGCGCATAACGATGACAAAAATAGTCGCTGGCACCGACCAAAAGATAATATGCCGGAGCGCAGCCTCGATGTAAGCGCTAAACTCCTCGCGCTTGCCCGCGGCATACAGCCGCGCCAAAGTCGGAAACGCCGCAACCGAGTACGAGACGCCGATGATGGTAAGCGGCACCGCCTGGAGGTTGAAGCCGAATGTAAATACGGCAATAGAGCCTGCGGATAGAAACGAGGCCAGAGCGACCAGCGCCAAGAGTGATATCTGACCTGCGGCAAGCGCCAACGTGCGTGGAATAGAAAGCGCCAATACCTGCCAAAAACTTTTCAGCATGACAGAAAACGGTATGTGCGCAGTGCGCTTTTCAGAAAAGAAAAACGGGACCTGCAGCATCATGTGCATGAAGGCACCCAACACCACGCCCCAGCCGAGCCCCGCGATGCCGATGCGCGGATATAAAAAAACGACACCGAATATGATGCCCAGGTTATACAGGAGCGGCGAGACAGAATACAAAATAAACCGATGCCTCAGCTGAGTAAGAGCCGCGAGCGTATTAGACGCACCCAAGAGTATCGGCTGGAGCAAAAGAACGCGTACGAGCAATATCAGCTGCGCGCCGGCCACGGGGTCTGCCGCGATGCCGGGCGCGATAAGCCTGACCAACTCGGGTACGAAAAAAAACACCACCGCGCTGACCGCGAGCATCCCGATAAAAAATACGGCAAGCGTGTCGCGCAAAAAAGCTATCAAGTAGCCCTCGTTTTCCTGCTCGAGGCGCGAGAGTATCGGCAGGAGCGCATACAGCGAAAGGAGCGACGCGACCGTCGCGAACAGAAAGTCCGGCACGCGGAACGCCGCATAGTACAAGTCGAGCGTGTGCCCGGCGCCGAACTCGGCCGCAAGTATGCGGTCGCGCAAAAGGGCGAGAAGCTGCGAGAGGAGCGCGAAGCCCGCCAGTACGTATGCGGCTTCGTGCATGCCTCGAACTTCTCGCCCGACTGCGGAACGCAAAGAGAAGAGAAAAGGGACCTTCATCTCTTTACTATAGCTGTTTGAACCTTTGTTTACAAGGTTTTTTTAACATCCTTTACTGCTTACTGCGACACGGGGGCAGTCGTCCTGTCTTGCGGAGTCGAAGTAACCGGCGGCTGCGCTCCATCAAACGGCGCTTTGCCGGCTTCCAAGTTGCCGAGAATAAGCTTTACTTCGGCATTGTCAGGATTGCTTTGTGCCAGGGCCTCAAACTGCGCGATAGCGTCGGCGTTCTGCTTTAGTTCGTAGTAAGAGAGGCCGAGGAAGTATTGCGCATTGGCGTAGTCTGGCTCTATGGCGATAGCTTGCTGTAGCGCCTGCGCCGCGTGCGTCGCGTCGCCGCTCGAGTAATACAGGAGGCCGAGCTCGAACCAAATAGGCGCTACGCCCGGCGCGGTCTGCGCGGCAGCGGTCGCGGCTTTAATAGCGTTCGGGATATCCTTGTTGGCGACATCAAGTTGCACCACCAAAAGTATCGCGTCGGTATAGTTGGGCTTCAGCTTAAGTGCCTCTGTCAGGTATTGCGTCGTGTCATTTTGGTCGTTCTGCGCTGCAGCGAGACGCGCCATTGCGAGCGGTATACTCGGGTCGGTCGGGTCGAGCTTTGCGGTGGCAGTATAAGAGCCGGTAGCAGACGATGCTGCGCCTTGCACGCTAAGCGAGGAAAGGAAATCGTATATCTGTGCAAGCAAAAGCGTCGGACGATAATCGCCCGGATCGAGCTTTTGCGCTTCGGTGCCGGCGGTTATGGCACCTTGCACGTCGTTCGTAAACTGCTGTTGCATGGCAGCCGAGGGCGTTGAGGTAGATTGCGCAAGCTGTTGTATTTCGGTCATATAAGCATTTACCATAAGGCGCAACCCATCGCCCGTAAGATTGACCTTGTTGCTCCGGGCTGCGTCGCTAAGCGCGGCGGGTATGTCACCGGCAGACAGAGACTGCGTGCCATGGCCGACATACGCCTCCGCTACAAAGCGTCGCGAGGCCGCAAAACCGCTCCAAAGCGCGAGCACAAGGAACACGCCGACCGCTATTAGCTTGCCAAGCTGCGCTACGCGGCTGCCGGAGTAGGCCGGGGCGTCGATGCTTGGCTGGCCTTGCCGCCATAAAAACCCGAATGCGGCGCCTCCGAGCACGAACGCCAAAAGTATGATGTTTTGGCTTGGCGCATAGAAGAGTATCGAGGAATACAAGAACAGACTCGCGATACCGAGCGTTGTTACAACCACTTTGTCCTCGCGGCTTAATATGCCGAGCCTCAGCGCGCGTACCAGCGCGGCGAGCACCAACAGGAGCGGAACAAGCCACGCAAAGACGCCTACGAGCCCCACGCTCCCGAGCGCGGTTACCAGGGTCGAAAAGCCGACGTTGAAGTCGAGATTCCAAAAGTCTGACTGATTGACGCTTGCAGGCTTATAAAGCAGCCACTCTTCCCCAAAGGTATTAGGGCCGGTGCCAATGAGTGTGCGCTCAAACGAGCCGTCGCGCGCAGAACTTATAATGCCAAGCGTGGAAGAATAAGACGGGCGCACTTCAAGCGAGGAAACCGGAAAGAATTTTGTCAGGCCGATGTTCAGGGAACTTCCGAAGAAGAGAAAAAGGATGCTAATGATGGCAGCCGCAACCGGGAACCACGGCAGGCGCCACAACCAATGAGCGGCAGTATTGGCGCCCTGGCTGCGTTGCAACAGGAGGCATATGACTATAAGCACCAGCGAGAACGCGAGCAAAAGCCCCCACACCAGGCTGAAGTTGATGACGCCGAGCAAGAGAAAGAGCGGCACCAGCACGATGCCGAGTATCGCGCGGGCTGGCGTAGAGAGCGAGCCGAGCTCCGCGCGCGCTAAAAGCATAATGGAGAGCAACCCCACCAAAAGGCCGAGGTCGTTCCATTTGCCTACCAAGTTTACCGAGCGGTCTGCAAATGTCGCGAACGGTATGGCCGCAGTGCCGAACACGATTGATACGAACTGGAACACGGTCGCTATGACCAGGCCCCAAAACACGACCACGAGCAATAGCCGCACGGAGCGGAGCGTGCGGAAAAAGGTAAACGCCATCGCGAACGCCAAAAACGCGAGCACGGCAAAGAGCACCGTGTCCGCCTCGACAGCCGTGCCGACAAAAGCAAGAGACCTATCGACGGAAAAGAAGGCGCTTAAGAGGTATGCAAGCGGCAAAAGCGCCACTAAGAGCATGCCATAAAAGCCATGCGCTCTAATGACCTCGCGCGCGCCTCCGCCTATGACAAACAGCACTGCGGCTATTGCCAAGCAGACGGCAAAGACCGCTATTTTTGCTAATTGGAACGGAAACCATGCGGTCGGGATGACGAGCACCACCGCCAGCACAATGCCGGCAAGATACACGCCTCTCGACCACGAGAAAAGCTTCGAATACATATTCGATTCGATTAACAATTAATCGCTAGCTATGAAAGGGCCGACTAAGCCCGTTATGTAGACCAGCTACATAAAGTATAGCCCGTGATTTTAGGCGCAACGACGATGCTGTGGAAAGCCCGGCCAGCTTGTAAAAGCAAAGACCCCGCTGTAGCGGGGTCTTCACATCTAGCGCGCGCGTCTGTAAGCCGGATTCTGTCTTGCAATGCCGAAGCAAAACATGAGTAGTCAATTTATCTGGGCCAACTGTCGCCAGTTGGCTCAAGCGGCACTCCGCCTTACGGCGGCACGACCTTGCATTCGGATAGAGATTTAGCCGTTTCACTCCCGACGTAACGTCGGGACTCGTCTCTGTTCGCACTCCTTATGCCCGCCAGAAGCATATGACAGGGGTTACCTGCTACCTATGCCCGATTGCTCGGGCCGAATGTCCGGACTTTCCTCCCCCGCCCTTGCGAGCGAAGGCTGCTACTCAACGCGCTGAAGATATTATATCACAAAAAACGGCTAATTAAAAGTAATGCGCTCGCCTACGGTTATATCGTGCATTAAGGCGAAGCCTGCGGGGACTTCGAGGACATACTGGGCCGGCTCTGACGGATAGAAAACTTGTGATACTGAAGGGTCGCTCGCGTTGTAGGAACTTGCGGGCACGTTGCTGTCGACCGTCACTATTTTGCCCTGCGCGTCAGCAAAAATCATGTCGAGATCGAAGTTCATATCCTTCATCCAAAAACCTACGCGCGCCGCGCTGTCGAAAACAAACAGCATGCCGCTGTTTGCCGCAAGACCTGCACGGTCGGAAAGGCCTTGTTCCCTTTCGGCATCGGTGCTGGCTATTTCTACTTTAATGGTAGTAGTACCTATGATTACGGTTTCAGTCGGCAATGATGTCATAGTACTTTCTGCAGGGGCGGCATTTTGAACCGTATGCGGCGCATAAGCATAGAAAAGTGCTGCTGCGCCGAGAACGATCGCCGCTATTATCCAGAAGAATATGTTTTTTGTTACCGCCACAAGCCGAGAATCGCTGCCATAACCAAAATGGTAACGAGGCGCTGTGCAATGTTGAGCCCATACAAAGCCCACGGCTCTTTTTCCCACAAGACGCTGTTAAGCATATTGGTCACGAAGAAGGCAACCCAGACCCAAAAGCCCAAGAGAAGCGCCCCAAAGAGGCTGTTAGCGCCGACCCAGAACAAAAACTCCGCGATAAAAAACGCCAAAACCAAAGAAGAGACAAATTGTAAACTCATCTCTTTTGCAGGAAAGGCCATTCCTTTCATAGAAGCGGCGTCTTTGCCGCGCAGACGCATCCAATAGCCTCCAAAGAGAATCGGAGAGTACCAAAGACTGCCTATGACCATTGCCGCAATGGCGGCAACAATAACAGCCCATGCATTTACCGGTAGCAACATATCTTTATTTTTTACGCACTTGCTAAAAAGACCTAAGAAAACCTAGAGAAAACACAGCCGCATAAAGCCGAAACCGCTCCTCGGAGCGGTTTGGGCATTTTTATGAGAGATGCTTGGAAACGAGCTTGGTCATCTCGAACATGTTTACCATGTCCTTGCCGCCAAACACTTTTTTAAGAGCGGCGTCAGCATTGATGTTGCGCTTATTCTTAGGATCCTGGAGATTGTGCTTCTTGATATAAACCCAGAGCGCTTTTACTACCTCTGAGCGGGGCATCGGGCCTTTGCCTACGACTGCAGCGAGGTCGTCGCTGATAGTCATGGGCTTCATAAATGCTGAATTCGCTTTTGCTGCCATAGAATAAGATTAATTATTAAAAACAGTTACTTGTAATTGCACGCGAGTGAACCTTTCCTTATTGTAACACTTATTATTTTGTGTGCTAGTGCGTGCCCACAGGGGTAGTATAGAGAGTTACCAAAGCCCTTGACCGGCAACCTATACTCTTGTAATCTACCTGCCAGTCAGTAAATCGAAAACAAGCAAAGGAGTTTGCTATGGAACTCACCAAAAATCAGTGGTATGTCCGCTGGTTCTTCTGGTCGCTCGCCGTATGCGACGAGTTCGTACCGAATAATTCTTCCTGGAGGTACCGAAGTGGCACTAACCTATGCCACTTCTGCCGCACCCTTTTCTGGGGGACGGCGGTGCTACTGGTTCATGTCGCCTTTTATGGCTCGGCCATCGGCGTCGTGTCGGTATTGCCGATCTACCTCTTCGGATTTGGCGGATACCTGTGGACACTCTTCTGTATGGGAGCTTTTGTGCTGTTCATTATGGGAACTAAGCTTTTATGGGTACGCTTCGTCCAATTCATGCGACGCAGAAATGAATTGAAGACAGAAGCGCCACCCGTTCAACCCACGCGGCAGGGACCAAGCTTCTTCAAAGTCTTGTGGCAATACGTTGTTGCCGTAAAAGGCAAATTCTGCCCGGTGATCACCTTTACAGAAGGAGCGACGTCATGAAGGCGCTGCTAAGATTCATTCTGCCGTTTCCGCTGATTCTCATATTTGGCGTTGTCATCTGTCTGGTGGCTTTTGTCGAACTTGTTGTGGCGAGCGCCATCGACGACGGCAGGATAGAGACTGCCAACGTGTCATGCTCGTATAAGTCCCTCGAAGCCGCTTCCGAAAGCCGGTTGCGGATGAACGTTGAATGCGCTGGCAAAGAGCATGGGACAAAAAATGCCGACTTTATTCTGGCATATCTTAAGCAGCCGGGTCCGTTCAAATGCAATGTGTACAAGGACGGTTCCGTAGCATGCACAATGCCCGAGTAAGTGCGGTTTGGTAAAAAAGCAAAAGAAAAGGGCGCGGATGGCAAGCCATCCGCGCCCTGTTTTATTTTTTCGAACGAAAGAACATAGTGTTTGGCATCACTTCGCCGGCGCCGAATCCCGTTCGGCCCAGCGCTTGCCAAGCGCTTGGTGAAGCTGTTCGTCCCAGGCTTCCGGATGCTCCGGATCGACCCAGGTAACCACTTCGCGCCTCGCATCCGTAAGCGAGAGGTAGAGCCGTCCGCTTGTGTTAAAGCGAATTTCCCCGCCTTCGCTTGCCTTTTTTTGTTCGTAGAAGATGAGCGTCGTCATGTAGAGGAACCGTTCCTTCATCACGCCGTTTGCGTCAGCAATGCGGTGGATGTAGGGTCGAGCCTCTGCTACGCTGCTTGTCTCTCCCTTGAATTCGGGCCTGTCGGCAACCACGGTGCCCTTGACTCCGGTACAGCCCAAGAGCCTTTCGCCAAGTTGTGCATGACGCACCACATAGCTCGGGCCGATGCCGTCTCCCGGATACCAAAAGCTCGCGGCGAGCCCATGGGTCTGTTCGTCCCTCGTTTCCATGCAGAAGTACTGATAAATCTTATCAGGAGCTCCCTCGGATGTTTGGAAGAACAGCGCATACGGAAGCGGGTTCATGTCTTGCGGCACGTCCGCAATGACCACGTCCCCTTGCCGGCTGAACCATCGCGGCGCAAGATAGTCCCAAAAGGCATTGCTGCCTCCTTGGAACCGAAGGCTCGCCGCCCGAAAGCGGGAGACTTCGTACGGCACGAGATTTTGGCCCAGTAAGAACTTGTGCGAAGCAATCTCTTCAGGCGGTACCCAATATCCGCAACCGTGTATGACGCGGTCAAGAACATTGGTATCGCCCTCTTCGATAACCTGCACCCCTCCGAACTCGGGCCATGGAAACAACCAACCGCTCCACTTAGTGAGCTTGACAATTTGTACCATCTTTTTGCCGGACTCATCCGGAATAAAAACGGCATTCTGCTCAGGCTCATAATTGAAGTAGCGCCAGAAGTCAAACGACCGCCGGACGCACGTGTCGGTGTTGCGGCTGAAGAGAAGATTCTCTCCAATGGTGAAATGTGTCGGGATAGTATCCTGGCCGAAATCCGGCGAAGAATCGACACCCGGCACACTCATGACTTGCGTGATTGGCGCTAACAAGCGGCGCAACCACGGCTTTGGCTCGATTGCCATCGTCCAGTTGCCTTTTTCTCCGACCCGAACGTAGTTGGGCGGAGAAGGAATTTCGGCAGTGTCGATGCGGCCTCGTGCGCGAGTGTGCACTGCTTGAAGCGGCAGCAAACGCTCTTTGCCGTGGACCGAGAGGAGCGGAGTCGTTCTTTGCATTATGTCGTTCTTCATCGTTTCATAGCGTAGGAACGATGAAGTGTCATAGACAATGTCCTTACCCCACACCACTGCGACGACGGCGCAGACCAGTGCGAATGCGCCGCCTACTGTTTGTGAACGGGTCGAAAGTCGCTTGATGATTTCCCACATTCCCACTCCTAAGAGGAGCGCGAGGATGAGCGCAATGCCGTATCTCCACAGCATCACCCAGTAGGGCTGGAACTCTTCTCTGAATATCCAGCCTCCTGCAAAAATCACTACAAGCGAAGTAACCGTAATTTTGGGATATCTGTTGAGGACATCCCAAAACCGTTTCGGCGCAAGATGGAAGGGCGCGAAGAAAGAAAACTTCGCATCCTCCCACGGTTCGCGCACGCTGGTCGTGGTGATGTCGTGCATCAGCTTCCCTTTCCGCTGAACTTCCGAAGCTGCTCTTCGAAACTCAGCTCTTTTTCCGGCTCCGGAGCGGGTGCAGGCGCTGCCGCCGGCATTGCTTGAGCCGTCGGTTTTTCAACCGCTGGCGTCGCGAACGAACTCACCACCGAACCGGCCCTGTTTTTGACGAGGTCAGTAATATCTGCGACGTGCAGATTCTGCAGCTTGTTGCCCCAATCATCGATATTGTCGACGAACGGGAGCTTATGCAGCAGGGTGTGGTGGATGGCATAGCCAAGAGCAAACCCGAGAAGCGCCACCGGCACTTCGAGAATGCCCAGAATAAACTGCCAGATAAGGCTTACGCCAAATCCGTAGTGCCAGAACGTAAGTGCGAACGCGCCGACGGAGAGCCAGCTCGCGACAACTATCTTCGTGGTTATCTTCGGCTGGTTATAAACCCAACCGCACACTTTTTCCGGCGGCAATTGCGACTCCGGCGGCATTTGCTCGTAGTGGAACCAGTTGAACCAGAAGCGATAGTGCCATCTGCCGAGCTTGGTACGATCGGACAGATACAGAAGCGCCGCTGCCGAGGCGAGCATAAAGTATGCGCTCGACTCGAATGCCCACAGCGCCGTGGGCATAACATAGAATGCAAGCCCTACGAACGCAAGTGTTGCCACTCCCATCAGCGTAGTTTTTGCTTTTGAAGGCGCTTCAACAAGTTGCGACTGCATGTCGCTCGCCATCCACCACATGCGTGGCCCATTTTTTATACAAAGGCACGCGCTCTGCGTACAGCTCGCCAAAAGTTTTATTGCCGGCGTTTACGATCCCGCGCGGCACGCCACCGATGCGCTTCAAAAGC
>Ga0265338_10007496_pt1 | contig 13519 bp, 16 predicted proteins | sample 42126metaG_FD_193579 | JGI IMG/M metagenome (GOLD analysis project Ga0265338, IMG submission 193579) | Rhizosphere microbial communities from Carex aquatilis grown in University of Washington, Seatle, WA, United States - 4-21-26 metaG | ecosystem: Host-associated > Plants > Roots > Rhizosphere... | reverse complement strand
AGGCTGATTTAGCTACCAAGGCGGCGGCTCAGTTTAAGCAAGCCGGTGTTAAGGGTATCGTGCTGGATATGCGTGGTGACCCAGGCGGCTTGTTAGACGCTGCAGTGTCAGTTTCGAGTCTGTGGTTACCTAATGGCAAAACCATTTTGACTGAACGGCGGGGCAATACGATTGTCCAAAGCTACACCTCCAATGGTACAGATACACTCCAAGGAATTCCCACTGTGGTACTAATTGATGGAGGCAGTGCCAGCGCCGCTGAAATCACGGCTGCCGCTCTGCATGACAATAAGGCTGCCACGCTCATGGGCGTAACCAGTTTTGGTAAAGGTAGCGTTCAGGAAATTGACCAACTACCTGGCGGAGCCGAACTGAAAGTGACGATTGCTCACTGGTACACCCCAGATGGCAAGAACATCAACAAACAGGGAATTACCCCCGATCAAGTCGTCAAACTCCCCGCTAATCTCCCGGCTGGCCAAGATCCCCAACTAGATGCCGCCACCGCTTTCCTAAACAAGTAATCCAAATGTGTTGTCCTTGCAAAAGTCGGCAACAATTTTGCTCATGCTTGCGTTACGTAGATGTTTTGCTACAGTGATTTCATAAAGAGGAGTATAACTTATGACATCATTAGGTCCAGAAGTCTCACCGCAGCCAACGGACATGCAAACAGAGATTCATCGCTTACTCATAAGCGGTAATATACGGCGGGCTGAACGGGAAGCCGCAGAACACGAAAGAAGTGCCAAGGAGCTACGTCGCGATGCTCTAGAAAAACGAAGCATATTTGGTATCGAAGAAATTAGTAACGAAAGAGTAGTATTACGTTCACCAGAGGGCACCTGGTTGGTTGTGACGTCAGAACAGCAGCTTCCGTTAGAGGTTTTTATTAATGATGGCGATGATGAAGGCTGGCTTAGTGCGATAGCACCTACGCCAGATAATTGGGCCGATGGAGAAAATGGACCGGCTCGCTATGAAGCCCGTGGACTCGCCATGAATCCAAATGGCAAAGTATTCGCATATTACGGGGAAGAAGGACAGTACCGTCTTGATATCACCGAAGCCGCAGTTGAGATTGAAGTGGCAGGTCAATAGTGGACTAATTGTTTTTCTGTAGTTGCTAGTGTTGCAAGGCGCGACCTTGCAAAGACGATTATCGTTGAGCATTTTACCTTGCCATATGCAAGGTGATACGGTAGCATTAGAACAATAAAGCAGGCGAGAGCTTTAGAGGAGAAAAGGCGGTGGCCAAAAAACCGACTAAGTTTATATTTGTGACAGGAGGCGTGCTTTCCGGACTCGGCAAGGGCATCACTGCCGCCTCCATCGGTAACATCCTCAAAGCTCGCGGTCTCAAAGTTAATCTCCAGAAATGTGATCCTTATTTAAATGTTGATGCTGGTACACTCAACCCACGGGAGCATGGCGAATGCTTTGTAACTCACGACGGTGCTGAGACCGATCTAGATCTGGGTCACTATGAGCGCTTTTTGGATGAGGAAATCAGTCAGGGTAGCTCGCTGATGGCTGGCCGGGTCTTACTCAAAGTTATTCAGGATGAACGAGCTGGCAAATACGAGGGCGATGACGTCCAGATTATTCCGCATTTAACCGCCGCTATCCAAGACTACATTATCAAAGCTGGTGAGGGTTTTGATGTCCACATTGTTGAGATTGGCGGTACGGTGGGTGATTATGAAAGCCTCAGCTTTATTGAAGCTATTCGCGAATTAGGCCTAAAGGTAGGGCCAGAGAACTGTCTATATGTGCACGTGGTTTATCTGCCATTTTTGGGGGCTAGCAAAGAGATCAAAACTAAGCCCGCCCAAAACTCCGTCCGTGATCTGCGTGGTTTAGGCATAGCACCAGACATTTTGGTAGGCCGTAGCGAACTACCGGCCAACCCAGGTGTTAAACGTAAACTTAGTCTGTTCTGTGGCGTACCACCAGAGGCCATCGCGCTGTTGCCTAATGCCTCAACTATCTATGAAGTTCCATTAACACTTGAGGACACCAACATCGCCGAGGTTATCAGTAAACACCTTAACCTTAAAGTTTCCAAGCCAGATCTTAAAGCCTGGCGCGATGTTGTTAAGCGGGCAACTACAATTTATCCACATAAAGTCACAGTTGGGGTAGTAGCCAAATATATGGACAATCAGGACACCTATATGTCGGTATTTGAGGCCCTGCGTTCAGCTGCCTGGTGGAACAATGCTAGCCTGGAGATTCGCTGGATTGACGCCGAAAGGCTCTCATCCGTTAATGTCAAACAAATGCTAAAGGGAATTGATGGAGTGGTGGTACCCGGTGGTTTTGGTACGCGTGGGCTGGAAGGTAAAATCGTGGCAGCACAATACTGTCTCAAGCATAAAGTACCATATCTTGGTCTATGTCTGGGTCTTCAAATGGGGGTTGTCGCGGCGGCTCGTAACGCTGGTCTAGCAGCAGCTAGCTCAACTGAGCTCAATCCAGATTCACCAGATCTAGTGATTAGTACTATGGCCGATCAAAAAGGTAAAGAAAATACTGGTGGCACGATGCGCCTGGGCGACTATCCCTGTGTAATCGAAAAGGATAGTTTGGCGGCCAAATTATACGGCACCACCAAAATCGTGGAGCGTCACCGTCACCGCTATGAATGTACTAATATTTACCGTGACAAATATGAGTCATGGGGTATCCGTGCTGTAGGCACCTCGCCAGATGGTCGGTTGGTAGAGATGATTGAGGCGATTGATCACCCATTTTTCTTAGCTAGCCAGTTCCACCCGGAGTTTCGATCCCGACCAAACCGGGCACATCCAATGTTTAAAGGTTTTATTGCTAGCCTATTACCCCTGCCAGCCCCTAAACCTACCGGCCGCTTCAGCTTGTCAGGCCGTAAAAAATAAGTTAGGATAACACTATGGAAGAGCCTACATTACCTACACCCGCGTCCGTAACTCCGCCTGCCGCTAACGCTAAGCCCAAAAAGATTCTATTGGTTGAGGATGATGATGCGCTAGCTAATGTCTATGTAACCCGGTTGCAGGCCGAAGGCTTTGACATCAAGCGCGTGCCTAACGGCGAAGATGCCTTGGCGGCCGCTTTGCAATATCGCCCAGATTTAATATTACTCGACGTTATGATGCCCAAAGTCAGCGGCTTTGATGTACTGGATATTATTCGTAACACGCCGGAAATTGGCAATGTTAAAATTGTCATGCTGACAGCCCTTAGTCAAGATAGTGACAAACAACGAGCTCAACAACTGGGTGTGGACGATTATCTGGTCAAATCTCAAGTGGTGATTGCCGATGTGGTGGAGCGTATCAAGCGCCACCTCAACATGGCAGCATAAAGGGTTAAGGAACCGTTCTCTAAGTAGCTTTTTCTATTCTTATATATCGACTCCTACAGTTTTATTTTTGCTCGCTGTTAATTTGACAATTGAATGCACGTGACAAACCCAAACGCTTATGGTAGAGTAGGGAAGTTATATCAAAATAAAGAGGAAACGCGTAATGGATCCAACGCCAACACCAAGCACAGACGACGGAGCAACACCAGCACCTGACAGTGGCATGCCACCTGTTAGTGAGCCGGTTACTTCTACGCCTCCACCTGCTGAGGACAGCGCCCCTACGGGAGCTCCCTCTAGCGATAGTGGCAGCAGCGACGCTCCAAGTGAGCCCGCAGCCGGTACATCGTTCACGCCCAGTGAACCACCGGTCTCAACTGATACACCGCCAGCCGGCGATGCCCCAGCTGACCCGCCACAACCCCCAGCCGCAGTCTAAGACTAGACTATAGCCATAAAATACCGCCCAATTAGGGCGGTATTTTATGTAACGACGGTTTTCAAGATTTTGTTTTCAAGATTGCTTCTTGATTCAAGAAGCAATCTTGAAAACAACAGCGCGAGTGGTTGAGGTTAAGCCGTTATTATTTGACAGTGACTTCGGTGCGGTGGACAGAGCGACCACTAAAGAGACGGACTTTGCGATCGGAATAAGTGACAGTGCCATCCTGGGCGGCGTGGATAGTGTAATTACGACTCATAAAGGCACCTTTACCGGCGCGTTTGGTCATGCCAACTTGGCGAACAATAACTTGGCCAGTTTTGACCTTTTCACCGCCAAATAGCTTAACACCGAGACGTTGGCCCGGACTGTCATGAATATTTTTACTAGTTCCGCCTGCTTTTACGTGTGACATATTACTTCCTTATAAGTGTAACGAGTTCACGGCCAACAATCTGGCCCTCGCGGTGATATAGCAAATCCTCCCGCGCACTATGAACAAAACTTACCCGATTGTACCCCATATCTGTTAAATGGTCAAGAAGTGGTAAATGATTAAATCCATTATATTTTTTCCAGGCCGGTAGGGCCAGACATAATCTGAACCCGGGCTTAGTTTGTGTAGCCAGGTTTTGCAAAAACTTTTTGGTAATGATATTAACGTCAGCGATTGTTTGCTGTAAAATCTGGCCACCGGGAGGAGAAGTAAAAGGTCGGCCCAGATAGGCTTCACTGGCGACTGCATCGAATTTATCCTTCCATTGATGAGTCGTAGCATCACCAGCTTCAAGTTTGTAGTTTGTAGTTTGTAGTTGGTAGTACTTACTGAGCCAGTCCAGATTGACTTGGCTGTACTCTACCATTCGAGGATCCAGATCTGTTCCCAACGCCTGGTAACCTATAAGAATGGCTTCTTGCAGCACTACTCCTGTGCCACAAAACGGATCCAAGATAGCTTTATCTATTGGTTTATTTGGTTCACAGGCTGGGTCTAGAGCTGTAGCCGTGGCTAAATTGACGATAATCTGAGCTAATTTCGGTGGCAGCATACCCACCCGGGCGTCACGCTTGGGCCGTTCCTGGTCGCGTCGGGCATAGGCTTCAATATCTTGGACGGCAACGGTTTGGGCCACGACTGTCCTAGTCCCATTTCTTACAAAGATAAGCTCCCAACCAAGCTCGGCGGTCAGTTGATTGTGTAATATCTGGGCACTATTCAGCGCCGTTTCATTATTTGGCACAATTCGTGCCGCTCGACCATCTTTTTTAAGTACTTTTTTGAGCTCCAGACCAGTGCCGGTAATCTGGCGTGGATCAACTTTAAGATCGTAAACGCTGAGGCCCAGTCGAAGCTTGCCAGCAGGTAACAGGGCGGCGTGTTGGGGTACGGCTTGGGTCAAGAACTTTTGAATGTCTGTCCATTTAATGGAATCAAGCTCGGTCAAAATTTTGCAAAACTTAACGGTGCCACCGAGGTAAGCAAAGGCTACTTCTGATGATACTTTATCTAGTAAGGCCGCATTACTGCCAATTGGATGTACAGCTTCACTGCCGTACAGGCTTTCCAGCTCAGCCAAACCGATAGCCGGTTGTCGTCCCAAAATACATAAACTCGCAAACATACTCTTAAGTATACCGTTTTCTGATGGTTCCTCGAACCCAATACTCCAATGTCTAAGCTCTGAGATCTAGCTTAAGGTATAATAATCAGTATGGGTGAAGACATAAAACGGAGCCAGCGTTGGAAGCTGATATTGACGATTTTCACGTTTCTGGCTCTGGTAATTCTGATTTATATTGTCCGGCGACAGATTGCCTCGACCATTTCTAATCTTGGCAAAGTCGACGCTTGGGCGTTGTCTGGTATGTTGGTCTGGCAGCTACTGGATTACCACTGTTACGCTAAACTATACCAGCATCTCTACCGGACACTGGGCGAACGTATCCGCTACCGTTCGCTGTTTCGGGTGACATTAGAGCTTAATTTTGTAAACAATGTTTTTCCAAGTGGTGGGGTATCTGGTATTTCTTATTTTGCGCTCAGAATGCGCGATGCTGACGTGCCAGCTAGTAAGTCTACCGTAGTGCAACTAACCAAGTTTATATTTTTGTTTGTCTCATTCCAGATTCTACTTGGGTTGTCTTTGATTTTGCTAGCTATTGGCGGTAATGTAAACCGTTTTACCATTCTGGTGGCTGCCTCGTTATTTACTCTCATGCTGGTGGGTTCAATTGGTCTGGCCTTTGTAATTGGCAGCAAGCGCCGTATTAATAGCTTTTTTACCTATGTCACCAAGCTCATCAACCGCCTAATTCACATCTTTAGACCGAGCTCACCCGAAACTATCAATATCGAGAAAGCCCATAAGACTTTTGATGATTTGCACGAGCATTATGAGCAACTCAAGGCAGATCCAGGCGCACTAAAAAAGCCGCTTTTATTTGCGCTTGGCTGTAATATTGCTGAGGTTATGACCATCTACACTGTCTACATTGCATTTGGCCATTTTGTAAATCCGGGGGCCGTCATCCTGGCTTATGCTGTGGCCAGTTTCTCGGGCATAATTTCGGTATTACCGGGCGGGGTAGGTATATTTGAGGCGGTTATGACGGCTGTTTTAGCCGCTGCTGGTATTTCACCCGGACTCAGTATCCCAGTGACCATCATGTACCGGATATTAAATATGCTTATCCAATTGCCGCCAGGCTACTATCTGTATTATCTTAATCTACATAAAAAGCCCAACCATGCCACAGTCTGATGCACCAGGACAGGGTCTAGAGGTGTTGGTTTTGAGTGTTAGCGAGTTTGTGGACTTACTCAATCAGACCCTCGAGTTTGCTTATCCACGGGTAACTATTGTCGGTGAACTATCTAACTTTCGCGTCAGTAAAAACCGTTGGGTTTATTTTGAACTTAAAGATGAGCAGGCAAGCATCAAGTGTTTTGGCACGGTTTATATGTTACCAGGACCGCTGGAAGACGGTTTACTTGTCCAGATCAGTGGCGCACCCCGCCTGCATCCGGCCTACGGTTTTAGTATCAATTTACAAACTATCCAGCCAGTGGGTGAGGGCTCGCTCAAGCGGGCGGCTAGTTTGCTAGAGACCAAGCTACGGGCTGAAGGTTTATTCGCTGATGAACGTAAGCGGTTATTACCATATCCACCACAGCGAATTGGTTTGATTACATCGGGTCAATCGGCCGCCTATGCTGATTTCATTAAAATTTTAAGTCAGCGTTGGGGCGGGTTAGAAGTCATGCTGGCTGATGTCCAGGTGCAAGGCGAGGTTGCACCAGTGCAGATTGTGCGGGCTATTGAGCACCTTAATCAACAAGCCCAGCCACCAGATGTCTTGGTTATAACTCGGGGCGGGGGCAGTGCTGAAGACCTGGCGGCTTTTAATAACGAATCTGTAACGCGGGCGGTAGCAACCAGTCGTATTCCGACTCTGGTAGCCATTGGCCATGAAATTGATCTAAGTCTGGCTGAACTGGCAGCCGATCAGCGGGCTAGCACTCCTAGCAATGCTGCCGAACTGTTGACACCGGACAAGCGCCGAGAACTCGAACAGCTTGGCGGGCAAGTAGCGCGATTAGGTGTCGTTCTGCGGCATTTAGTTGCTTCAGAACAGGAACTCCTAGAAATAATTTATATAAAACTCACCGAATCATTGCATAATAAACTTATTCGGGCGAGCCAGGAACTTGCCACTCGTCAACAACTCCTGGTGGCGTTGGCCCCAGAGTCTATTCTGCAACGTGGATACGCCATTGTCCGTAGTGGCGGCAAAATTATTCGGTCCGGGCGGCAACTTCAAGACCAACAGCAGCTGGAAGTACAGCTAAGTGACTCGCATGTAACTGCCCAGGTTGAGGATATTCGGTTACAATAGTATCTATGGCCAGCAAAAAACTATTTGACTACCAACAACTACAGACTGAACTCAATCAGCTTTTGGAAAGCTTACAAAGTGGAGAAATGGATATTGATGATGCCATTAAAGCCTATAAGCATGGTCAGGAGATTATTGTTCAGTTAAGTGATTACCTTAAAACTGCCCAAAATACCGTCACTAAACTGACTAAAGACTTCTCCAATTAATACTTAAGCGTTATTGAACATTGTTTTGTGGCTCTTGCGGTGTGTGGTCCTATCAGGTACCATAAGCGTCATGGATAGGCTCAAACAACAAGGTAGTGCCGCCGGTTCGTTTATATTGATTTTATTACTGGTACTAGCGCTTATCTTTGGTCTCTGGGCATTTGTAAGCGGTCAGAGTTACAAAAATGATGCCAATACCAAGATTGCCGCGGCTGTTGCCACAGCTCAAAAACAAACCCAACAAGCTGATGCACAAACGGCAGCGCAGCAAGAGGAAAATCCACTCAAAGACTTTCAAGGCCCTGCAACTTACGGAAGCTTGCATATCAAATATCCTAAAACTTGGAGTGCCTATATTACACTCAATGACGGCGGCAGTAACCCGATTAATGCCTATTTCCAGCCGGATTATGTCCCCGATGTAGGCAATGGCAATAGTTTATTCGCGCTTAGAGTTGTTATAGATTCCAATTCATATAGCCAGGATGTGCAACAATTTGCAAGTTTGGCTACAAGTGGTGCGAGTAGGGTTACCGCCTATAGCCTGCCAAAGGTGCCTGGGGTAGTTGGCACCCGGATTGATGGCCAAATAATCAATAGTAAGCAGGGTAGTATGATACTTATGCCGTTGCGGGATAAAACTATAGAAATCTGGACCGAATCTACGCAATATCTGAACGATTTTAATAACAATATTTTGCCAAACGTGACTTTCAGCCCTTAATACGTATAACGTATAGCAATTAGTACTTCTTGTTGGATTGGTCTCACCAAGCTTTGCCCATTTGTGTATACTTAGGTTAGAAAATCTGGAGGGAAGGTGACTAACCGGCGCCAACATTTTGCGGATGAACGTTTGCTGCAATTATTAGCAGAACAGATCAAGCTGCCGTTATTACAAATTGCCCGCCAAGCTGAACTGGCCCGGACGACCGAAAACCCTCTTGAGCTACTCAATACCATCGAAGATACGGCCGATAGTTCACTTAAATTATTGGATAGTTATCTACTCAGTCTACGCTTGGCCCGGGCTCATGCTTCAATCCAGCTTGAGCCGGTGTCAGTAGCTGCGGTTTTGAATGAGACGGCCGCGGGCTTGTCCCATCTCGCCAAACAATATGATTGTAAATTAGAACTGCATTTATCCGGCCGTTATGAACCTATCATGGCTCACCGGGCAGGGCTAGAGGCAGCTTTAAATAGTCTAGGCTATGTCTTTATTGAAGCCCAGAGTGCCGCAGCTAGGGATGGCCGGGCAGTTATAAAATTAGCTGCACACCGGGGTAAAACTGGCATTGTAGCTGGTATGTTTGCCAATATGGACGGCCTGAGTGCCGATATGTTTAAGCGGGCTCGGCATTTGTTTGGCCAAGCCCATCAACCCCTGACACAACTAACGGCTGGTAGCGGTGCCGGTGTGTTTGTGGCCGATTCCTTACTGGCCAGTATGTCGGCGCGGCTGAGGGTAGCGCATCACCAAAAGCTTAGTGGCTTGGCTGCCACTTTCGCGACCAGCAGTCAGCTCAACTTAATCTAAGGAGTTTAGGGATGGCAGTGATTCTTCTACTCGAACCAGACACTATACTTGGCCGGACATACCAAGCAACTCTGACTAAAAGTGGGCACAAAGTAAGCTGGTTTCGCAGTGCTGGAGCGGCTATATCGAGCGTAGATGAGCAGCTACCACAATTGGTAATTGTCGAACTCCAACTGTCGACACATAACGGTGTGGAATTTCTATATGAATTTCGTAGATATCAAGATTTAGCAGCCATTCCTATACTGGTACTGACCAATGTTCCGCCTTTGTTTAAAGCTTTTAGCGTTGGTATCTGGGAGCAGCTAGGCGTAGTAGCCTATCATTACAAACCCCTAACCAAACTGACCGATTTGACCCGTTCCGTGGATCGTATTTTGGCACCAGTAACATGAAGCAAATTGTTACCACTGGCATAGTTTTATCCAGAACGGATTTTGGCGAGGCCGACCGGATTTTGACTATCCTGACGCCAGACCAAGGTCGCATCCGGGTTATTGCCAAGGGTGTGCGCAAGATCAAGAGCAAGCTGGCTGGCGGCATCGAATTATTCAGTGTTAGCCAGATCACTTTTATTCAGGGTAAAAGCGAGATTTACACCCTGGTTTCTACTCGTCTAGAGCAACATTTTGGACACATCACAACTGACATCGAGCGGACGATGTTCGGCTACGAGGTCTTAAAACGACTCAATAGATCGGTTGAAGATAATGCTGAACGCGAATATTTTACGCTACTCAGTCATACGCTCATAGTCCTGGATCAATTAGATGTGCCACAGCCAGCCATCGAGCTCTGGTTGTCAGCCCAGCTCCTCAAGCTGGCCGGTCATTCGCCCAATCTCACGACCGATAACTCTGGTCAAAAGTTAAGCCAGGAGCAAACCTATGGCTTTGATCTGGATACTATGGCCTTTGTGGTTAAGCCAGAGGGAAGTTACGATGCTAATCATATCAAACTCATTCGTCTAGCCTTTGGGCTGGAGTCACCACTGGGACTCAGACAAGTCAAAGACATCTCCAAAGTCCTACCCGCCAGCCTACAGCTAATCAAATTAATGAATAGTCAGTTTATTCACAGCTAAAAATTACTTATAATGATTCTCAATTATGAGATTGATAGGTGAAACCGAACTGGCGCTAATCGACAAAGAGAAGAATGTAGCCCTAAATTGGTCAGCTCTGAATTTGGTAGTTTGCTCCCTAGCTAACCGGGGCTTTAGATCGCCAATTGAGCTTGAAGATATCCACGGTGAAATAAAGACGACCCTAGAGCCAGGCGAGCTAAGCCAACTGACTGAACACCTAGCCGAAAATGGTGAAGAGATTGCTAGAGAATCCGACGGCCAGGATTGGCGGGAGCGAATTAAAACATTCACCAGTTCTCGCGAAACGGTTACGTTTGTTATGTCTGCCCTCAGGCTGTTTAGAGAGTGTGTCAGAGATAATAGGTCGTTGGTTGTCGAGGAAGTGCCGCCTGGTCAAATCAATATTACCCCAGAGCCAATAGAAGAAGCCGCCTAAACCAGGTATAATTACTTATTGCCTCTAAAGGTTGGCAGAAATAAGGAGAGAAACCATGAGAGCTAGACAAGGAATAGCGATAGCCGCGCTGACTGTTGCGGGAGCTTTTGGTGGTCATGCAGTGGCGGATACATTTCCTACCAGCGAAACTGTGGTCGAGCAACAGCAAGACATAAATACATGCGCGCAACATTTAGGTAATGTTGCGGTTTTTAGTGATGCGCTACCAGAGGGATGTGATGGATTTGTATTTCTACAAGACCCTCGTTCTAAAGAGAACTATTTGCCATCAAGCCAAGATTTTGTGCGGCTTCAGGAAGTAGTCAATTATTCAGCGGATGATACATTTGATTCAAGATCAATGACCGTGGCGGGCAGTTTAGTAGGACTTCTTATAGGGGTTGAGGCCAGTATCATTATTGCTAATCGTCGTCGACGCAAAGCGGCCAGTGCCTCTATATAGTTAAGGCTTAATACGTTATAATCTCACCAATGAGTGAAGTTTCATTAGACGATATTGTATCTTTGGCCAAACGGCGGGGGTTTATCTATCAGGGCTCTGATATTTATGGTGGCCTAGCCGGTACATGGGATTACGGCCCACTTGGGACTACGCTTAAACGTAATATTCAGAATCTATGGTGGCAAATGTTTGTCGAGCAGCGTGACGATATGTATGGGCTTGATGCTGCCATTATGATGAATCAAAAGGTTTGGCGGGCAAGTGGTCATGTAGATACTTTTACTGATCCTCTGGTTGAATGCAGTAATTGCCATAGTCGTATGAGAGCTGATCACATAATTGATGAAGCAATCAAGAAAAACCAAGCATCTCCAAGCGCCGTTGCTACTGAAGAAAATACTCCTAAAAATATAGAAGCAAACCTAGGTATTCTCAAGCCAAAGTGTCCAGTTTGTGGTAAAGAAAATACTCTAGGGACACCGAGAATGTTTAATATGATGTTTAAAACTCACATTGGTCCTATTGCTGATCAATTTGAAGTAACTAACGCTCCAGAATGGAAATGGAAACCCGGGGAGTCACGAATTTTTAATGACAATGATATTAGTTGGACAGGAACCAATACGGTCTATCTACGCCCAGAGACGGCTCAAGGTATTTTCGCTAATTTTAAGAATATAATTGATACATACTCACCAGATTTACCTTTTGGAATTGCTCAGATTGGCAAGGCGTTTCGTAATGAGATTAGTCCACGTGACTTCATCTTTCGGGCACGAGAGTTTGAACAAATGGAAATTGAGTATTTTGTTGAGGAGAGTAAGTGGAAGGAAGAATTTGGTAAGTGGATTGAAGATGTCTATAACTTTTTATCTAATGTAGGTATTAGTAAAACTGATATTCATGAGTTAGAAGTTCCAGCGGCTGATCGTGCTCATTATAGTAAGCGTACTATAGACTTTGAATTCGATTACGCTTTCGGTAAAAGTGAACTGCTGGGACTAGCTTATAGAGGCAGTTTTGATTTAGATAGTCACCAAAAAGCTTCAGGTAAGACAATGGAATATCGACCTAAAGATGGTAGTAAACCATTTGTTCCGCATGTGATTGAACCAAGTTTTGGTGTGGACCGACTTATTTTGGCAATACTTTCAGTCGCTTATTCTGAAGACGAACAGAATGGGGAGAAGCGTATATTTCTAAAACTCCCACCCAATATTGCTCCTACAAAAATTGCTGTTAGTCCTCTTCTAAAGAATAAAAAAGAACTAGCAGGCAAAGCCCATGATGTTTATAACGCGCTCAAAAAGGATTTTAGCGGAGTAGTCTGGGATGACAACGGTAACATTGGCAAACGTTATCGGCGCCAGGATGAGATTGGCACACCGTACTGTGTGACTATCGACTTTGATACCTTGGATGACGATACGGTCACCGTCAGAGACAGAGACACCACCAAGCAAGAGCGTGTAAAAATAGATGAGCTCAGTGCCAAACTCAAGCTTAGTTAAAAGTTATTTTTTTAAAGCTACTGGCAAGCCTAACGGCGAGCTAGTGTGTTATATAGCTGGTTTTAATACCCGCAATAAAAGTTATGAGTTTGCGAATAAGACGCTTCAAAAAATGGGCTATGACGTTATATTTTTCAATCATCACCCAGCTGTTTTAACGGCTGGCAATCCGCAGTTTCTACTCGACGCCGCTGACGATATTAGCAGGGAAGTACTACAAAAATCTAAAACCTATAGCCAAGTCATATGCATGGGTGTAAGCCTTGGCACCTTCTTAGGTTATAACGTCCAAAAGCGGGTACCCAAAGCCCACGTAGGTGCCTTTGCTACTGGCGGTGTCAGTTTTGTACCGGCTGTTTTCTCGACAAGAATTTTCAAAAAGGTGGCTAAAGCTTTCACAGATAACGGCTACAGTCGGGAAGACTTAGATAAGATATGGAAACCACTGGATTCCGATCCGGCGATCGGGAGTTTCCCGCCAGACAAATCATTCATAGTTTTTGATGGTATGGTCGACCGGATTGTAAGATATAAAGAAGCTAAACGTAACATTGAAAGTTGGGGTAAGCGGGGTATACGTGTCAAACT
>Ga0265338_10007495_pt1 | contig 13521 bp, 10 predicted proteins | sample 42126metaG_FD_193579 | JGI IMG/M metagenome (GOLD analysis project Ga0265338, IMG submission 193579) | Rhizosphere microbial communities from Carex aquatilis grown in University of Washington, Seatle, WA, United States - 4-21-26 metaG | ecosystem: Host-associated > Plants > Roots > Rhizosphere... | reverse complement strand
TCCCGAATTTCGGCACCCGTGATTTGACGGACCGTGTCAGCACGGCTTTCGATATGCTGGACATTGCACGTTGTGAAGACATCAATTCCCGCGTCCAGCAACTCCTTTACATCCTGCCAACGTTTGGGATGCGTTAAGCCTGGGGCGTTCGTGTGGGCCAGTTCATCGACAAGCACCAATTGGGGCTTGCGCGCCAGAACAGCATCCAAATCCATTTCCGTGAGTTTCAGGCCCCGATGGTCCAAAGTTTTTCTTGGAATGATTGGCAACCCCTCGGCCAGTGCATCGGTTTCCTTACGACCATGCGTTTCGACATAGCCAACAACAAGGTTCGTTCCCGCCGCGAGTTCACGTCGAGCGGCTTCCAGCATGGCATAGGTTTTCCCCACACCCGGTGACATGCCCAAGAAAACCTTGAGTCTGCCGCTCTTCTGGCGCGCTTCTTCGTTCTTGAGCGCGTTGAGCAACGCATCCGGATCTGGACGGGCCTCAGTCATAAGACTAACTAACTTTCTCAAAAAACGACCCTAGCGGCGGAAATTGTAGCATATCAAAGCAAAGAAGGCGATTCCCGGGAATTAAGCCAACACCGCAGCGGTGGCAGTTCTGGCAAGGAGCCAATGCTGTCATCAAGAGAACATGCTGGCAGCGGTACCTCGCGTCTGGAGGCGTTTGCGGGTCACTCATCCTCGGAGAATCGCATGGGCAGCGAATCGTGAGTAATTAAAGCTGCGGGTGAAGATATTAAAAAACAATAAATTGTTGTGCTCCGCGAGCACTATAACCATCCGCGTAAAAGCATAATCATCAACCCACTCCAGAGAAGTATTGCTGAGGCAAATAAACCCACCATGAACCTCCTCGAACGAACGTTGAGATTTTTAGGGAGCTTCAGCCAGGAATGATCGATTCTCCAGCAGACGCTCAACCACTTTGAATCCAAGTCTGATAACCATTGAAAATTGTCTGGAATGAATCCTTCGAATGCGAGCCGGCGGATGAACTGGATTTTGCGTTGCACAGTGAATGTGTTCTTCGTGGCGCGAATCAGCACCCTGCCTTCCGAATACTCCGCCAGCAAAAGCGTGTCCACATCAGGAAAATAGAACTCGAAGGAGTGATCGTCCTGAGTGCGCGTGCTCACAACTGGAAATGTCCTTTGAGTATTTCTCGGAAATCCTTCGTGGCGGATCGAAGCGTTTTCTTTCCGGGCCACGTTCTTCTGTCGACACCCACATGACTGCACAGGGGGCCTTTCGAACCACGTGGAGTGCTGTGTTGCGGTGCAACCATCTCAGCCACCGGGAATGCGGCTGCACGGCCATGACAATTGCGTCCGCTCCGATCTTTTCAGCAGTTTGAACAATCACTTCTGCGGGACGGCCGTCGGAAACGATGACCTCCGTTGTCACGTGATCGCCGAGCGAATAGGCCAGTTGTCGAAGTTCAGATTCCGCAGTGCGTTGTAGTTCGGACAACAGACGGGTCCGATGAATACCGCGTTCCTCGCCCGCAATGTTAAGTTGCACGACGTGCAACAACACAAGCTGGGCACGGGATTTTCGTGCCACGCTCGAAGCAACCACGAGACTATTCTGCGATTCCCTGGCTAAAGTCATGGGAACCAGAATCTTCTTAAATGCAGCGCCGGTGGACTCGGGAGCCGTAACACGTTGTTCGTTGCGAGAGAATACGGGAATTCGCTCTTCGGATCGGGCGTTTTCAAATCGTGCCGAACGAACCGGTTCGAAAACACTAAGAAGTCGGGGCGATGCTATCTTCATAATCTTATCTGAGTGACGCCGCCGCATTAACAGCCGGGGAGGCATTCGACGGCGCAGAGTTGAGGTGATGACTCCGGTGGCTGAACCACCAGAACAACAGAAAAAACGCAACTACCTGAATAATCACAAAGAGCGCGATTTTCGGGAACAATGGAAAACGCGCTTTCCAAATTTGCGGTGGACGCAGCTTTTTGAACCGCTCGGTTAGCGAAACCTCGCTGTAATCTTTCAATTCCGAGCGCATGGCCGCGGCAGATGGAAATCGCTTGGAGGGATTTCGTTCCAAAGCGTGCAGAATGATTTCCTCGATCTGCGGCGACAGAACTGGATTACGGCTGCGGGGTGCCTCGGGGTCATCACTGAGCCGGGCATTCATGACGACATAAATATTATCACCGTCATACGGCGGAACCCCGGTAGTCATTTCGTACAACATCGCCCCGAGCGCGTAGATATCTGTCCGTGAGTCGCCGCGTTTGCCTTGGACCTGCTCAGGCGCGATGTAATCCGGGGTGCCCATCGGTGCTGAGAAACTGCCGAACGTGAGACGGCGTGAATCCTGGGACTTCGCAATGCCGAAATCCATGAGCCGAATGGTCCCGTCATTGCAAAGCATGACGTTCTCAGGCTTCAAATCCCTGTGAACCACACCTTTCCGGTGCAGATAATCCAATGTATCACAAATGGCGATAGCGATGCGCACAGCTTCCGCTTCCGGCAACGGTGACGCCTGGCGTATCCGTTTGGTCAGCGTTTGTCCCTCCAGATATTCCATTGCAATGTACGGCCGGCTTTTCTCCGCTCCTACAGACAGGATCTTCAAAACGCCGGGATGATCCAGCGTAAGCCCAATATTCTCTTCGCGTTGAAATCGTGAGTAGAAGGTAGGATCGCTTTCAAATCGCAGAAAAGGCACTTTGACGGCGATCGATTGTCCAGTCTCAAGGTCCAACGCCTCGTAAATGCACGCCATCCCGCCACGATTGACAACGCCCAAAATCTTGAAACGGTCATCGAGAACCTTCCCCGGATCAAGCTCGTCCGTCATCTGAGAAACGGAAATACGCGAAGATGAGGTGCGATTGTTTTCAGAACCTAATCTGGCCATACGCAATCCCGGGTAAGAATGAGCACGCCGCGTGGCCAAGGGGCTTGCCTCCGGCCCGATTTTCACGCCGCAGAGATCATTCGAGTTGTTCATGAAAGCACTGTTTCACGGGAAGGATATTTCGGGTAATTAAAAGACGAGCGAACCGCGTTAAAATAGTGTGAAGGCGTTCCAGTTCCTTGAAACGGAAAGGTTAATCGCGCTGGATTTAATGATATTTTTACGCAACCTTCCGCTGTTTTAATTACCAGAGGAGGCAACAGGGGTTCATTCTTATCGCATGAATCCGGTCCTTGTTGTCGAATGAAACCGACCCCAGTTGCCTTATTGATTGATGCCGACACACCCACTCGCCGCCTTCTGCGAGTGATATTGGAACCTCATCGGTACAAAGTTTTCGAAGCGGACACCGGCGAAGTGGGAACGAGGGAAGCCGTAGCCAAAAGACCGGATGTTATCATTCTCGATTTGTGTTTGCCGGACCAACAGGGCCTAACCGTCTTGAAACAATTGCGTGAATGGAACCGCTCTCCAATTCTAATTCTGTCGGCAGAAGCGGACGAGGAGCTGAAAGTGAGTGCGCTTGATAGCGGTGCCAATGATTACATGAACAAGCCATTTGGTACTGCCGAACTCCTGGCGCGACTACGCGTCTTCCAACGATCCAATCCCATGGAGCCCGACGGTCCCTTTTATATCAATGGCGATCTTCGTGTGGACGTTACGGCGCACACGGCTACGATTCACGGGCGTTCCGTGGAATTTACCCCGACCGAGGAAGCTTTGTTTTACACGCTGGCGCGGCATGCGGGCCAATTGGTCACGTGCAAACACTTGCTTCGTTGTATCTGGGGGACCGAAGCCGAAAGCAAACTCCACGATCTTCACGTCTACATTCGCAATCTTCGCCAGAAACTGCAGGGTGCTGCCGGCGGCGCGTTAATCCAGACCGAGGGGCGTGTGGGATACAGGCTCTTCGTTCCATTTGACTCTCAGAAACGAGAAGTTGGCCCGTCCGAACTGGTTGGCGCTCATGTGTAAGTTGCGAATGCGGCAAATATTCGAGCGAACAGTTTGATTTGCAGTTTTGATAATTTTTTCACGCTTCCGATTTGGGTTTTAATTATCCGGCTTTTTCCACCTCGGGCAGAATACGTCCGTCTGAATGATTCAACATGAATTGATCAAATGAAAATTCCCCGAAAAATTCGCGGGCCCCTCTTTAGCTCGCAGCATGGCCAAATACGAGTTGATTGCGGTCAGAAGCCTCAGTCCACGCTGCAACGCACCAGATATCTATTCTGCCGAAACGCGTTTCACCGCGGCTGAGGCACGCAAATTGAAGCCCCCCCCATTCTATGCGTTCGCAGATTGTCCTACCGGAGAAGGTCGAGTTGTACGTGCGCGAGCTCGATGATCACATCTCCGTCGAAAACCGCGCCAGCGGAGTCATCATCCGCGCAACTCAGAACCATGTTTCTGCTTCCCGAAAAGCCGTCTTGATTCGTTACCTCGCGGCTGAAGGCTACATACCCGATCGTTACGAATGGTTTTGCGAACCGGCGGATGATGGATTCTTTGGAGTCAAGTGGATCGACGGAGTTTGTCGGGGGAAAAGGAAAATCAGCATCCGCACACTTCAAAAGTGTTGTAACCGCCGCAATATCCGCTATGGCTGCCTGTTTATCCTGTGGTTGCTCTCCTTTTGGTGGGCAGTTCGCCACACCGTTCATGGGTTATGAAAAATCGGAACAACTTGTGGAAGTTCATAGTCGTCGTGCTAGTCGTGGCGTGGTCGCTTTATGAGATGTACCCCCCGGTGGCGCGAAGCCTGGTGACCCAATTCCAAACCCGCGCGGTCGGAAAGGACGAGGAGTTTTTGCGGATCACAGAGCGCGCGCAGGCGCTTCAGCAGGCGAGACCCGAACGCGGTTTTGCCAACCTAATCGAAGCCATTGGCACGAATGATATCACGCAATATTTTCCCTGGTGCAAAGCCAGAGATGAACGAAATCCGACGCGGGCGATCCTGAATCATTTGCAAAATGAGGCCGCCGGAAAAATCAAACTGGGTCTGGATTTGCAGGGAGGCACGTCGTTCCTGGTCGGGATCGACACAAATTATCTCGCGGCAGACACCAACAATGCAATGCCGCAGGCCGCCCGGCAACAGCAGGCGCTTTCGCAGGCGGCAGAGGTCCTGCGCCGGCGTGTGGATCAATTTGGCGTGGCCGAACCGGTAATCCAGCCCGAGGGAACCGATCGCATTCTGATTCAATTGCCCGGCCTTTCGGACGCGGACAAGGACAATGCCCGCGCGCAAATCCAGAAGGCGGCGTATCTGGAATTCCGGATGGTACATGAAAGCAGTGCGGAACTTCTCAAGGAGGGCCAGATCCCGCCGGGCTATGAAGTGCTCGCGCTCAAACAGCACGCGGATGGCGGGGCAAGCCAGACGGAGAAATTGCTGGTCAAAAAGAAGCCGGAGCTGACCGGCAGCGCGGTCAAGAGCGCCCTGGTGGCGCGCGGGAACCTGGGACAGCCTGAAATTCAATTCACTCTGAATAGCGAAGGGGCGGACCGTTTTGCCCAAATCACACGCGACAACGCCGGCCGGCGGCTGGCGATCGTGCTGGACCACGAACTCTATTCGGCGCCGCGGATCAACGGCGAAATTCCTTCCGGCAGTGGCGTGATTACCGGCGACTTTTCCGATCAGGAAGCCCGGCAATTGGCCAATGTGTTGGAGAACCCATTGCAAGTGCCGGTAAGCATTCGGTCTGAAAGCAGCGTGGACCCGACGCTTGGCAAGGACACCATCCACAGCGGCATCATGTCGGCAATTTACGGCACCGTTGCCGTGGCCGCGTTCATGATTATCTATTATCTCTTCGCGGGTTTCGTGGCCGATATCGCTTTGATGACGAACATCATTCTCCTGCTCGGGGTGATGTGTTCGATTGATACGACATTGACCTTGCCGGGAATCGCGGGCGTCGTCTTGACAATCGGCATGGCGGTGGATGCCAACGTATTGATTTTCGAACGTATTCGGGAGGAATCGAGCAAGGGCAAACCATTGCGCGCCGCGCTGGCGGCGGGGTACGATCGCGCATTTCGAACCATCTTCGATTCCCATGTCACCACGCTGATCTCTTCGATCATCCTGATTTACATGGGCACAGGACCGATCAAGGGCTTCGGAGTCACGCTGACCATCGGCGTGGCGGCGAGTTTGTTTACGGCCCTGGTAGTAACACGGTTGATCTTTGATTTTCTGCTGGCCAAAAACTGGTTGAAGACGCTGCCCATGCTGCACGTGATCCGGGTGACGAATTTGAATTTCATGCGGTTCTCGAAATTCACCTTTCTCATTTCATTCGCGCTCATCGTGGTGGGCCTGGCTTATGGCGGATTTGGCCGCGGCAAGAAGATGCTGGGAATTGATTTTGCGGGCGGAGACAACCTGACGTTGCGGTTCAGCCAAAAGGTTGAGCCCAATCAACTGCGGGAAGCCATCACCAGGTTGGGCGTTCAAGATCCCCAAATTCAGTTTCAGAAAGAGATTACCGGCACCGCGGAAACGCTGCGGATTACTTCGCCCTTCGGCACCGGCGAGATGATCAGCACGAACCTGGTGAAGGTGTTTCCCACCGCTGGCTTCCAGGAAATCGGCGTCGAAAAAGTGGGGGCGTCCATTGGTGGAGAAATCATGCAAAGCGCCGTAATCGCCTGCCTGCTCTCGATGCTGGGGATACTGGTTTATGTTGCGATGCGGTATGAATTTTCTTTTGCGCTGGGTGCGATCGTGGCGGTCGCGCACGATATACTTTTGACCGTGGGTTGTTATTGCCTGACGGGCGTGTTCGGCGAGGGCCGCCAGTTTAACGCCACCATGGTTGCCGCAGTGCTCACCATCATTGGGTTTTCGTTGAACGACAAGGTGGTCATCTTTGATCGCATCCGGGAGGATCTGAAGCTCGGCGTGCCGGGCAGTTTCCGGGACCTGGTGAACCGGGCGCTCAATCAGACGCTGAGCCGGACCATTATTACATCCGGAACCGTATTTCTGGCCACGCTCTCACTGTTCATTTTTGGCGGCGGAGCAATCAACGATTTCGCGTTTACGTTTTTGATCGGAATCATCACGGGCACCTATTCGAGCATCTATATCGCCAGCGCCTTCGTCCTTTGGTGGCACAAAGGCGAGCGGCCGAAAGTAGCGGCGCCGGTGGTTATGACCGGGACGAAAGTACGCGTTTAAAAAATGAATTCCCAACCGACCGTCTTCGTAGTTCCCACCTATCGCCTGCGCGATGTTGCCGAAACCATCGAGAAATACGACGAACATTTCTGGAGCAACGGTCACTCGGTGAAGATGATGGTCTTCGATGATTCCAGCCTGGCGAATCACGAGAAGTATTATTCCCTGCTGGAGCAAACCAAGACCGTCAATGAGCTGTATTACGTGGGTCCGGCGGAGAAGGAACAATTCCTGGGCTTCCTCAACCGGAAACTCAAGGACCGCAAACTGCAATCTTTGGTCAGAAATCTTTTTCGCCCCAGCTACGGCGGGAATCGAAACTTCACTTTGATGTACACCCTCGGGGCTTTCATGGTCAGCGCCGACGACGACATGCGTCCGCACGCGCTCATCGAGAGCAGTCCGGAATCCTTGCATGCCGATGAAATCAGCCGGGGGAAATTGTTGAAGCCCAATTCCGAGGGCGTTGTGCAAAAGTCGTTCGACCTTCTCACCTCATTCAAGGACGTGCTTGGACGAAAAGTGAGCGAACTGCCGGCAAATTACGAGCAAGGCGAGTTGGTGGTGGACACGGCGATGGACCTGGAAACAAACGTCTCGAAGGATTTTGCGCGGGACAATTCTCTATTGCTTCAAAGAGGGTTGGTGGCCAAAGGTGCAACGGTAAAAATCGCGCAGACTTTCCGGACGGGCACGAACGACATCGACGCCCTCGACTTCGTGCACATGTATCTTAACGACCAGTCGCAGCATCACTCGAATCTGCATGATTTCAACGATCTCTACGTATTGGTGAACTTCCGACCGGTGGTCACTAACAGGAACTGGCGGATGGATTGCGGAGTCGCAGGCTATGATAACCGTTTGGGATTGCCTCCGTTCTTTCCGACGCGTTTGCGGTTCGAAGATTACATCTACCGGCTTTGGATTCAGCAGCCGGGAATTGTGTCGGCGCATATCGATGCCGTGCAAACGCACGTGAAAAACAACTACATGCGCAATCCTCTTGCAATGGACGTCTTCAACGAAGAGATCTGTACCTTGCTTAAAAAGAAAATCAAGGCGAGCGTGGAGAAGCTCGAAGACCTGTCGATTCGTTTTGGCTATGACGGCGAAGTCACGCTGGAAGACACGCAGGAAATCCTCGCCAAGATTACCGCCGTCCGCGACCTCGTGACCAACGCAGCGGAAAAAACTTCGGATGAAAAGCGCCGTCAAGCGCTGTTGCTGTTCAATGAAAGCCTGACACGCTCCTTCTACAGCTTTGAGCCGGATTTTTTTCAGCAGAACGTCACACGCATCGTGGACGACGTGGTGAGCGTGATCCAGGCGTCACTCGAACTCTGGCCGACGCTCGTAGAGATCTGTTACTTCCACAAGGATAAAAAAGCTTTCCCGCAAGTCCGGGTGAGGAACAAAAAACTTAAAAGCCGTAATGGAACGGCAGTCACGCAATTGGACTCGTAGGAGTGAAAGGATGGCTGATTTGCCGGGGGCATCCATCATCACTTTGAAAAGTCGTTTGCGGCCGGCAATTTTCTTTGCGCGCTAAAGAACGGCGCTTTTTATGGCCTGAAAAGATTAGCGATGGCGCTGACCAGGCTCCGTGAACCCGCGTTGGTTTCACCAGTGATCGCGGAATCCAAAACTGGGACCTGCTGCGGTGATTGGCCGGGTCTTTTCACCTTTCGCAGCGCAGCCGCAGCCATTTGTTCCAGCAGTCGGCGGCGCTGGGCTGCTTTTGCGGCGATAATACCTTTCGAAGTCGAAGCATAAAGATTCATAAGCGTCTTAATGTGTTATTGATAAATTGGTGTGAGATAGTGACAGGTGAAAGAGCAGCGACGGTTCAAGAAGCTACAAGCGTCCAGCGGTTTGACGGCTTCAATAGACCGACGTAGTTAAGGGCAGCTACGACGTCCTCAACCGCGGCCCATTGCTCCTCGCAATCGAAGTGGGTCCTTACGCTCAAAAGTGATACATCGCAGGGAGCGGAGCCAAGCACTTGCTCCACGATGTCTGATTGGGGTTTCCGTCGCGGAGAACAGTCTTTGTAGCTGGACAAAATAATCAGGTCCGCTTTCGATTGCCCCGCGTGGGTCAGGATTTCTTCAGCGGGCTTTCCAGCACAGACGCAGGAATCAGCAGAAATGCCCGGACGGACGAACTTGCTTGCCAATCGCTCCAGATGTCCTTTTGCGGCAAGCAAACGGTTCTCCACCAGACCAGGTTTACAGGACGCGGGGTCTACAACATGGAGCAGCGTAAGCGACACGGTGGACTGGGCGGCAAATTCATTAACAAATGAAAATATTTCCAGAGGACAATTGCTGAGGTTCATTGGCAACAACAGTCTGCTGTGACTTGCGGCTGATAAACTTTCAGGGGCAGCCTTCGGTGTCGTGTGCTGCTGAGATTGAAGAGCAAAGGCGTTCGGCTGCCCGGCACAGGACGGACGCTTCAGATAATAGGCAAATCGGCCAAAGGAATCTCCGGTCGAAACGCACGAATTAAACCGGTCGCTCATGAGAGAAACCTAAGTCGAGGCCGCCAATCCGGGTAATTAAAAGGCAGGTCTCCTGCGTCAAAAAAGTACCAACGCGGCAGAAACCCCAAAAGCGAGTGTTTGTTCGAGTCGCATTCTCACTTTGCGTTGACACATTTTTGACGCGCATCGCCGTCTCTTTGAGTCTCTTTCAATCCACGATGTTTAGGTCTGCGCATGATGCTAAAGCTACGCCTGGCTTTTTGTGAGGATTCGACTTGGGGACAAAATTGAAACGCCCTGCAAATGATTGCTTTGCGACTTCTTTCCTCGGCATGGCACGGCCTTTGCACAATGACCGTCACAATCAAATTGATTTTGAGCGAACCAAATGACCTTGCATCACCCATGTCGACGCGAATGCGGAATTTTACCCATGAAAAAGATCGAAGCCATCGTGAAGCCATTCAAACTGGAAGAAGTCAAAGATGCCCTCGCTGAAGTCGGCATCGAAGGCATGACAGTATGTGAGGTCAAAGGGTTTGGCCGCCAAAAAGGCCACACCGAAATTTACCGGGGCAGCGAGTATACCGTGGACTTCCTGCCAAAAATCAAAATCGAAATAGTCGTCGCCGATGGACAGGTTAACGGCACAATGGCCGCGATTCTAAAATCTGCCAAAACCGGCAAAATCGGCGACGGAAAGATCTTTATCTCCGCAGTGGAAGAAGCCGTCCGTATTCGGACGGAAGAAAAGGGAGATGCTGCTCTTTGACCCCGCATTTTCAAATCCAAAATCAGTAAAGAGAAAATTAAACCGGCAACGAACTAGTTATGACCACAATTGAAATTGTTCAGATTATATTGTTTTTTGGGTTAGGCATTGCGCTGACGCCGATAGTTGGGAAATTCATGTACAAGGTTTATGCCGGTCAGAAAACCTTCCTGCACCCAATCTTCGGGCCAATTGAGAAGATTATCTACCGCCTGACGGGATGTAATCCCGAGCAGGAAATGACCTGGTTGCAATACTTCTGGGCAGTACTGCTCTTCGCCACGGTTGGGTTCGTGGCGGACATGGCGATCTTCATGACGCAAAAATGGCTGCCGCTCAATCCGCAACATCTTGACAATTGCTCGTGGCACCTCGCGTTCATGCAGGCGTGGAGTTTCACCTGCAATGCGGATTGGCAATCCTACGCGGGCGAAACCACGATGAGCTATTTCTCACAAATATTTGCGATCATGGTTCACCAATTTCTAAGCGGTGCGTCCGGGTTAGCGGTCCTCGTCGCGGTGGGGCGCGCTTTGAAGCGCGCCTCGACTAAAACTGTGGGCAACTTCTGGACAGACCTGACCCGCGGCCTTCTCTATTTCGTGATTCCGCTGTCGTTCATTTGGGCTATTCCGTTGGCATGGCAGGGCCTGCCGCAGACGCTCAAGCCTTACCAGACGGCCAGCCTGATGGAGCCTTACACCACGCAGGTACAGGCGACTGATGACAAGGGCAACAACGTAACAACCAATATCCAGATGGTGGCGCAAGGGCCGAAGCTGGATGCAAGCGGAAAACAAGTGATGGAAAACGGTGCGATTGTCATGGTGGATGTTCCCCAGGTGGACGCCAAAGGCGCGCCTATCATGACCAATGCGCCGGTGATGGTGGATGCAAAGGTGGAGACACAACCAATTCCGCTCGGCGCGGTGGCTTCGTTTGAGTCAATCAAACAACTGTTCACCAACGGCGGCGGCTGGTTCAATGTCAACAGCGCGCATCCCTTTGAAAATCCCACGCCCTTTACAAATTTCTGGGAAATGCTGGCCATTATCATCGTGCCGATGGCGCAGGTTTACATGTTTGGGCTGCTGGTCGGTAACAAAAAGCATGCATGGACTTTGTTCAGCGTGATGCTGGCGCTGTATTTTCTCTCATTCGCAGGAGCTTGGTATTTCGAGACGCGCCCCAATCCTGTCATGGCCGGCATAACGCCGAACATGGAAGGCAAGGAGCAACGGATCGGCGTGATGAACAGTGTGCTGTGGGCCACCTCATGCACCGCAATTGATAACGGCTCCGTGAATTCGATGCACGACAGCTACATGCCACTCGCCGGCATGATGCCGATGTGGAACATCCTCATCGGTGAAATGCTCTTCGGCGGTATCGGTTGCGGCATGTATTGCATGTTGTTTCACGTCCTCATCACCGTATTCATCGCCGGATTGATGATTGGTCGAACGCCCGAGTATCTAGGAAAAAAATTGGACGCCTGGTGCGCCACCTGGGCGGTCATAGGCGTATTGATTCCCAACGCCGCCGCCCTGATTCCGACTGCCATCGCGGTCATGATCCCCCAGGGATTGTCGTCCATGAACAATGGTGGCCCACACGGGCTGAGCGAAGTTCTTTACTGTTTCGGCGAGGCGGCCAACAACAACGGCAGCGCCTTTGCCGGACTCAACGCCAACACGGAATTCTACAACATCGGCGCGGGAATCGTGATTTGGATTGGCCGGTTCATTCCGATTATCGCGGCTCTCGCCATCGTCGGCCGGCTCGCTTCCAAGAAAACCGTCGAAGCTTCAGCCGGCACGCTGCCGACCCACGGCTGGACATTTGGCCTTACGCTCGCGGGTGTCATCATCATCGTCGCCGCGCTGACATTTTTCCCCGCACTGTGCCTTGGCCCAATTGTCGAGCATGGCCTGATGGTGCTGGGTAGAACGTTCTAAGAAATCAAGCCTTCAAAAAACAACATGAGCACAAAAGTTGAATTCAAATATTCCGAGCTGTTCAAGCAGGCAGTCATTGATGCATTCAAAAAACTGCATCCAAAGGACGAAATAAAAAACCTGGTCATGTTCGTCGTGTACCTCGGATCGATTTGGACGACGATCGTTCTGTTTCTGCCCGGCCAACTTACCCTGTTCAACGTCCAGATTTGTTTCTGGCTGTGGTTTACCTGCCTGTTCGCCAATTTCGCCGAGGCAATGGCCGAAGGCCGCGGCAAGGCCCATGCCGATGCGCTCAAGAAAATGCGCACGAAAACCATGGCGCGCGTCCTCAAGGACGATAAAGAGATTCAGGTATCCAGTTCTGATTTGAAAATCGGCGACTACTTTATTTGCGAGGCTGGCGAATTGATTCCGGCCGATGGTGAAATCGAGGAAGGCATCGCCACGGTCGATGAATCAGCGATTACCGGTGAGTCGGCGCCGGTAGTGCGCGAGAGCGGCGGCGACCGGAGTGCAGTAACCGGCGGCACGCGCGTGCTCAGCGACCGCATCGTCGTGCGCGTCACCGCCGAGGCCGGAAACTCATTCCTTGACCGGATGATTTCGATGATCGAAGGCGCGCGGCGGCAGAAAACGCCCAACGAAATAGCGTTGAACATTGTGCTGGTCAGTCTGACGGCGCTTTTCATCGTCGTCGTTTTCGTGTTGCCGCCGTATGCCCATTACAACGAGGACCAGGCGGGGCAAAAGGGTGCTGTGTTGACGACGATTCCGGTGTTGCTCGCACTTATCGTTTGTTTGATTCCAACGACCATCGGTGGACTGTTAAGTGCCATCGGCATCGCGGGCATTGATCGTTTGATGCGACGAAATGTTTTGGCGACCAGCGGGCGGGCGGTCGAAGCGGCGGGCGACGTGGACGTTCTGCTGCTGGACAAGACGGGCACCATTACCTTCGGAAACCGGCAGGCCACGGAATTTATTCCGTCGCCCGGCGTCAAGGTGGAGGAACTAGCCGAGGCGGCGCAACTCGCCTCACTCGCCGACGAAACACCCGAAGGCCGATCGATTGCGGTGCTGGCAAAAGAAAAATACGGTTTGCGCGGCCAGGAAGTTGCCGAGAGATTCTCCACGTACATTCCCT
>Ga0265338_10007493_pt1 | contig 13521 bp, 9 predicted proteins | sample 42126metaG_FD_193579 | JGI IMG/M metagenome (GOLD analysis project Ga0265338, IMG submission 193579) | Rhizosphere microbial communities from Carex aquatilis grown in University of Washington, Seatle, WA, United States - 4-21-26 metaG | ecosystem: Host-associated > Plants > Roots > Rhizosphere >... | reverse complement strand
GCTTCGTGAAATACAGCCTCGGCTTCGTCTTTATGCCCGGCGGGTTTGGCACGCTCGATGAGTTTTTCGAAGTCGTCACCCTCGTACAGACGCAGCGCATTCCGCAATTCCCCCTCATCCTGTTCGGGCGTGCTCACTGGAGCGGCCTGCTGCGCTGGATGAAGGCGGAATTGCAGGACCAGAACAAACTCATCAGTCCGGGCGACCTTGACCTCGTCGCCGTGACGGATGATCCGCGGGAGGCCGTTCATATCATCCTGGACTATGAACGTCGCGTCGGCCAGCCCGGCGTGCTACCCAAGGCGTTTGCGTGACCAACCATGCACCCGCTGATCCAGGAAATCCCCACCGCGCACACGCCGGAATCGCTTGTGGAAGAATTGCGCGGCCGGTCGGGGATTATTTTACTGCGAAGCTCGTCCTTTGACTCCGAACAGGCACGATATTCGTTCGTCGTGGCCAATCCGTTTCTCACCTTCCGTTCCTTTGGTTCACGCTGTGAAATCGCCAGATCCCGGACCCCGGATGCCAGGCCCCAGACCCAATTCGGCAATCCGTGGCAGGTCTTGGATGCGCTCATGGCGCGGTTTGAATTGCTGGACGAAATTGACCTGCCCTTTCCGCTGGGCGGCTGCTTCGGTTATTGGGGGTACGATCTGAAAAATTTCACGGAGCCGAAACTCCCGCGCCGCGCCGTCAATGACCTCGAATTGCCCGATTGCCACGTCGGGTTTTATGACAGCGTGGTGGTGTTTGATCATCAGCTCGGCAACGTTTGCATCGTTTCCACCGGGCTGGATGCCGACGGCTCGCGCAGTGAAAAGCGGGCTCATGAACAAATGCAGTTCTGGCGGGAAAAACTGTCGTCGGCTGCGGCATCCCTGAAAACGATCACGGACAACGCCATCAAAACGTCCGCGTTTTCATCCCACCTTGCCGGACCGCTGCAATCAAATCTGTCCCGGGCGGCATTCATCGCCGCGGTCGAGCGCGCCCAGCGCTACATCCGCGCCGGCGACATTTACCAGGTCAACCTTTCGCAACGATTGACCGCAAAACTGCCGGGGTGGGGCGAGGCTACGGACGAGCCGGCTCATTCATGTACTCTTTCGGCTCGCGAGGACGCTCGCCCCACCGAACGTTCGGGCTGGGAATTGTTCCAACGGTTGAGCGATGTCTCACCGGCCCCATTTTCGGCATTCTTCGACTTCGGCGATTTCCAAATTGCCTCGTCGTCACCGGAATTGTTTTTGCGCCTGAGCGGTTCGCACATTCAGACCAAGCCCATCAAAGGCACGCGCCCACGGGACCCCGAGCCGACGCGCGACGCGCAACTCGCCTACGAACTTCAGACCAGCGCCAAGGAGCTCGCCGAACTGGTGATGATCACCGATTTGCTGCGCAACGATCTCGGCAAGGTCTGCGAGTTTGGCTCGGTGCAAGTGCCGGAACTCGCGCGTCTGGAACGCTTTGCCCAGGTGCAACACCTGGTCTCGACCGTCGAGGGGCGGTTGCGACCGGACGTGACCCATTTTGCCGCGCTGGCTTCGTGTTTTCCCGGCGGCAGCATCACCGGTGCGCCGAAGTTCCGGGCGATGGAAATCATTGATGAACTAGAACCCATCGCGCGGGGACCTTACTGTGGCTGTCACGGTTATCTGGGCTTCAACCGCGAAAGCCAGTTGAGCATTACCATTCGCACCGCCATTTGCAAAGATGGCCTCGCGCATTTTCATGTCGGCGCGGGTATTGTAGCCGATTCCAATCCCGTGGCGGAGTATGAGGAAACCCTGGCCAAAGCCGCAGGGTTTCTGGCGGCGTTGCAACTGGAAGCTTCGGTCCCATCCGCGAATTACACCCGGGAACGCGAATTCGATTCCTGAAATCAGCGGCACCGTTGCATAAATATTTCGGCTCGCGGAACAACCACGTTTCGGATATGGGGAGGGGCATTAGGAATACATGACCATTTTTCTCAACGGCCATTTTGTGCCCGAAGCGGAAGCTCTCATTCCGGTCAACGACCGCGGTTTCATGTATGGCGACGGGCTGTTTGAGACCGTGCGTGTCGTGAACAGCCGTCCGTTCCGTCTGGCGCAGCACCTGGAACGCATGACGCGCGGCGCAGATTTTCTAAAAATCAAACCGCCGTTTGCGCCGAAGGAATTGCAACAGTTTGCGGAACAACTCATCGAACAAAACCAGATGCCGGAGGCGATTTTGCGCGTCACACTGACGCGCGGACCGGGCGAGCGCGGGTACACGCCGAAAGCGGAAGGCAAACCGACCGTCGTCATGACGTTGCATGCCGCCCCCCCGTCAGAAACCGCAGTTCACTGGAGTTTGATCACGTCTTCCTTCCACGTGCTGGCCGCCGATCCGTTGTCATCCTTCAAGACCATGAACAAGCTCACGCACGTCATGGCGCGCGCCGAGGCCGTCGAAAAGGGAGCGGACGAGGCGCTGTTGATCAACACAAACGGTGAGGTGGCGGAAACCGCCAGTGGCAATTTGTTCTGGGTCTACCACGACAAGATTTGCACCACGCCGACAGGCCGCGGCGTGTTGCCGGGCATCACCCGCGCGGTGGTGCTGGAAATCTGCCAGGCCCTGGGCCTGTTGACGAACAAACGGGTCATCAAGCCCGAGGCGCTGAGAAATTCCGAGGGGATCTTCGTCACCCAAAGCGCGCTGGGAATTGTGCCCGTGGCCATGTTGGACGGCGAGCCGATCGCACCCTCGCCCCTGGTGGACCAAATCTTCAACGCTTATCGTGAATGGCTCACCAAACCCTAGGCGCCCGGCAGCCGGGGCGGACCTTTGATTCACAACGCCCGATCAAACTCCGAATTGCCGGACGATTTAATAATCCATATTAGTCACCATCAAATCGCCCGGAGGCCCTTGAAATCCGCGGCAGGGGAGGAGAAGCTTGAATTGGGAACGGTGCAGCTGACTAAGAAAAGCGGCGCCGTCCTGAAACCGTTGAGGCAGTTATGATCGAAACGTGGGTCCAACGGGATACCAGAAGCCCAGTGCAAAAGGGCGTTACCCACCTCGCACGCCCATCCCCAACCTCAGGAGGTCGTTATGATTGAAACCCGCAGTGTTGATCCCTGTCTGTCATTTATCAGCAGTCAGTTGCAATCCACTGGCGAAGCCGGGCCGCACGCAGAAACCGGGGTTCGCCGGGCGGTGACCCTGTCCCGGCAGACCGGCTGCGGGGCGCTGGTGGTTGCCGAAAAGCTTGCGGAATATATGCAGCAACATTCCAAGCACGCCCCGGTCTGGACCGTGTTTGACCGCAATCTCATGGACAAGGTTCTGGAGGACCACAATTTGCCCGCTTATCTGGCCAGGTTTTTGCCCGAGGACCGCATCTCGCAACTCGAGGATTTTTTGGATGAAATATTTGAAGTGCATCCTCCGGTGCGCACCATCGTCCACCAAACCGCCGAGACGATGCTCAAGCTGGCCGCGTTGGGCAATGTGATTCTCATCGGCCGCGGGGGCAACGTGGTGACGGCCAGATTGCCGGATGTGTTGCACGTGCGTCTGGTGGCTCCGTTCGAGAAACGCGTCGAGCACGCCCATAAATACTACAACATGACCCGGGCCGCCGCGCACACGTTCTGCCTCGCGGAAGACCGGGGCCGCGCCCGCTATCTGAAGAAATACTTCGGCGCCGACATCAACGATCCGCTGCTCTACCATATGGTCATCAATACCGGCGAGATGAGTTATGACGCCGCCGCCAGACTCATGGGCGCAGCGGTTTTGAACCTCTCCTGAGAAAACCGCCGCACCGGCCTTGAAGCCGCCCCGGGCACAGTCCGTTCGAGTTCGGTCTTGGGTTGGCGCGGTGACTATGGCTTAATCCCGGCGTGTCTGGCGACACCCGGCATCATTCAAACCCTGTGGGGAGCAAAAAACGCGGCGGCTGGTTGTGGCTGTTCGTGGTTGGCATTCTTGTCTTGCTGGCCTGGCTCTGGTGGCGGCATGAACATCCCAGGAAAATTGTCCGGCCCTCCATCAGCGCCGTCGCCAGGCGAACGCCGCCGCTGGTTTTGACGCGCCAATCCCCGGGCGATTTTCCGCGTCCGGTTCATGATGTGCTGGAAGCGCAAATCGCGCTGGCGCGCCGGGCGATTTCGCCGGGTTCCATTGACAGCGCGCTCGGCTCCCAGACCCGCGAGGCCATTGCGGTTTTCCAGGAATTGCAAAACCTGCCCGGGACCGGCCGGCTGGACACCAACACCTGCGCCCAGCTCACGCTCGACGCGCCGTTGTTGACGGGCTACACCGTGACGACGAACGACCTGGCGCGCCTCCAGCCGATCGGCAAGACGTGGCTGGCCAAATCAGAGCAAACGGCGCTGGACTTTGAAACGGAACTCGAGTTGGTGGCCGAAAAAAGCCATTCGAATCCCAAATTGATTCAACTTCTCAACCCGGGTGTCAATTGGACAAACATCGCGCCGGGCACGGTCCTGAAAATTCCCGACGTGAATTATCCCGCGCCGACGGACAAGGCCGCATTTGTCATCATCCACCTTGACGAAAACTTCCTGGAGGCGTTTGGGTCGGAAACCAACCTGCTGGCGCACTTTCCCTGCAGCATCGCCGCCCGCGTTGAGAAACGACCGGTGGGCGAATTGCACGTCGTCGTCATGGCGCCGAATCCGAATTATACCGTGGATCCGGAACTTTTCCCCGAATCCCCCGAATTGAAAACCATCGGCCACAAGCTGATATTGCCGCCCGGACCGAACAACCCCGTCGGCGTGGCCTGGATCGGCCTGGACAAAACCGGTTATGGCATCCATGGCACGCCCATCCCCGAACAAATCGGGCGCACGGAATCGCACGGCTGCTTCCGGCTGGCGAATTGGGACGCCGAATACCTGATGCAACTGGCCTGGACGGGCATGCCCGTGTTGGTGGAGCCGTGACCGGGAAATGAACTTGCTGCGGGCAAATGCTTGGGTTAAGAATCCGTCATCAGACCTGACGGTGGGGTGCGCCGGGCCGGGCCGGGCTTGAGCCAGCAGCCAGCAAGCCCGGATCGAATCGCGAGCGATCACACAGCGGAACATCACCACAGGCTGGGATGACGATGCAGAAATCTTCCAAAAAACAGGAGGCCCCGGGGAAAAATCCGGAGTCGCCGCAACTCATCGATGAGCGTTTCAAATTGATCGCCCGCGCGACGAATGACGTTTTTTGGGACTGGGACCTGGAAACCAACGCGGTGTGGCGCAGCGAAGGCGCCAGCGAAACCTTTGGTTATCCGCCGGAGGAACTGGTTTCGGGCATTGAATTCTGGATCAACCGCATTCACCCGGAAGATCGCAGCCGGGTGCAGGAAAGCATCCAGGCGGCAACCAAAGGCCGCAAGGAAATCTGGCGGGAAGATTACCGTTTCCGGTGCAAGGACGGCTTGTATGTGGAAGTGGTCGATCGCGGTTATGTGGTTCACAACGCCGAGGGCAGGCCTGTGCGCATGGTCGGCGCGCTGATGAACGTCTCCCAGCAAAAGGATCTGGAAACCAAATGGATGGAAGAGCGCAATCTGTTGCGCGCCCTGGTGGATAACCTGCCGGATTACATCTACGCCAAGGATAGGGCCGCGCGAAAGACGTTGTCCAACACCGCCGACGTCCGGGCTTTGGGTTGCAATAGCGAAACCGAGGTCCTGGGCAAAACCGATTTCGATTTTTATCCAAAGGAAATCGCCGAACAACTTTTTAAAGATGACCAGGAGGTCTTGAAAGGGCATCCCCATGTCAATCGTGAGGAAAAAATCGTCAATGCCAGGGGGGATGTCTTTTGGACGATCACCACCAAGGTTCCCCGACGTGACGCCGCCGGCAACATCATCGGCCTGGTCGGCGGCGGACGCGACATCACCAAGCAAAAGGAGGCGGAACTCAAATTAACGGACGAACGCAACCTGCTGCGTACGGTCATTGACAATCTGCCGGATGCCATCTACGCCAAGGACGCCGCGACGCGAAAAATCCTGGCCAACAAGGCTGATTTAAGAAATTTCGGACTCGAGAGCGAGGCCGAGATCATGGGCAAGACTGACGTTGACTTCTTTCCGCGTGAAATCGCCTCGGCGTTTTTTGCCGACGATCAGCTGGTGCTTAAAACCGGACAGTCGATCATTAATCGCGAGGAGAGAGTGGTCCGGCCGGATGGCGAAGTCCGCTGGCTGCTCACGACGAAGGTCCCGTGGCGCGATGCCGCCGGCAACATCATTGGTCTTGTCGGCATTGGCCGCGACATCACCGATAAAAAACACCTGGAGGAACAATTTCTGCGCGCTCAGCGGCTGGAAAGCATTGGCCGCCTGGCCACCGGAATTGCCCACGATCTGAACAACATCCTCGCGCCCATTCTGATTTCCACCACGTTGTTGCGACAAAAGGTTCAGGACAATGAAGCTTTGGAAATGCTGGCCCGGGTGGAGGCCAGCGCGAAACGTGGCGCCGACATTGTCAGGCAGGTGCTGGGGTTCGGCCGCGGTCTGGAAGGCCAGCGGATGCCGGTGAACCCGCAGATACTCATCAAGGACGTCATCCATATCACCACAGAAACCTTCAGCAAATCCATTCAAGTTGAAACCACAGTTGCCCCGGACGCCGCGTTTGTCTCCGGTGACGTGACGCAACTGCACCAGGTCCTGCTCAATCTGTGCGTCAACGCGCGGGATGCCATGCCGCAAGGCGGCAAATTGACGTTGCGGGTACGCAATGTCGTCGCCGACGCCCATTTCACCAGCCGGAACCCGGAAGCCCGGGCGGTAGCGTACGTGCTGTTTGAGGTAACGGACACGGGTCATGGCGTTCCGCCGGAGGTTCGCGACCGGATTTTTGAACCCTTCTTTACCACGAAGGAACTCGGCAAAGGCACCGGCCTGGGCCTGTCCACGACCCTGTCCATTGTCAAAAGCCACGGCGGTTTTATCACGGTGCAAAGTGAACCCGAAAAGGGCTCCTCATTCCAAGTGTATCTGCCGGCGATGTCTTCAGCCGACCTGGATAAAGCCCGGCCCAAGGTCAGCCGCTAGATCCCGCAACCGGTTCATCCCGGCGCCGGCCCGGTTGAATAACGCCGGCTGGCCGCACGATTTTAAAGCCGTCGGGCGATTCCAAAATGACGGCCAAATTATCATTGCCCGAGGGCGGGCTTTGACCTAATGCTTAGGTAATCTAAACAAAGGGAAAATATGCCTGTGATATTGATTTTTGTCGTCATCGTGCTGGTGGTGGTGCTGGGCCTCATTGGCTTTGTCATCGGCGGTTACAACAAACTCGTCACCCTGCGCAATCGGTTCAAGAACGCCTACGCCCAGATTGACGTGCAGCTCAAGCGCCGCTACGACCTGATTCCCAATCTCGTCGAGACCGCCAAGGGTTACATCAAACACGAACGCGAGACGCTCGAAGCCGTCACCCAGGCGCGTAACATCGCTTACGCCGCCTCCAAGGCCGCCGCCGCCAATCCCGGTGACGCCAGCGCCATGAAGACGCTCGGTTCCGCTGAAACCGGCCTCGGCGGCACGTTGAGCCGACTCATGATGGTTTCCGAAGCCTATCCCGATCTGAAGGCGAACCAAAACATGATGCAACTGACCGAGGAATTGACCTCCACGGAAAATAAAATTTCCTTCGCCCGGCAGGCGTACAACGACTCCGTGATGACCTACAATACGGACCGCGAAGTTTTCCCCAGCAACCTCATCGCCGGTATGTTCAATTTCGGCCCGGCGGAACTGTTTGTCATCGACAAACCGGAGCAAAAGGACGCGCCGAAGGTTTCGTTTTCGTAAATCGCGGGAGGGACGGCGGCCCGCCGTCCCCAATTAAATTTCGGGACGGCGAACGGCCGCCCCTCCCCAAATGGATTTTTTCGCGCAGCAGGACAAGACCCGCCGCAAAACCAAGCTGCTGGTTTTCTATTTCGCGCTCGCCGTCGCGGCACTTATTGTCGCCGTCTATTTCGCCTCGCTGATCATCTTTACCGGCGCGCAAGCACACTACCATCGTTACGGCGAGGAACCGCCCTTCGCGCTGTGGAACCCGCAACTGTTTCTCGGTGTGGCCGCCGGCGTGCTGGCAGTCATCCTCATCGGCAGCGGCTACAAAACCATGGCGCTGGCCCAGGGTGGCAGTGTGGTGTCGGAAATGATGGGCGGCCGGCTCATCAACCCGAACACAACGGATCCTGACGAACGCAGGCTGCGCAACGTGGTCGAGGAGATGGCCATCGCCTCCGGCGTGCCCGTGCCGCAGGTGTATGTCATGGATACGGAGGACGGCATCAACGCCTTTGCCGCCGGCCATAAACCCGGGGATGCGACCATCACGGTCACCCGCGGTTGCCTGAAATTGCTTTCACGCGACGAATTACAGGGCGTGATCGGCCACGAGTTCAGCCACGTCCTGAACGGCGATATGCGGCTCAACCTCCAGCTCATGGGCATCATCTTCGGCATCCTCTGCCTCGCCATCATCGGCCGGGTTCTCCTGCAGACGGCGCGCGGCGGCGGGCGCGGGCGCGGACAAAATCCCCTGCCCTTGCTTGGGTTGTTGCTGCTGGTCATCGGCTATATCGGCGTTTTTTTCGGGCGCCTCATCCAGGCCGCCGTCAGCCGCCAGCGCGAATTTCTCGCCGACGCCTCGTCCGTTCAGTTCACGCGCAATCCGGAAGGCATCACCGGCGCGCTGAAAAAAATCGGTGGTCTGGGGGAAATGGGCTCGCGCCTGAGTCACGCCCATGCCGAGGAACTGTCCCACATGTTTTTTGGAAACGGCGTCAGCGAACCGTTCATCGGGCTGCTCGAAACTCATCCGCCACTCCCGGACCGCATCCGGGTTTTTGACCCGAATTTCGACGGAAAATTTGCCTACCTTCGTTATGACGGACGCGACCGTCCGCCGGAACAAACGCCAGCTCCGAAGCGTCCGCCGCTGCCCAACCTTTTTGGCACCGTGCTCGGCGGCGCCATTCTCGCTTCCGGTGACGCCGAAAAACCGCCGGTCATCAAGCCACATTCCGTGCTGCCGAACCTGGGCAATCCCACGCCGCTGCATCTGCGTTACGCCGAGCAGTTGCGTGATTCGCTACCCGACAGCGTCAAAGCCGCTGCGCGCGAGCCCCTGGACGCCGTCGCGTTGATTTACGCCATGTTGCTGAGTCCGGACGAGCCGCTGCGTACGACCCAGCTGGCCGGGCTCGCCCAGCGCGTGGATCCGGTGATCCAACAGAAAACCGCCACGCTGTTCCCCGATGTCACCCAGGCCGCCGCGCATGCGCATTTGCCCATGATCAACCTCGCCCTGGGCACATTGCGGCATTTGAACGCCGACCAGTTCAAACAATTCTCGCAGACGCTTCAATGGCTTATCGAAAGTGATGGCAAGGTGGAATTGTTCGAGTTCGTTCTTCAAAAAATCGTCCGGCACCACCTCGGCCCGCAATTCGATCAGGGCCGGCCCGCCGTGGTGCAATATTACTCCATCAAGCCGCTGGTGCCGGATTGCGCCGTTCTGCTTTCGGCGCTGGCGAACGTTGGCGGCAATGACGCCGCGGAAATTCAAAGGGCTTTCACGACCGGCATGCCCTATCTGCGCGCGCCGGACGAGGCCGATCTGATATTGCTCCCACGCGAACAATGCGATGTAAACCAGATGGACCCCGCGCTCAACCGCCTCGCTCAGGCCGTGCCCACCATCAAAAAGAATCTAATCGAAGCCTGCATTCATACCGTTGGCGCCGACGGCGTCATCCTGGAAGCGGAAGCCGAACTGCTCCGTGCCATTGCCGACACACTTGACTGCCCCATGCCGCCTTTTATAGCGGACAACGCGCCGGCGCCGGCGAGTTAAGGGGAAAATCGCAAAACAAAATCATTCCCGGACCGTCGCGCCGAGATTCTCTTTGAACTGCAACACGAGTTTTCCATGCGCCGCGTTCACCTCGGCGTCGGTCAAAGTTTTTTCCGGCGAGCGGTAGGTAAACGCGTACGCCACGCTTTTTTGGCCGGCCGGCATGTTTTTCCCGCGAAACACATCAAACAACTCAACCGCCTCCAGATTGGCCGGCTTCGTCTGCTTCACGATTTGCAGCACGGCGTCATGGGTTGTCGCCTCCGGCACCAGCATCGCCACGTCGCGCCGAATCGTCGGAAACGGCGGCAGCGGTTTGAACGATTTGGCCGGGTTCCGCCGCGCCAGCAGCAAATCCAGATTTAATTCCGCCAGGAAAACCGCGTCACGCAAATCGTGTTTTTTTGCGAGTGGTGGCGCGAGCTGGCCGAACTCGCCCAGGGCCTGCTTGCCCAGCTGAATCATAGCGGATTCGAGGAACCATCCCGACGGATCGGGACGCTGGTTGAAGGTCATTCCGCGGAGACCGAATTGTTCGAAAAATTCCTCCAGCACACCCTTCAAATCATAGGCATCAAACTTCGCTTCACGATCATCACCGCTCCAGAACGGCAGCTGGCGCCGCCCCGTCAAGGCAATGGCCACCCGGCGCTCTTCCTGGTATGGACCGCGCGCTGCGCTTTCTCCCGATTTTTGTCGGGACAGCGCGGCGTCCCTGCCTTCCGCAAATACCCTCCCGACCTCGAACAACGCCACGTCATAGTTCTTCCGGCTGACGTTGTGCCGCAACGCATGAATCAATCCGGGCAGCAAACCTGGCCGCAGTACGTCCATGTCCGAACTCAACGGATTCGCCAACCCAACTGTCTCTTCGTCCTTCCCACTGCCGACTTCGGACTTCGCGATGAGTGTCTGCCCCTGCGCCTCATTCAATCCCAGTCCGCTCAGGATCCGCCGCGCTTCGGCAATCTGGTCATGGACCGAATCGAATGCATTCGTGCCGATCGCGCCGCGCGGCGGTGTGGCTGGAATCTTTTCGATTCCATGCAGGCGGGCGATTTCCTCAATCAAGTCCACCTCGCGTTTGAGGTCCACCCGGAAGGTCGGAATTTGAAATGCCATCGGCTCCGGCGAACCGCCCGCACCCACCGGACGCGCTTTGCGGTTCACGGCCTTCAAGCCGAGTTGACCGAGATAAAACTCACATTCCTCCGGCTTGAGCTGGATGCCCAGCAGTTCATTCACCTTGTGATGCCGGAGGGTGATTTGCCTTGGCTCAACCGGTTTTGGATAGGCGTCCACGACGCCATCCGCCAACTGGCCGCCGGAAGTTTCCATGATCAATTGGGCGCAACGCTGGCTGGCCCAATCGCAAATGCCGATGTCCGCGCCGCGCTCGAAGCGGTAGCTGGATTCGCTGCGCAGGCCGAGCGCCTTGCTCGTGCGCCGAATATTGGTCGGCGAGAAATAGGCGCTCTCAATAAGCACATCCGTGGTCTGCGCGTTGATTTCCGTGTTCTGACCGCCCATGACGCCGGCCAGCGCGATGCCTTTTTGCTCATCGGCAATCAACAGCATTTCGCCCGTCAGTGTGCGTTCGATGTTGTCGAGCGTTTTGAACTTTTCGCCGCCTTTCGCCCGGCGGACGATGATGGTTGGTTTGCCATCACCGCCTTTGGCGATGAGATGATAATCAAACGCGTGCAGCGGCTGGCCGGTTTCGAGCATGACGTAATTCGTCACGTCCACGACGTTGTTGATGCTGCGAACGCCCACCTTCTCCAGGGTGGTCCGGAGCCAATCGGGGCTCGGTCCAACCTTTACGCCTTTGACGACGCGCGCCGTGTAGCGCGGACAAAGCCCGGCATCTTCAATTCTCACCGAAACCAGACTTTCAGTTCTGACTTCTGACTTCTGGTTGCTGACTTCCGGCAGTTTCAGCGGGTTTCCCGTCACGGCCGCGATTTCGCGGGCGATGCCGATGACGCTGTTCCAATCCGGCCGGTTCGGCGTGATTTCCAAATCATAGACCACATCACCGCCGGCACGGCCGAGATATTCCGCGAAGGGTTTGCCAATGGGCGCGTCGGCAGGAAGCAGCAGCAGGCCGTCCACCTTGTCCGGCAGGCCAAGTTCCTGCGGCGAACACATCATGCCCTGGCTCGTGATGCCGAAGACCTTCCGTTCCTTGATCACGAACGGTTCCTTTTCGCCGGGCTTCAGCGGCAACGCAAAATTCGGCAGGATGAGGGGGACTTTGTCGCCGACATTGTGGTTGTGCGCGCCACAGATGATCATGCGCTCACCCTTGCCGTCGTTGACCTTGCAGACCGTCAACTTGTCCGAACCGGGCACCTTGTCCTTGGTGAGGATTTGGGCAATGACGATGCCTTCGAAATCGCCGCCGATTTTATGGACGTTCTCGGCTTCAAGGCCGAGCAGGGTCAGCCGTTCGGTCAATTCCTCGGGCGACCAGTCGAAATCAACGTATTGTCTGAGCCAGTTGAACGTGACTTTCATCGGGACGGCCACGTTAAACAGGTTGCACCGGCCAGTCAATGCCCTGAGTTCCGACAAAACCAGCAACCGGTTCGACACATTGATTTTGCAATCCTACCAGATGAACTTGCTGGAATTCCGGGGGAAACCTGCGATAGTAAACTGGACCGTTTAGCCTGATGTATTTTGAGATGTTGCACCCAGTCGTATGAAGCTGGAAGGAGTCATTAAATTCAACGTTGAGCACGAGACCGAGGTCGGTTGCGGGGAATCGGATATCGTGGAGCTGACGAAATGGAGAAAAGAACTGCGGGCCGCAGGTCTGGTGGGAAAGGACCTGGCCCGGTATGGAGGTCTGGGGTTTGGCAATTTGTCGAAGCGGTTGGGCGACGGAACCGTTTTGATCACCGCCAGCCAGACCGGCCATCTGGATAAATTGACTCCGGGCGACTACGCCCAAATCACGAACTTCAACCTGGGCCGGAATCTCGTCTGGTCCAAAGGAATAAATCATCCCTCTTCGGAAACGATGAGCCATCTCGCCGCCTATGGCTCAAATCCGCGCGTCCAGTTTGTATTTCACGCCCACAGTCCCGAAATCTGGAACGCCAAGGAAGACCTCAACCTCCCCGTCACGGACCCGGCCGTTGAATGCGGAACCGTGGAGATGTTTTACGAGGTGCAGCGGCTGCTCCAAAACCGCAACAATTATTGGAAAGGCATCCTGGCCATGGGCGGCCACACGGACGGAATCCTGGTCTGGGGAGAATCCGCGGATGAAACGGGGATCCGTCTCCTGTTTCTCCTGTCCCGGGCCACCCGGGCCATTTCACGGTGACCAGTTGAAATCAACGTATGGTTAGCCAGTTAAATTAAAACTGTTTCAAGAACCGCACGTCGTTTTCGTAGAAGAGGCGGATGTCATTGATGCCATAGCGAATCATGGCGATGCGCTCGATGCCGAAGCCGAACGCCCAGCCGGTCCAGATTTCCGGGTCGTAACCGACATTCTCGAACACCTGCGGATGCACCATGCCGCAGCCGGCAATCTCCAGCCAGTCCTTGCCCAGCTTTTTCACCAGCGCATTGCTGAAATCAATCTCGAAGCTCGGCTCGGTGTAGCTGA
>Ga0265338_10007492_pt1 | contig 13522 bp, 12 predicted proteins | sample 42126metaG_FD_193579 | JGI IMG/M metagenome (GOLD analysis project Ga0265338, IMG submission 193579) | Rhizosphere microbial communities from Carex aquatilis grown in University of Washington, Seatle, WA, United States - 4-21-26 metaG | ecosystem: Host-associated > Plants > Roots > Rhizosphere... | reverse complement strand
TAATGAAGTCGACCAGGATTTTCCTGACAAAGCCGGTATTGAGGTGGAGTTCGGTTCCGTCAACGACGTGCGGACTGGATTCCATAGTATTGTTCCTTCAAAGTTCGCCCACGCTCAGCTCCTGGAGAGCCTTGCGCATGATTGAAAAGCCTTCAGCCAATTCGTCCTTCTGGATGATGAGGGGCGGACGAAAACGAATCGAGCGGTCACCGCACCCGATCATGATCAACCCTTCCTCATATGCTTTCTGGCGCAGCTGATCCCGGTTTTGGGACGTGTCGAGATCGATAGCGCACATCATTCCCCGGCCCCGGACGTTGGTGACAAGTTCGGGAAACTCTTCCGAAAATGCTTGCAGCTGTTCCATCATACAGAAACCGTTGATTCGCGCGTTTTCGACGAGCCGCTCGTCTACGATAATCTCCATGATCCTCTTGAATCGGACCATGTCCACAAGATTTCCGCCGAAGGTTGAATTGAGCCGGCTCGGCTTATGGAACACATTCTCCATCACATCGTCGATTCGCGTACTGCTCATGAATCCGCAGACATGCGTCTTCTTCCCGAATACCAGCAAATCGGGACGGACGAAATACTCATGGGCCCACATTTTTCCCGTCAGGCCCACGCCGGTCTGCACCTCGTCGAAGATAAGCAGAATTTCGCTCTCGTCGCATATCTCCCGCAGTTTTACGAGGAATTCCTTCCGAAAATGATTGTCTCCCCCTTCCGCCTGGATCGGCTCGACGATGAGGGAAGCAATGTCATCGGGATTATTGATGATAGCCTCTTTGATCTGGCGGATGGCAGTCTCCTCGTCTTCCATCACTTCTTTAAGATGTTCCTCGTTGAGAGGAAACTTGATGGAGGGATTGAGAATTCTCGGCCATTTGAATTTTGGGAAGTAGTTCGTTTTCGTGGGATCGGTGTTCGTCAATGAGAGCGTGTACCCGCTCCGCCCGTGAAAAGCCCGCCGGAAATGGATAACCTGGCTCCCCCGCTCTTCCGTGTAACCCTTGACAAAATTCTTGCGCACCTTCCAGTCGAACGCCGTTTTTAGGGCGTTCTCGACCGCGAGCGCACCGCCGTCAACAAAAAAAGCGTACGGCAGATACTCAGGCTGTACAACACGCGAAAAAGTCTCTACAAACTCGGCCATCTCGACGGTATACGCATCGGAGTTCGAGGGTTTGTTGACAGCGGCAGTTGTCAGTTCTTCGAGGAATCCCTCCTCCCTCAATTTCGCGTGATTCATGCCGAGCGCAGAGGATGCAAAGAAGGAAAAAAAGTCGAGATATTTTTTGTCATACCGCGAATCATAAATGCGGCAGCCCTGACTCTTCCGGAGATCGACCACAAGGTCGAATCCGTCGACCATCATATGACGGGCAAGTGTCTGATGAACTTCGGTTGGCAGAATCTTGATGCGAGGCGAGCTTGCGGCTTTCTCGCGGCGAAACTCTTCGAGGGGTTGATTGCCGGTAACGAGGGAGATCCGGGACGCCGGCGCTGTGTTGGGTGCTTCTACCATGATACACCTCCGATTTGTCAGGTTGATAGACGCGTGATTAGACTGCACAGAGTACCACGTCGCCAATCAGAAGAACTCCTGATGTTCGTAAAGTGAAACGATAAAGAGGTGCACCGTTTTTGCCATATCAATAATTGTCTATTTGCGCTCGCTGAAGCTTGCCGCTGTAATCGATATAGACCGCCTTCCATTCTGTGAAGAAATCGTACACAGTCCAGCCCCCCTCGCGATGGCCGTTGCCCGTTTGCTTGACACCTCCAAACGGCAAATGCGCTTCAGCTCCGATCGTCGGCACATTGACGTATGTAATCCCGGCCTTGATATCCCTGATAGCAACGAATGCTTTGTTCACATCGCGTGTATAGATCGAGGATGAGAGACCGTAAAGAGTGTTGTTGAGGATCGAGATGCTTTCTTCGAGCGAGCTCGACCGTATGACCGCAAGTACAGGTCCAAAAATTTCTTCCCTGGCAATACGCATCTCCGGCTTCACATCCGTAAATATCGTCAGCTCGTAGAACCATCCGCCGCTGAGGCCGTTGTTCGCCGCATTGTGCCCGCCGATCGCGAGCCGGGCCCCTTCTCTCTGTCCGAGCTCAACGTACTCATGGACGCTCTTCCGCTGACCCTCATTGACGCACGGTCCCACATCCGAAGTCGAAAGCAATCCGTCGCCCAGTCGCAATTTCTTGGTCCGGTCGATGAGGATAGACATGAAGCGTTCGTAGATCTTTTCGTGCAGAATCAGGCGGCTCGTGGCCGTGCAGCGCTGTCCTGTCGTACCGAATGCACCCCAGAGAACGCCGTCCAGCGCGAGATCCAGGTCGGCGTCGTCCATGACGATCTGAGCGTTCTTCCCGCCGAGTTCCAGCGAGACGCGCTTCAACGTTTCACTCGCGTCCTTCTGAATTTGTTTACCAACCGATGTCGAGCCTGTAAATGAGATGAGGTCAATATCCGGATGTGTCGTGATAGCATTGCCAACTTCGCTGCCGCTGCCATGAACAATGTTTATCACCCCTTCAGGAACTCCGGCTTCCATGAGGATTTCGACAAGCGTCGCAGCCGTTTTCGGAGTATCGGTAGCCGGCTTGAACACAACGGTGTTGCCGGAAAGAAGCGCGGGAAAAATCTTCCATGTTGGGATCGCCATCGGAAAATTCCACGGTGTGATGATTCCAGCCACTCCGATAGGCACGCGAACTGCCATGGCGAACTTGTTTGGAAGTTCCGACGGAACGGTGTGGCCGAACAAACGTCTCCCTTCAGAAGAAGCGTAATAGGCGGTATCGATTCCCTCCTGGACATCCCCGCGCGTTTCCGCCAGAACTTTCCCCATCTCCCTCGTCATCTCTCGCGCGAGATCCTCTTTTCGGGCGACCATGCTATCCCCCACTTTGCGCATGATATCGCCCCGCCTCGGCGCCGGAACAAGCCGCCACTTTTCGTAAGCTATCCTGGCGGCCTTCACCGCATCATCAACGTCTTCCTTGCCCGACTTCGGAAACGTGGCGATGACTTCGTTCCAGTTCGCCGGATTGCGGTTCTCAAACGTTCTGCCCGACCTGGCATCCCGCCACGCGCCATTGATTAGATTCTGATACTTCTGAGGCATATATACTCCGCAAAATTACCCGCGATCTGGGGTAGTGTTGCAATTTGACATTTATGAATCGCGGCTGACACATTCCCGATAGAAACGTTCGGGAATGACACTCCACTAGCCTCGTCATGCCCGCATGCTTCAAGCGGGCATCAAAAACTTTCTTACCAAATTCGTTAGGTACATTGCCAGCCTCGCAATGTTATTCTCCGCCAAGGCCTACCCTGTCGAAGATATAATCGACGTGACGCAGGCTCTTTGTTGCATCAAAAGCTTCATCCAATTCGACTTTTGTGAGCACCTTCTTCACCTCGGGATCGGACTCCAACAGAGTCCGGAAATCCTGCTTCGATTGCCATACATCCATCGCATTTTTCTGAACGAGACGATAGGCGTCTTCGCGTTTCATTCCTCTCGTGGTCAGCGCAAGCAGAACGGGCTGAGAAAATACAAGCCCGTGGGTCAGATCGATATTCCTTTTCATGTTCTCAGGATAGACGAGCAGCTTGTCAAGAACGCTGGATGTCAGGCTGATCATATAGTCGAGCAGGATGCAGCTGTCCGGAACAACGATCCGTTCCACCGACGAATGGGTAATATCGCGTTCGTGCCAGAGAGCAACATTTTCGAGCGCAGCCTGTGCGTTCCCCCGGAGAACGCGGGAGAGTCCCGCGATCCGTTCGCAGGTAATCGGATTGCGCTTGTGCGGCATTGCAGACGAGCCCTTTTGTCCCTTCGAGAAATACTCTTCCGCCTCCAGCACCTCAGTCTTCTGCAGATGCCTTATCTCCGTCGCAAATTTTTCGAGCGAACTCCCGATGACGGCAAGCGTCGTCATGAATTCCGCGTGGCGATCCCGCTGCAGGATTTGCGTCGAGACCGGCGCCGGCTTCAACCCGAGTTTTGCACAAACATACTCTTCCACTTTTGGGCTGAGGTGTTCGAACGTCCCGACAGCGCCTGAGATTTGCCCGACCGAAATCGTGCCCATAGCATGCTGCAGCCGGTCGATATTGCGCCGTGTCTCGTCAAACCACAGGGCCAACTTCAATCCAAACGTCGTCGGCTCAGCATGGATGCCGTGCGAGCGTCCAATCATCACCGTCTTCTTGAACTCTTTGGCCCGGCGGGCAAGAATGTCACGCAGATCTTCGAGGTCCCGGAGCAAGAGCTCGCCCGATTGTTTCATCTGCACCGCAAGCGCCGTATCCAGCACATCGGACGAGGTCATGCCGAGATGGATAAATCGTGCTTCCGGCCCGACGTATTCGCCCACGTTCGTAAGGAATGCGATCACGTCGTGCTTCACTTCCTGTTCGATAGCGTCGATGCGGGCTGCGTCAAAACTCGCTTTCTCACGAATCACCTTCACCGCTTCGAGAGGGATAACGCCTAGTTCGGCCTGGGCTTCGCACGCCAGAATTTCGATCTTCAGCCAAATTGAGAACTTGTTCTTGTCTTCCCAGATTTCGCCCATGGCCCGGCGGGTATATCGAGGTATCACAATAGGTCCTGAGTTTAAGTTCGTTTCTCGAGGGTCAGTTTTGCGGAAAAGGTCTTCTTGTCCCGATACACTTTGAGATCCAGAATGTCTCCGGCCCGCGCATCGTTGATGATGGCTATGATTGTCTCTTCGTTCTGAATCTTTTCGCCGTTTATTTCCAGGATGATGTCGCCGACTTTCAGCGCTGCCTTCTCAGCCGGACTATTCTTTTTTATGTCGCTGATGATGACGCCCTCCGCCGTTTTGAGTCCGAAATACTTGGCGATCCGCTGGTCGACGATGTTCACTTCCATTCCCGTCCAGAAATTGCGTTCAACTTTTCCCTTCTTCTCGAGCTCATCGACAATTTCCTTCACGCGGTTAATGGGAATAGCGAATCCATAGCCGATGTAGGCCTGGCTAACGCCGGCCGTATAGATGAGAGTATTCATCCCAATGACTTCGCCCGCGCTGTTGACAAGAGGACCGCCGCTGTTGCCCGCGTTAATCACAGCGTCTGTCTGAATGAGTCCACGATACGACCGATTTTCGTCCACGCTCAGGTTCATTCCCTTGGCGCTCACTACCCCGACCGTCACGATCGGCTTATCGATATTTTCAAAAAGGCCGAACGGATTGCCGAAGGCGATAGCCCATTCGCCTATCATGACATTGTCGGAATTTCCAAGTTTCACGGAGGGAAAGTTCTTGCCTTTGATTTTCAGGAGCGCGACATCCGATATCATGTCAGTGCCGACTAAGTCCGCCGGATATTTCTCCCCGTTTGTCATCGTGACAATAATCTCTTTTGCGTTCCCCGCCACGTGATCGTTCGTCAGAATGTATCCTTCCGGTGAAATGAGAAAGCCCGAACCCAAGCCCTTTACTTCCTGCTTGAGACTTCTGTTTCCAAAAAACTGGCGGAAGAACGGATCGTCGCCGAAAAAGTTCGAAAACGGATCCTGGTATTCCCGTACCTCTGTAACGGTGATGCCGACAACTGCCGGGCTCACCGATTCCACTGTAGTGGTGATTGCGTTCCTTCGCGAGTTAGAGATATCATCGCCGGCGCTCTTTTGCTGTTCGGATGCTGAGAACATTGAACTCACCTGGGGACGCCAGGTCGTCAAAACACCCAGGGCAGGATTCCCTGCTCCGATGGCGTACCCGAGGATGACTCCTCCGCAGAGAAGGGCGAGAACAACGATTTGGATCTTTCGTGACATATTAGTTTCCGTTTTTTGTTGATGGCCAGAACAAATCCCGAATCGGCTCATTATGCCGAAGGAGCAGGATTGCCGAAACAAACGTGTATACTTCCAGGAATTCATTCGAAGAGAACGGCCCCGCCAGAATCTTCATGAGAAATTCCCTCGGCATCATCCACCCCAGAAAGGGCGTGGCGACGATTGCGACGACGTTTCCAAAGTGAATATTCTTGATAATCCGGTAACCTATGATCCAGCAGACAAACCAGAGTATGACGAACGGCCATGAGACGATCAACATCCCGCCTGCAGCGGTTGCCAGACCTCGCCCTCCTTTGAACTTTAACCAGATCGGGAAACAATGTCCAACGACAACACCGATGAATGACAAGGCGATTGCATCTTCGCCGAGACCAAGAAATTGCATCGTGAGAAGAATTGTACCGGCGCCTTTTGCAGCATCGACGAAGAGGACCGCGATGCCCACAATCCGCGATCCGGTCACCTCGTACGCATTCATCGTACCGACATTACCGCTTCCTGCTGATCGAATATCAATGTGGGATTTTCTTCGTACCGCAATGTAGGCAGTGGGAATGGAACCGATGAAATAGCTTATGAGAAAGACTTCGAGATATAGGAACACTATGCCGATGCCATGTCTTTGCGCTGATCCTTCTAAAAAAAGTTACCAAAAAATCGTCCGATAGTCAAGGTAGGCTGAGACCGGCAGTTTTGACATAAGTCTGCGTCATATCGACAGTTGTGGCGTCTTTTCTTGCTTCTTCCTTACAAAAAAAGTATATTTCCCCAGAGAAAAAAAATGAATCAATCCTACCTTAGGAAGCTCTTATCAGACGTCAGGAAAGGAACCGTATCGGAGGAGAAGGCACTCTTTTCTTTGAAGAACTTCTCTTACGAGTCCCTCGGTTTTGCCACCATCGATCACCATCGGCAGGTGCGGCAGGGTTTTCCTGAGGTCATCTTGTGTGAGGGAAAAACCGAAGCGCAGATTTCCGCCATTGCCGGAAAGATTGCTGCGCGGGGCGGTTCTCTTCTGGCAACCCGCGCGACACGGAACAATTTCAACGCCGTGAAGAAGGTCGTCAAGAAGGCGCATTATCATGATGCGGCCCGGGCCATCACTGCAAACGAACCGGTGGTTCCCGCATCTGCAAAGAGGAAGATTCTCATTGTCACAGCGGGCACATCAGATATTCCGGTAGCTGAAGAGGCATTGATCACTGCCCGCATGATGAAGCAAAAAGCAGAAACATTGTACGACGTAGGTGTGGCCGGCATTCATCGGCTGCTCAATCAAACCGACAAGCTCCATACGGCAAGCGTCATCGTCGTCGTTGCGGGAATGGATGGAGCCTTGGCGAGCGTGGTCGGCGGCCTCGTAGATGTTCCGGTCATCGCAGTCCCCACGTCGACGGGATACGGCGCGGCGTTCGGCGGAATTGCCTCTCTCCTGACCATGCTCAATTCGTGCGCCGCGGGTGTAACGGTAGTGAATATCGACAACGGTTTCGGCGCTGCCTTTGCCGCAAGCCTTATCACACGAACGCGTTAAGAACACACGAATATGCTCACATCTCTCGAAAAAATAGAATACAAAGACTCGATTCTCGAAACGATCGGCCACACGCCGCTCGTCCGCCTGCACAGGACGGTGAAGGGGTTCAAGCCGTACATCTTTGCCAAGGTTGAGAGTTTCAATCCCGGCGGCTCGGTAAAAGACAGAATTGGGGTCGAGATCATAGAAGAAGCTGAGCGGACTGGCAAGCTGAAGCCCGGCGGAACGATCGTCGAATCGACGTCCGGCAATACCGGGATGGGATTGGCAATCGCCGCGGCTATCAAAGGCTATAAAACTGTTTTCACGATGCCCGACAAAATGAGCGGCGAAAAGATACAACTGCTCAGGGCCTTCGGCGCGGAAGTCATCGTGACCCCAACAGCTGTCCCTCACGATTCCCCGGAGAGTTACACCGAAGTCGCCAAGCGGGTCGTACGCGAGACGCCCAATTCGATCCTCGCCGACCAGTACTACAACCCGAAAAACGATGAATCGCATTACCATACGACGGGGCCGGAAATCTGGGAACAGACTGGAGGGCAGATTGACTATTTCGTTTGCGCGATCGGGACAGGCGGAACGATCAGCGGAGCGGGAAAGTACCTGAAGGAGAAGAATCCAAAAATTAAAGTCGTCGGAATCGATCCGAAAGGCTCAATCCTCCGGGACTATTTCTATACCAAGAAGTTCTCCCCCGTGTTCAAGACATACAAAGTGGAGGGAATCGGCCAGGACTTCATCCCCGGAACGCTTCATTTCGAGTATGTCGATGAAGTGATTGAAGTGACGGACAAGGAATCGTTCCTTGCGGCAAGGCGATTGACCCGGGAAGAAGGGATCTTCGCCGGAGGATCTTGCGGAACTGCTATGGCCGGCGCTCTGAAGCTTGCCGAGACTCTTTCCGAAAAAGATGTGGTTGTGGTGCTGCTCCCCGACGGCGGCTCCAAATACCTAAGCAAGATTTACAACGATGATTGGATGAAAGAGAACGGATTCCTTGCGCCGGAGCGCATCACACTCCGGTATGTCATGGAGGCCAAGATGTCGAAACTCCCCCAGTTGATCACCGTCGACGGCTCGGCCACCATCCGGGGAGCGCTCGAACTCATGACGGGGAAGAATATCTCGCAGCTTCCCGTCTTTGAACAGGGGAAGTGCACCGGCAGCCTCTCCGAGGGGAACTTGCTCTCGGCGCTGCTCAGAGGATCTTCAAAATTCGACGATCATGTTCGCGCGGTGATGGAGCCTCCTTTTCCCGAGCTGCATATGAATGAGGAAGTCAGCCGCGCGATTGAATTGTTTACCAAGAAAGAACCGGCCGTTCTCGTCGTGAACGATTCAGCACCTGTGGGAATCGTCACGCGGTACGACGTCCTGGGATACCTCTCTCGCTGACGCCACTATGCAATGGGAACAATCGGCAATTGAACAACTCGATGAACTCGTCCGCGTCGTACGAGAACCGTTCCGCGAAATCATCAAGAACTCCGCGCAAAGTCATGCGGAACGCTACGCCGCCAACCATCGGCGGCCGCACGTGACGGGCAAGGACGCTGTGCTCGGTTTTCTTCGTGCGCGCTCTCACAAACTCAATGCGGAAGGTTCCATGCTCCTGAAGGAACACGGCATCGATGAGAGCGAGTTCATTAACTATGACAAGGATGAAGGGAAATGAAATTTTCCACGAAAGCTGTCCATGCAGGACAAAAGCCAGACCCAACGACCGGCGCCGTGATGACGCCGGTTTTTCTTACTTCGACATACGTGCAGGAAGAGTTGGGGAAGAATAAAGGCTACGAATATTCAAGAGTCTCAAATCCGACGCGAACGGCGCTTGAACAGAATATCGCCGCACTTGAAAACGCAAGCGAAGGGATGGCATTTGCATCCGGGATGGCGGCCATCGATGCCCTCTTCCGGCTCCTCTCCCCCGGAGATCACGCCATTGTCACGAATAACGTCTACGGCGGGACGTACCGGATCGCGAAAATGGTGCTTGAAAACTTCGGCCTTCAGTTCGACTTTGTCGATACCGGCGACATGGCAGTTGTCGTCCGATCGCGAAAGCCGAATACGAAAATGATCTTTGTTGAGACGCCGACCAACCCGACGATGGAGATTGCCGACTTGTCTGCCATCGCAAAATTTGCGCGGGCCCATCATCTCTTGTCGGTCGTCGACAACACCTTTGCGACTCCTTACCTGCAGCGTCCTATTGACTCTGGCATCGATGTGGTCGTCCACAGCGTGACGAAATATCTGAACGGTCACAGCGATATGCTCGGGGGAGTCGCCGTGACGAATGTGAAGGATGTGGCCGAGAAACTCCGCTTCTCCCAGAAAGCGGTGGGCGGCATCATGAGTCCCTTCGATGCATGGCTTTGTCTCCGGGGAACGAAGACTCTTTCTGTCCGCATGAAGCAGCATTGCGAGAGCGCTACCATCATAGCGCAATGGCTATCCACGCAAAAGAAGGTGGTAAAGGTCAACTACCCCGGTCTCAGAAGCCATCCGCAGTACGCGCTTGCCCGGCGGCAGATGAGCGGGTTCGGAGGGATGATTTCATTCGATCTCGGCAGCCTGAACAATGCAAAAAAATTCCTGCGGAGGCTTCGGCTCTGTTCACTCGCAGAGAGCCTCGGAGGCGTCGAGACACTTATCTCTCATCCCGCGTCCATGACTCACGCTTCGGTTCCGCCGGCAGAGCGGGTAAAGAATGGAGTCACTGACGGCTTGGTACGCCTCTCGGTGGGTATAGAAGATGTAGAAGATCTGATCGATGATTTGAAGCAAGCGCTGAAGTCAGTATGACAGTGATCAGTAAACAGTGAACATTGTTTATTGTTTACTGATTACTGTTTACTGTTCACTGATTACTGTTTACTGAAGAACTGTCTTCTAACAATCATCCACGCCGCCAGCGACATCCCGTCCCAGATTCTTCCGGCAGCGATCGTTTTTTCGATTTCGTCCGGTGTCATTCGCAGGATTTCAAATTCTTCCGTCGCCTCCGGCTTGGGAGCCACCGGCGAGAGCCCGCGCGCGATAAAAACACGGCAGAGTTCATCGGTCGCACCGTTAAACGGATTGAACTCACCGGCATTCTCCCATGATGTCGCCGCGTATCCCCCTTCCTCTTCCAATTCGAGCCGCGCCATTTCTTCGTAAGTGTGCCCCTCTTTCACCCCTCCGCACGGAAACTCGATGCTCTCCATCCTCCGCAAATAACGGTATTGATTGACGAGCACAATCCTGCCGTCGTCGAGTACCGGAATGATCATGCTTGATCCGTTGCTATGGACATAATAATACTCGCCTTCAATTCCATGCGGAATTTTAAAAGTGTCGAGCGCGTATGACCACCAGGGATTCTTGTGGATGATCCTGGACGTCAGCTTTTTCCAGTGGACAAGCATATGGAAAATGATGGCAAGAGTTGCGGGAGGATGAGCGCGCGGAGCAGATAATAATTACAGGCAATCAGGCCCCGACATTCATCTCTGTGGGATTCCGCGCTTTGTAAGTTTAGATCAACTCACTTTCAGAGAAGAAGAACGCCACTTCGATCCGTCCATTCTCGGCGGAGTCTGAGCCGTGGACAATGTTCTCTCCCTTGCTGTCCGCAAAAAGTTTTCGGATAGAACCGGGCTCGGCATCCTTTGGATCGGTCGCTCCGATCAGCTTCCGGTAATCAGCTACCGCATTCGGCTTTTCGAGGGCAACGGGCATGCATGGGCCCGAGGTCATAAATTCTACGAGGCCGTCATAGAACGGTCTTCCCTTATGCACTGCGTAAAAAGCCCCGGCCTCCTCTTTTGTCAAGCGCAGCTGCTTCATCCCGAGTATTTTGAAGCCAGCTTTTTGAATTCTGCCCAACACTTCGCCCTGTAGATTTTTGCGGACACAATCTGGCTTCAAGATGCAGAGAGTACGTTCAATCACTTCAACACTCCTGTATAGATTCTGTTATTTCTTCCTTTTCGAGGCGGCTTTCTTTTTCGGAAGGTGCCGCTTCGTTCTTCCCATGGAAGATGAACCCTTCGTGCTTTTGTGTCTTTTCGCCAGCGCCAGTTTCATCGTCTCACCGATCATCGCGGGACTATCGCAGACCAGAATTCCGGCCTCGCGCATGGCAGCCATTTTTTCTGCTGCTGTCCCTTTCCCGCCCGAGATAATTGCCCCTGCGTGTCCCATCCGCCTGCCGGGCGGCGCAGTTCGCCCTGCGATGAATCCTACAACCGGTTTTTTTACATGCTTGGCGATGTACTCCGCCGCTTCCTCTTCGGCGTTTCCACCGATCTCACCGATCATGACGATGGCATCTGTCTTCTCATCGGCATTGAACAGCTTTATGGCATCGATAAATCGAGTCCCGATGATGGGATCGCCGCCGATGCCGATGCACGTCGATTGTCCGATGCCCCGTTCGGTGAGCTGCCACACTGCTTCGTAGGTGAGCGTTCCACTTCTGGACACGAGCCCAACTCTCCCCGGTTTGTGGATGAAGCCGGGCATGATTCCGATCTTGCACTCGCCCGGCGTAATAATTCCCGGACAGTTGGGGCCGATTAATCTCGATCCTTTTTGATTCACGTACGCATAGACGTCAATCATATCCTTTGTCGGAATCCCTTCGGTGATGCAGACAACAAGCGCGATGCCGGCGTTTACGGATTCCATGATGGCATCTGCGGCAAAGGCCGCCGGGACAAAGATGACTGAAACATCGGCTCCTTCTGCGTTTACCGCCTCTCCAACCGTATTGAAGACAGGCACTGCGGCGCTGAACTGGTCCTTTTCATTCCCTTTGTACTTCGTTCCCCCTTTTCCCGGTGTTACTCCCCCAACGACGTTTGTGCCGTACGCAAGCATCTGCGAGGTATGAAACGTTCCCTCTCCGCCTGTAATTCCCTGCACGACCAGGCGTGTTTTCTTGTTGACGAGTATGCTCATGGCTGAAATTATGTGAGGTTGAAGTTAAGGCTGAGATTAAGATTGAGAATAAGCTCGAAACATAGACAGGACCAAAATTCTTGGCGTTGATCCGAAGATCTTCTAATTATGCCCGTCAAAAAAATCGGCAACTTTCAACAAGGTCGCTTCATCAAATTGCTTGCCGAGAATCTGAAGTCCAACCGGCAGCTTTTGACCATCAACACCCGCGGGGATGCTGATGCCGGGAATGCCGGCGAGATTGGCGGAGACGGTGTAGATATCGCTCAGGTACATCTGCAAAGGATCGTCTATCTTTTCCCCGAATTTGAATGCAGTCGTCGGGGAAATCGGAGTCATCAAACAGTCGACCTTTTTGAAGGCCTCAAGAAAATCGTTTTGGATTAGCCTGCGGACTTTTTGTGCTTTCATGTAGTATGCGTCGTAGTAACCCGCAGAAAGGACGTACGTCCCCAGCATGATCCGGCGTTTAACCTCGGCGCCAAATCCTTCGCTCCGCGAGTTAGAGTACATTTCAGTCAAATTATCAGCTCGTTTGCTTCGGTATCCATACCGTGCCCCGTCATACCGTGCAAGGTTGGAGGAGGCTTCGGCAGTGGCGAGGATGTAGTAGGTCGCGATCGTATATTCGGCGTTCGGAAGAGCCACTTCGACAAATTCAACGCCTGAATTTTTCAGCTGTGTTATCCGCTTTTCGATCACCGACCGAATTTCAGGATTAAGCGCATCGTTGAAGTATTCTTTAGGAATACCGATCTTGAGCCCCTTCACATTTCCGTCCATCGCCGAGAAATAATCAGGCACCGGTACATTTGCCGACGTCGAATCCCGCTCGTCGTGGCCGGCTATCGTCTCAAGCACATGGGCAATGTCGCGGGCAGAATTTGCAAACGGACCGATCTGATCGAACGACGATGCAAACGCGACAAGACCATACCGGGAGACTCTGCCGTAGGTTGGTTTCAAGCCATACACGCCGCACAACCCCGCCGGCTGACGTATCGATCCGCCGGTGTCGCTTCCCAACGCCGTTGTTGCCATTCCCGCGGCCACTGCGACCGCCGATCCCCCGCTCGATCCGCCGGGCACGCGCGATTCATCGATAGGGTTCCTGACCGGACCGAATGCGGAGTTTTCGGTCGAAGAGCCCATCGCAAACTCG
>Ga0265338_10007491_pt1 | contig 13522 bp, 10 predicted proteins | sample 42126metaG_FD_193579 | JGI IMG/M metagenome (GOLD analysis project Ga0265338, IMG submission 193579) | Rhizosphere microbial communities from Carex aquatilis grown in University of Washington, Seatle, WA, United States - 4-21-26 metaG | ecosystem: Host-associated > Plants > Roots > Rhizosphere... | reverse complement strand
CGCGCAGGTTCATGCCGAAGAGGGGGTCGGGGAATGTCTTGTCCTTCACCAGTGCTGCCACGACTGTGGTGGGCACGGTCGCTTCATGCCAACCCTTGGGAGCAAACTTGGGCGTGGAGATGACTTCGGGCTTCGCGGTGACTTTGGCGGAGGTTTGCAGTGCCCAGCCTTCGCGCAGAACCAGCCTGGCTTCCGCGGCGGGCGCGGCTTCTGCGGCCGGCGTGGCCTGAGGAGTCTCGTTTTTCTTGTGCTGAGCTTTCTTGTCTTGTGCCAGGAGAGACGATGCCAGAAGGAATTGAGCCAGAACGAAGAACGCGACTACCCACCGCTTGCCTGAGTTCATGGTGCTCCTAAGGACGATCAATTCAGTTCGTGCAGGTTTTGAGTTTAGGGCAGGTCTTTGGAAATGCCCCGAAGAATGGATAACACTTCTATTAATTCGTTTCAATAGCGGAGTTCTATGGGGCATCCTTCGGGACAGGGGCGAGGGCGGGTGCAGCCCGGTCGGGTGCGTGCGCTAACGCGCCTGGTTTATAATTAAAAATTCTGCTTTCCACTCTGGAGTGACAAGAAGATGATTCGATTTCTGCAAACCCAAGGGCCGACCAAGAAATTCATACTGGGCGGTTTATTGCTCCTGATTTGCGCAGCCATGGTGATTGCGTTTATCCCTGGCGGCCTGACGTCGGAATTGTCGGGACGCCCTGGCGCCGGAGTTGTCGCCAAGGTGGATGGCGGGGACGTTACCGCCGACGAAGTGCGCCAGACGGCGCGCCAGATGCTGCAACAGCAGATGCCGCAAGGCGGCGCCAATATGGCGATGCTGCTGCCCTTTTTCGCGCAGCGTGCTGCCGACCAATTAATCACACGCCAGGCGCTGCTGACCGAGGCCGCGCACATGGGTCTGCACGTGAGCCCGGAGGAGATTCAGGACGATCTGCAGCACGGGCGTTACGCTGCGACTTTTTTCCCTGGCGGCAACTTCATTGGACAGCGGGAATATGAAGATATGCTGCAGCGGGCCAATCTGACTCCCGTAAAGTTCGAACAAGCCGTGGGCAATGACATTCTTTTGAGCAAGCTGCAGGCCCTGATCGTCGGCAGCGCGGGCGTGAGCGAGTCTGAGATTCGCGATCTTTTCATCAAGCAAAACTCCAAGGTCAAGTTCGACTACGCGGTGTTGAAGCAAGACGACCTGCGCAAGGGGCTGCATCCTACGGATGAGGAACTCAAGGCTTACTACGAGAGCCACAAAGCGAGCTACGCGAATTCGGTCCCGGAAAAGCGCAAGGTCAAGTATGCCCTGCTGGATAACAGTAAGGCTGAAGCTGCGGTCCAGGTTACGCGAGACGATCTGCGGGCTTATTACGACCAGCACCGCGAGGAATACCGCGTCCCGGAACAGGTGAAGGCGAGCCATATCTGGATCAAGATGCCGCTGCCAGGGGCCGACGGGAAAGTGGACGACAAGAGAGTGACCGAGGCGCAGCACCGTATTGACGATCTGGCGAAGCAGTTGAAGGGTGGCGCCAAGTTCGATGACCTGGCAAAGAAGTATTCGGAAGATCCGGGCAGCGCGAACGTCGGTGGTTCCCTGGGATGGCTGGGACGTGGGCAGACGACCGCAGAGTTTGAAAAGGTTGCCTTCGCGCTGCCTAAGGGGCAGATCAGTGATGTGGTGAAGAGCAGCGACGGGTTCCACATTATTCGCGTCGACGACAAGCAGGATGCGCACGTGAAGACGCTCGACGAGGTCAAGGCCGATATCGAGCCGATCCTGAAACGCCAAATGGCGCAGCAGAAGGCGCAAAAGCAGGCAGAGGCACTCCTGGCGCAAGCCCGCGCCAAGGGACTGGACGCTGCCGCGGCAGCGGTCAATGCCCCGGTGATCACGACGGACTTCTTTTCCCGCAAGGACATGCTGCCGGGCCTTGGTCCGGCCAATCAGTTCATGGATGCGGTATTCACCGCGGCCGAGAAGTCGCCTGCAGATGTGGCTCCGACTTCGCAGGGTATTGCGGTGTTTCAGTTGCTGGCCGTGAAGCCGGCTGCAACGCCTGCGTTTGAGGAGATTCACAGCCGGGTCGAAGAGGAATTCAAAAACGAGCGTTCGAGTATTGTGCTTTCGCAGAAAATCCAGGAACTGTCAGACCGTGCCAAGGCAGCTCACGACCTGAAGCGTGCCGCGAAAGAAATGGGTGCGACGGTCAAGACCAGTGACTATGTTCTGCCCGACGGCCAGGTTCCGGACGTAGGTTCGATGGCCGGCCAGGCCTCCGTGGCCTTCAACATGAAGGCAGGGGAAATCAGCGGTCCCATTAACAGCGGTTCGAACGCGGTGGTGATTGCGATATTGGATAGCCAGAAACCGTCAGACACGGACTATACGGCCAAGCGCGACCAGATGCGCGACCAGCTGTTGCAGGGCAAGCAGCAGGAACTTTTCGGTCTTTTCATTTCTAACTTGCGCGACCAGATGGAGAAGTCGGGCAAGATCAAGATTAATCAGGAAGAAATGAAAACGCTGACCCACGCGGGAAGCGAAACGGGAATGTAGCGGCCGGTGACATGCATTTTCCCCGCGCCGCAGGAACTCTGTTGCATCCCACGTCGTTGCCTTCCCGCGACGGCATCGGTGACTTTGGGCCAGCAGCCTACCGGTTTGTAGATTTCCTCGCCTCGGCGCGCCAGGGCTTGTGGCAGGTCCTGCCTCTGGGGCCGCTCGGCTACGGCAATTCGCCTTATTCCTCAACTTCCGCATTCGCGGGAAATCCGCTGCTGATCAGTCTGGAACGGCTGGCCGAGCATGGCTGGTTTGACCCAAGCAAGCCTGATCCAACCAAGCCTGATCCAACCAAGCCTGATCCAACCAAGCCTGATCCAACCAAGCCTGATCCAACCAAGCCTGACTCATCTCGGGTCGACCTGGGCGGGCAAGGAGCAGCGGCAGGGTCGAGCGCGGTTGAATACGAACAGGTTTTCGCGCAGAAGATGCCGCTGCTGTTTGAAGCGGCGCGGAATTTTCTGCGCTCGGCCTCCAGCGATGCGAGGCGCCGCCTGGAAGCATTCCAAAGCGAGAATGCGTGGTGGCTTGACGATTTCGTTCTGTTCGACGCACTGCGTGCCCGGCAGAAGCTCGAAAGCTGGAATCATTGGCCGCGTGATCTCGCGTATCGTGAACCGTCCGCTCTGGAGAAGGCGCGGGTGGAACTGGGGGCCGACATCCAGATTCGAAGCGCCCTGCAGTTTGCCTTCTACGAACAGTGGCGGGCGTTGCGACGTTACTGCTCCGAGCGCGCCATCCGCATCGTCGGCGATGTCGCGATTTTCATGAATCACGACAGCGCCGATGTCTGGACACACCGGGAGCTGTTTCGCCTGAATGAGAACCTGGAGCCCGAGGTGGTTGCCGGCGTGCCCCCTGACTTTTTCAGCAAGACCGGGCAGCGGTGGGGAAACCCGCTATACCGCTGGGATGTGATGAAGCAGCGCGGCTATGAGTGGTGGATTCAGCGGCTGCGCTGGGCCACGCAGAATTGCGACTACATCCGCCTGGACCACTTCCGTGGATTCGACCAGTTCTGGGAGATTCCGGCCGCGGACGCCACCGCCGTCAACGGACGCTGGGTGGATGGGCCGCGGGACGATTTGTTTCTGAAACTTCGCGAGGCGCTCGGCGGGCTGCCGTTCTTTGCCGAGGATCTTGGCTACATCACGCCTGAGGTGCACGCGCTGCGGGAGCGGCTGCAGATTCCAGGCATGGCCGTCTTGCAGTTCGGCTTCGGCGACGAGGGAGCCCATATTTACCTGCCGCATCGAGCGGACGGAAAAGTCATCTACACCGGCACCCATGACAACGACACGGTCGCGGGCTGGTGGCGGTCCGGAGCCGCCGAGCACGAACGCCGCAATGCCGAGGCCTATGTCGGACGCTGCGACGATGGCATCCATTGGGCGTTCATCCGCGCAGCGTTCTGCTCCACCGCGTGTCTAAGCATCATTCCGCTTCAGGACGTGCTTGGCCTGGGCAGCGAAGCCCGCATGAACACTCCCAGTCTGCATGGCGGCAACTGGAGGTGGCGTTTCGACCAGGGTCAACTCACGAGCGAATTGGCCGCGAAGCTCGCCCACCTCTCTGAATTGAGCGATCGGCTGCCGAAGCCGTTTGCCGCGCCGGCCGACGGGACCTTCGCTGCGTGATCGACAGCCAAGATCTTTAGCCCGAAGGACGCTGGTTCACAAAGGAGGGACGAGCATGGCGCCCTTCCCAGGACCTCTCCTGCTTTGTGAACAGGACGTTAAAACGTGCGGGGCACTTTGTGCTTGCGCGCACATCGTGTATAGAAAGTACGGGAGCATTGTCGTGAGCGAAGCGATCATCGAGGCCGTAGGGGTTGAGAAGTCCTATCCGCAGTCGGACGGGACGCGGATTCAGGTTGTGGGCCTGACCAACCTTATGATCGAAGCGGGCAAGATCATCGCCTTGCTAGGGCCATCGGGGTGTGGCAAGTCGACGCTGCTGCGAATGCTGACCGGGCTCTCGCAACCGTCGGCGGGAAGTCTTCTCTGGCACGGCAGGCCGCTCGACGATCAAATGCCTAACGTGGCCATCGTCTTTCAGAGCTTCGCGCTCTTTCCCTGGCTCACCGTTCTGGAAAATGTCGAGGCCCCGTTGGAGGCGAAGGGCGTAGCTGCTGTGGAGCGCCGCAAACGCGCTCTGCGAACTCTCGATACGGTCGGCCTGGACGGCTTTGAGACGGCGTATCCCAAAGAACTTTCTGGCGGCATGAAGCAACGCGTAGGATTCGCGCGCGCCCTGGTGGTCGAACCGGAAGTGCTGTTCATGGACGAGCCCTTTTCGGCCCTCGACGTTCTGACCGCCGAAAACCTGCGCAGTGAATTGCTGGAGCTTTGGCTGAACAAGAAGATGCCGACCAGCGCCATTTTCATCGTGACGCACAACATTGAAGAAGCAGTCATGTTGGCAGACCGGGTGATGGTGTTGGGGAGAAATCCGGCCCGCGTTCGCTCGGACTTCAATATCCGGCTGAAGCATCCCCGCGACCGCAAGTCCGCCCGCTTTGTCGAATTGGTGGACTACATCTACAAGGTAATGACCGAGCCGGAAGCCGAGCACGCGCTGCCCGATGCGGAAACGACGGCGGAAATTATCCTGCCGACCGGTGGATTGAAGAGGGAGGAGTCGAAGCGGCAGGAGGCGCCAGTTCGCACGGCGAAGTACCAGATGCTGCCACATGCCCGTGTGGGCGGAATTGCCGGCCTGATGGAGTTGCTGCATGACCGCGGCGGCCGCGAAGATCTGTTCCGCCTGGCCGAAGAGTTGGTGATGAACGTCGAGGACCTGCTGCCGATTCTTGAGGCCTGCGTGCTGCTGGGGTTCGCATGGCTGAAAGAAGGCGATGTGCAGATCACGCCGCAAGGAGTGATATTTGCCGATGCCGACATCCAGCAGCGCAAGATCCTGTTCCGGCAGGCTGCTCTCGATCACGTGACGATCCTGAAGCAGATTGACAGCATCCTGAAAAGGAAGTCGGATCACTCGATCGCCGACGAATTTTTTCACGACATCCTCGACGAACATTTCGCGGAGGATGAGGTACAGCGCCAGTTTGAGACTGCGATGAATTGGGGTCGTTACGCCGAGATTTTCGACTACGATCGCGAGAAGGGGCGCCTGTTGCAAGCCGAGCTGCCGGTGTCCTCGGACATTCCGGCTGCGCCGGGAGTCGAGGGCGGAAGCTCGGCGCCGAAGTCCTGAACGAAGTCTGGATTCCACGAAGCATCCCATGAAGAAATCAACCAGCCTGCGGGGATTCTCGGCGTACCGAATCTGGACGCAGTTGCCGCACGTTGAGATCTCGTATCTGCCCGACGTCCTCATGTTTGGGGCCGGCATCGCCTTGTTCTACGGGGTGCTGGTGGTCGGGCGGCACTGGTTCGGTCCATTCACGCCCGTGGTGGATATTTCCAGCAGCCCCCTGGCACTGGTGGCCTACGCGGGATATTCTCTGCTGCGCATTACGCTCGCGTATGTGCTGAGCCTGGCCTTCACGCTGGTGTATGGCTATGTCGCAGCGTACAACCCGCGAGCTGAGCGATTCATGATTCCGCTGCTCGACGTGTTGCAGTCGATTCCGGTGCTGAGCTTCCTGCCCGGCGTAATGCTGGCCATGGTGGCGCTGTTTCCCGGCAGGCAACTGGGGGTGGAGGCGGGGGCCATCCTTTTGATCTTTACCGGTCAGGTCTGGAATATGGCCTTCAGCTTCTACGCATCCCTCAAGAGCATTCCGAAAGAGATGCGGGAGGCGGCGAAGATCTATGGGTTCAGCTGGTGGCAGCGATTTATCGAGATGGAGCTACCTTTCTCCGCGATCGGGCTGGTGTGGAACTCGATGATGTCGGTGGCTGGAGGCTGGTTTTTTCTGATGGCCTGCGAGATGTTTGTGCTGGGCTCACGCGATTTTCGATTGCCGGGACTGGGATCCTATCTGCAGACGGCGGCCAGCGTGGGAGACACGCGATCGATCCTTTGGGGCGTTGCCACCATGATCGCTGTGATCGTGCTGCTGGACCAGTTCGTGTGGCGCCCGGTGATCGCGTGGGCGGAGAAGTTCAAAGTGGAACAGGTCGAAAGCACGGATGCTCCGCACTCGTGGGTGCTCGACCTGATTCGCCACTCGCGCAGCCTGGCGCAGATTCGCAAGAAGACGGTGCGTCCGCTGGGCGAGCGTGTGATGCTCTATTTCGCACAGGTTCGCGCCGCGGATAAAACGGAGGAACGCAGCCCGTGGAAGACCAGGGCCATGCGCCTGCTGGCTCTGTTCACGCTGGTCGGAATTGGATACGGCGTTGTTCGCGTCGGGATGATTCTTGCCGGGCTGCAGAAAGTGGAATTGCAGGAAGCGGGAATTGGGCTGGTGGCCACATTCGTGCGCGTGAATCTGGCATTGCTGATTGGCGCGCTCTGGACGATTCCTGCAGGGGTGGCGATCGGCTTCAATCCGCGGCTTGCCCGCATCGCGCAGCCGTTAGCGCAAATCGCAGCGTCGGTTCCGGCAACAGCGTTGTTCCCGGTTGTGTTGTTGCTGCTGATTCGCATTGGAGGCGGTCTGGGAGTGGGTTCGATCCTGCTCCTGCTGCTGGGCACGCAGTGGTACATCCTGTTCAATGTGATTGCAGGAGCGATCGCGATCCCGACCGACCTGAAAGAATGCTGCACGGTCTTTCGCTTGCATGGCATCGAGCGCTGGAAGAAGCTGATTCTGCCGGGAATCTTCCCGTACCTGATCACCGGGCTGGTGACCGCGTCGGGCGGCGCGTGGAACGCCAGCATCGTTGCGGAATACTTTCATTTCAAAGGCCACATCTATACGACGACGGGACTGGGTGCGACCATCTCCCAGGCAACCGATGCAGGCAACTTCGACTTGCTGCTGGCGGCGACCATGATGATGGCCGCGACCGTGGTCACGATCAATCGATTGGTCTGGCGCAGGCTTTATGCGCTGGCCGAGACTAGGTTCCGGCTCGAGACCTAACGCGACGCTCATTCGCGCGGTTACCGGGCGGTTACTTTCTCGCCTCCTCAAGAGCACATTTCATCAGCTTTTAACGTGTGCTTCACGCCTGCGCAATGGGGCTGCGGTATTCGTGGTACATGCCATCAGACCAGTTGCAACCGGACCATGCACCCGCGGCAGTCTTGTCGCGGGTGGCAGAGTTTCCTGGCCTTGCCGCGAAGTTGGCTCCGGTTGGCAAAGTGCGCGATCTCTACCGGCGCGTGCAGCGATCGCCCGAGGGATTCCGGCTCGAGAGCCTGCTCGCCGAAATGCGAGTCGGCCTGCGGGTGGATGCGGCTGATCAGGCGCGAATTCCGGCTCGGGGTCCAGTTGTGGTGGTGGCGAATCATCCGTACGGGATGCTGGATGGAGCGATCCTCACCGTGCTGCTGACTCGTGTCCGTCCCGACGTGAAGGTGTTGACCAACTTCCTGCTCAGCGACGTGCCGGAGTTGCAGCGACATTGCATTTTTGTGGATCCATTCCAGACGGACCTGTCGGTGGAATCGAATCGCCGTGCGCTGCGGCAGGCACTTTCATGGCTGCAGCAGGGCGGCATGCTGGCGATGTTTCCGTCGGGCGAAGTCTCGCACTGGCAGATGCCCGCCGCGCAGGTTGCTGATCCCGAGTGGAATTCCACGGCAGCTCGCCTGATTCGCAAGAGTGGAGCATCGGCTCTGCCCGTTTATTTCTGCGGGCATAACGGCGTCGGATTCCAATTGCTGAGCATGATTCATCCCCGCCTGCGTACGGCGTTTCTATTGCAGGAGTTCCTGCAGCAGGAAGGGAAGTCGGTGGAGGTCCGCATCGGTAGCGCGATTTCAGGCGATGCCGTTACCGCAATTCCGAGCGATCGTGAGGCCACGGAGTATATGCGGTCGCGAACCTATTTACTGGCGCGGCGGAGCAAGCCGGACCCGGTGCGGTCCATGTCGATGGCGGTGCGATCGAGATTTGCGTTGCAAGCCCGGGAACCAGTGGCCGCTGCCGCGCCGCGAGAGGCGTTGGCCGAAGAGATTGCGCGGCTTCCGCAAGATCGCTGTCTGGCGGAGAGCGGCGAACTTGCCGTCTATCTCGCGACCGGGAGCGAGATGCCGCAAATGTTGCGGGAAGTTGGACGCCTGCGCGAGTTGACGTTTCGTAAGGCTGGAGAGGGTACGGGGCGCAGCCTCGATCTCGATCGCTTCGACGACTACTACGGGCACATTCTGCTGTGGCATAAATCGAACCGCGAGTTGGTGGGCGCCTACCGTGCCGGCAACACGTCCGAGATTCTGGCAAAGCATGGAGTGAGCGGGCTCTATACCAGCACGCTGTTCCGCTACGACGAAATAGTTTTTCAGAAACTCGGACCGGCGCTGGAACTGGGCCGCTCGTTCGTGAGGCCGGAATACCAACGGCAGTACGCCCCGCTCCTGCTTCTATGGAAGGGAATTGCGCGGCTGGTGGCGCGGCGGCCGGAGGTTCCGGTGCTGTTCGGAGCAGTGAGCATCAGCAACGATTACAACGAAGCATCGCGGGAGATGATTTACCAGTTCTTCGAAGCGCGTATGCGAGAGGATGAGCTAGCGGGACTGATCGAGCCACGGCGTCCGTTCCGCCCGGCGCTGCTCCGCCGCTGGGATTGTCGTGGCATGTGCCAGGCTCTGCGTGATCTGGACGAACTCGCGCAGCCCATTGCCGACGTGGAGACGGACGGCAAGGGGTTGCCGATTCTTCTTCGCCAGTATGCCAAGATCGGGGGCAAACTCGTGGGCTTCAACGTCGACCGAAAATTCTCCAACGTGCTCGACGGGCTGGTAGTCGTAGACCTCCGGCAAACTGAGCCAGGAGTGCTGGAGCGTTACATGGGGCGGGAAGGCGCTGCCCGGTTCCGGCAGGTGCACGCAACGGCGCAAATTCGCTGACGCCTGTCCGGACTATTTTGCCGGCCGCAGTTTGGTCGCTTCGCTTGGTAGGATGCATGCTTGGGCGGCGTCTTTGAGTGCGTCATCCAATTGACTTCCGACCAACGTCAGTTGTTCTGGACTGAGAAGCTCCTGGAGGCGCTCGAAGAGCTGGCGTTCCTCTTTGCGAATGTGGGCGGAAAGGCGCTGCGCGGCGGTCGCCAGGTTGGTCGCGGACAAGCCTGACGGGTGAGCGAGGACTTCGCGCAGTACAACATGATCGGCCAGAAGATCATCTACCAGCGGGACCAATTCCTCAAACCGCTGGGCGGCCGGGAACACCACCTCTTCTTCCGCGGCGAAATGAATTCCAATTTCAGTCTGGAAGAGCTGCGAGATCTCCGCTTGCCACGCACCGAGATCGGCGTCACGAATGGGCGACGCGCGATCAATCCGGACGCACAGCGCCAGCGCATGCTGGTGCTGATGCGAAAGTGGAATCAGACTCTTATCACGCAGCATGGGTCATAAGCCTCAGGAAGTAGTTGCGAGTCCTTCAACCGATGGTTCGACGATGGCCGGTCGCAGCGTGAGCCAGTCGGTGCGTACGCGTTCCCACTCCTGAATCAGCATACCGTTGGCCTCGAAGAAGCTGCGAATGCGGTAGCGTTCCCATCCCGCGACCTCTTCGAGAATCGGCGCCAGCACGGCGAGGGCGCTGCTGCTCAGAACGGTTCGCTTGGCGATTTGCGAGATGTGCGGGGATTCGGAGACGGCAATGGTGAGCCCGTCGCGCGCATTAATGTGCAGCATGACGTGAATGTCCGAGCTGCCATCGCCTGTGTAGATCACGTGGTCTGGCCCGGAAACCTGCTGCTCGAGCAGGCGATCGAGCACGGCGACTTTGCCATAGCCCGCGGTAGCGCGCACGATGGTGTCGATCTCGCCAGATGGTTTGTAACGAAATTCTGTGCCGAAAATGTGGTCGGGCGGGACGATCCCTTCAAGCGCAGAAAGAATGACCTCGACTGGGGCCGCAGAGAGAACATAAAAATCAAACTCGTGCCCGTCGATTCCACCCTTTAGAATCTGGTAAAGCAAATTGATCTCACCTTTAAGGCGGATGCGCTTTCCGACTTCACGAAGATGTTCTTTTCGGACCTTCGCTTTGAACTCAGGATCGTGCAGTAGCAGATACGCAAGTTCTGCGCCCTGCTGCACGAGGTTGATTTTGGCCATTCCCTTGGCCTTGCGTTCGAACTCTTCGACGGGAATGCCCACCAACTCGGCGAGCACGTAGCCGGAGTCGTTGAAGGTGAGCGTCTGGTCAAAATCGCTCGCAAAAATGTAGCGTCTTAGAGGTTTGTCTGCCATAACGATTGGATTCGCGCCGGCGTTCAACGCCCCATAAAAAGAATTGATCCGAATTATATGCCCCTCTGGTTAACTTATTGTGAACAAAGAAGAGAGTCGCTGAGCGGTGATGACGAACGAAAAAGTACTGCCGGCAAATAACGGAGCAGAACGTTTCCTTGTCCTGACCGGCGGGCCGGGGTCGGGGAAGAGCGCGCTCATCGAGGCGCTGCAACGGTACGGCTATGGTGGTTCCGTCGAAGCCGGACGCGGCATCATTCAGGACCAGATGGCAATCGGAGGCCGCGCCTTGCCGTGGGTCGATCCGGCGCTGTTCGCAGAGCTCATGCTCGCATGGGAAATTCGCTCATACCGGCTGGCACAGCAGGAAGGTGGCCTTGTGTTCTTCGATCGTGGCGTCCCCGACGTGGTCGGATATCTACGGTTGATCGGGCTTCCTGTACCCGCGCATATGCAAAAGGCGGCCGGGAGTTTCCGCTACAACCGGCGAGTATTCATGGCTCCGCCGTGGCCGGAAATCTTCCGCCAGGATCGCGAGCGGAAGCAGGACTTCGAGGAGGCAGTCCGCACCTATGGCGCGCTGGTTGCGACCTACACCTCACTGGGGTATGAACTGGTCGAAATTCCGTGCGTCGCGGTGGAGGAGCGGGTGCGCTTCGTGCTGGGGAACGTTGGTGCTGACGAGAGTCCGTGACATTGTGCCTGAGAGGGGATGGCTTCTTCGTGACCCTTCCCGGGCTTACCCGCGAGGCCGGTTGAGTCCGAGGTCCCTTCGACTGCGCTCAGGGCAGGCTCTTCTGCGCCTGAAGAACGGCTACGCTCAGGAGGACAACACGATCAGGATGACGCCAGAGAGTCGCTGCGGCAGACTGCAACCGCCTTTCGAGCCAGTCTCCATTCGACCCAGTCTCCTTTACTAAATCGAGGCACGCGTCCAAAATAGAAAGTTCGGCTTAATTTTATGATCCAGCGAGAGAGCCGATGCCTGATGAGACACTCACAGGCTGGGAACGAAGACAGGAGCCTTCATGGTAGCAACGGGTGAACTGATACGAGCAATGAACTACGTGGACGACATAACGGCCACGCTGCGCAGGATGTGCCTCTACATTCCCAGCATGAACGCCGAGGAACGCAAGCGCCTGGCCGAATATTTGCGGGCTGCGGGCGCCTCCATCAACGCCGCGATCGGCGATCTTGAAAAGGTGGAGAAGTAATTGGCTCCAGTCCAGACGATCGCCGTGATCGGCGCCGGGATCATGGGCCGAGGAATCGCGCATGCCGCCGCGATGGGTGGGTATCGCACCATCCTTGAGGACTTGTTGCCGGGAGCCCTGCGCAAGGCCGAGAGCGAGATTCGGGCGAATCTCGATAAGGCCGTGGAACTGGGCAAGGTTACTGGGCCCGATGCGGATGCGGCGTTCCGGCGGTTGGAGTATGCCGGTTCCGTCGAGGAGGCCGCACGCGAGGCTGACTTGGTCATCGAAGCAGTTCCCGAAGAGATGGAGTCGAAGATCGAGATCTTCACTCTGCTCGACAAGATTTGCCGCCCGACAACCATGCTGGCGTCGAATACGTCGTCGCTGAGCGTGACCGAGATCTCGAGTGTGACCTACCGCGCGAAGAAATGTGTTGGGATGCACTTCTTCAATCCCGTGCACAAAATGAAGCTGCTCGAGGTGGTGCGTGCCTTGGAGACCGACGAAGACACGCTGGCCACCGCGGTCGAGGTGGGCAAGCGAATGGGCAAGGAAGTCGTGGTGATCAAAGAATCGCCCGGCTTCATCACCAGCCGCATCAATGCAATGATCGGCAACGAGGCGTTCTACATGCTGCAGGAGGGGATCGCCTCGGCGGCGGATATCGACAAGGCGCTAAAGCTGGGGCTGAATCATCCCATGGGTCCGTTCGAATTGGTCGATCTGGTGGGGCTCGATACGCGACTCAGCATTTTGGAGTACCTGCACAAATCGCTGGGCGAGAAGTATCGTCCCGCGCCGCTGCTAGTGCAGTACGTGAAGGCAGGGCGTTTAGGGCGGAAGTCGGGGCATGGGGTGTACGAGTATCCGGAGACGGCGGGTCAACGGCCAGCGAAGTAGCAAGTCCGTCGGACGGTCGACTGTGTATCTGCCGTATTCTGACCGACATCAATTGTGCTTGCGGTAGACGTGTCCATCCCAGCCCAGCAACACTTTCCCGTGCAGAAATACTTTGGCTCGGGTGCTGCTCTGCACGATGACGGCATCGGCCGGAGTCTGGACGAGGCAACTGCCACCGGCCAGGGCAGCGACAACGGAAACGTCGTCCGTCTTGGAGTCCCACTGCCACAATTCTTTGCCATCCGTCACGTTGAAAGCGACGAGCATACCGCCGCGTGTGGCAAAAGCGAGTTCGTTGCTGCCGATCACGATTTCGTCACGCAGAGGGCCTGGATACTTCGGTAGCGGTAGCTTGTACACCAGTTCGCCCTCCAGATCAACGCGGTAGACGAAGATGTCGGGCATGTCGCTGAGATTTTCCGGAAGTACGCCATGGGTCAGGCGAACGGAAATCAGCGTGCCGTTCATATTGTCGGTCAGAATGGCCCCAGTGGGCGACGCCATGTTGATGGGCGCCGAAAGTAGCTGCTTCAACTTGGTGGATTCGACGTCGATGCTGCGATACGTTCCGTCGGGATGAATC
>Ga0265338_10007490_pt1 | contig 13525 bp, 14 predicted proteins | sample 42126metaG_FD_193579 | JGI IMG/M metagenome (GOLD analysis project Ga0265338, IMG submission 193579) | Rhizosphere microbial communities from Carex aquatilis grown in University of Washington, Seatle, WA, United States - 4-21-26 metaG | ecosystem: Host-associated > Plants > Roots > Rhizosphere... | reverse complement strand
CAGTTCCTCGAGTATGGCCGCGGAGGCAGTCGAAGCCCTCGGTCACATCGCTGATCCCCGCGCGGCGCGGTCTCTGTTGCAGGCTGTGAAATCACCCGATCCGGCAGTTTGCATTGCCGCCGTGGTCGCCTTGACTCGCTCGGGCGCGGCCGAAGCCCTCATCCCGATCCAGGCCCTGTTGCGCAATCGAAATGCCCAGGTGCGCGTCGTTGCGATCGAAGCCCTGGGCCGGCTTCGCGCGGCCGGTGCGACTGAGGCCGTGTGTGCCCTGTTGCAGGATCCGGTCTGGGAGGTCCGGCGCGAGGCTGCGGAAGCCCTCGGACGCCTCGGCGATTGCCAGGCAGTGGCCGCGCTGAGCGCCGCTTTGGGAGACTCTGATGCGGATGTGCGCGAAGCCGCTACTATTGCCCTGGGCAGCTTGGGAGACTCGCGAGCGATTGGACCTTTGGTGCTAGCGCTTAAAGACCCAACGAGTGGAGTGCGCCGCATTGCGGCGGCAACCTTATCGCGGATCGACACGGACTGGAGTTCGCTCCCCGAGGCCCGCGCTGCGGCCGAAGAACTAAAGCCCGCATTGCATGATAATGACCCGGGGGTGCGTCATTTTGTGAGCCATTTATTAGCGGCCATGAACGCAACCGAGCCCGGGAACGCCCCGCTCGCCTCGCCTGGCAGTGCGACTCCCGAACAACGTCGCAACCTGGCGGTCACCTGCTTTTTGCGGATTTTGAGCGATCCTGACCGCGACCTCCGTCAGGCGGCTGCGGAGGCCTTGGGCCGCCTGGGAGGCGACGGTGCCGCCGCAGGACTGGCGCGCGCGCGCAGGGACCTCGACGCCGGAGTCAGGTTCGCTGCTGAGGAAGCTATCGTCTTGCTCGGCGGCTAAAGCCGGGGTTTTGACCTTCTCGAATTCGAAACGGTCTTCTCAGCTCGTAGCACCACGCTAGGTTCCCAAGGCCAGAAGTGGTCTATATCGGGTTGAACTCCAGGCATTGCTGCGGACGGATGTTCGCGCGCCGGGAATGTGGACAAACGGGGTGGCTCGCGGCACAATTACCTCCGGCCAGGAAATTGGCCGAATGCAACACGATGCCCGCCGAATCATCCAGAGTTAAAAAATTTCTTTTCGTCGATGACGACACGAACTTCCTTGCCGGTATTCGATAGTTGTTTATCGAGATGTCCAAAGGCTCGTGGGAAATCTTCACGGCTGAAAATCATTCGCAAGCGCTTGCCTTGCTGCGGCAGCATCCGGTCGACGTAGTGGTGCTGGATCTCGAAATGCCCGTGATGGATGGGCTGCAGTTCTTGCGCTTGCTGGCCCGGACGAACCCGGGGCAGCAAGTGGTCATCCTCACGGGACGCGCCACCGAAGAAAACCGCAAGCTTTGCCTCGAAAGCGGCGCGGCTCTCTTCCTTGAGAAGCTAATTGCTCCGGAAGGCTTTGCGGTCGTGTTCGAATCGCTCGATATGCTGGCCAATACAGCGCCTCAAGAGGGTTTTCGAGGCATGATGCGCCGGGTCGGCCTCCAGGAGGTCCTGCAAATGGAGTGCCTGGGCCGTAAATCTTCGGTGCTGGAGATTTTTACGGGCAAGGTGCGAGGGCGCATCTTTGTGGCCGAAGGCGATATTATTCATGCGGAATCCGGCTCCTTGCAAGGCGAGGTTGCCTTGTACGGGCTTTTAGGATTACGCGGCGGGGAATTCAATTTGCGCCCGTTTTCGGAGCCTGCTCGGCGCACCATCTCAGGCCACTACGAATTTCTGCTGATGGAAGCCGCGCGATTGACGGATGAGGGCGCCAATGTCCTCGAGGCCGCCGCACCGCCGCCAGCCTCGGCTGAAATTCCGACTGGCGAAGAGTTCGCCCACGACCTGCAGGTCCAGGACGCTTCACCGGCGCCGGCTGGCGTCCGGATCGAGGAAATGGTTCTTGGCTCAGGTTCCGGCGAAGTGCTGTACGATTGCAAGTGCGGGTCTGTTGAAAGCCGGCTAAAGCTGCTGCAAAGAATCGAACAGCATGCTGCTCTGTTGAGCAATATGCTTCCCTCCGGCCGGTTCGACCGAACCGAGATCATCGCCACCGAGGGACGCATTATTTGTCAGGTGCAGCCGGATATGCGTTTGTTCGTGCGCAGCGTGACGACATAAAATATGAGCCGATGAGAAATGCCTGCGAACAATTTTTCGCGGCGCAACTGCCGGTGACGGGTCTGGCAGCCTGTGGTGCCCGCCTGCCTGATGGCATGGTGATCCACCAATGCTTCACCCGATGGCTCAGCCCGCAACAAGTCCGACAGGCTGTGGCCCATCTCGCGCAATCATTCGAACTCCTGCGGCAGTACCAGGTTGAATCGATTCGAATGGCGTGGGTATTCGAGCATTTGAAGGTGCATATGGGACTGGGCCCGAACAGCACAAGCCTCTTTCTTTTCGTGGAAAATCGCCCCGATCTACCACCAGGTGAGATCCAGACTGTATTGGAACAATTCGCCACCCTGCCGGTTGAATAGCCAGGATCGGCAGCAGCAGCCGCCAAATCAGATAGCGGCGTTGAGTGAAGCTAATGAGGACCCCTCACCCCGACGTTCTCCCCTTCGGAAGGGTAGAGGGAGAACCATCGTCCGGTTTCGGTGTAGCCCATGCTGCGGACTAGTCTGTAATCCGACTACAACTCGTATTAGCGCCTCCGGTTCAACTGTGTCGAAAAGTAATACGAGCCTTGCCCAAATCATAGGGGGACATCTCGACGTTGACCTTATCCCCCACGCTGATACGGATAAAATGTTTGCGCATCTTGCCCGAAATATGCGCCAGGACCTCATGTCCGTTGGGCAATGCCACGCGAAACATGGTTCCTGGCAGAACTTGAGTTACCGACCCGACCAGTTCAATTGGCTCTTCCGTTGCCATTTTGAATTAAGTAATTTCTCGCCGTCCTCCGTGCTCCGGATCATGCCAGGCGAGCGAGCGAAGAACTTGCCGCAGGCTGGACGAAAATCAAGCGGTTTTGCGAATCTTCCATAAAAGGGATTGGACAACTGGACGGCGGAATCTGTAAAGTCTCGCCCGGCACATGAACAAAAGTCCATTAACAACATTTTTGCTCGCGGTTTTGTTTATTAGCGCGCTCGCGTCCGTTGGGCTTTGCTATGCCTGCACCCGCAACACGATGCGCTTGGTGGAGCTGCAGCAACAAGTCTCCTTCGCGCAAAGCCGGGGCGCGTTTATCGCATCGCTGGTCAAGGACGTGGTGGAATTCAGTGCGAAGAATTCGACCATCGATCCCATTCTTGAGGCGTCGGGAATCCAGCCCGCCAAAACGACGGCGCCCGCGAACGCCAATAAGGCGGGAGCAAAGTAATTTTATGGATAATCTCGAACAGCAGCCGTCCACGGCCTCTCAGCCAAGCACTTTGCAGGAGCAGTACGACTCACTTCGACAACTCGTATCGGCGCTCTTGCTGGTGCTTCTGCTTGTTAGCGGGACTCTGACCATTTTCCTTGGACGCCAATGGCGTTTTACTAAAAATGAGATCGATCTGCTTACCCCGCAAGCCAGTCAGATTCTGACCGAGTACAACCGGAGCTTGCCCATGATGCAGGATTTTGTTCGGAAACTAAACGAATATGCCAAGACGCATCCGGATTTCGCTCCGATCGCCACAAAATATCACCTGACCGAAGTGTTAGGAAAACCCGGCGTACTTCCCGCTACGAAGTAGTCGGTGGCGCCTCTCATGGCTATCGTCTGCGTTTCGGGCTTAAGTAAAAGCGATCCCTTCGGCGTCGAATCGGTCCTTAACCCCAAGGTTCATTTCTTGGATGCCGGCCAGGTACTTCTGGTAATCCGTCCCTTTCCACCAATGCACGACCTGGATATTTAAATTGGCTCCGGCAAATTGGTTAAAACTGACCCACACATCCTGGGTCATAGGATGAGCACGGTAAACTTCCTGCAATATCGCCAGAGCGCGTTTGATTTTGTCGTTCGTCAACGCGTGAGGCAAAGTGAAATTCATCACCGTTTTGATGTTGGGCCGCTGGGTGATATTGGTGATCGTCGCATTGCCCATCGTCTTGTTAGGCACGGCGATCAAGTGGCCTTCTGCATTCCGCACTCGTGTGCTGCGCAACCCAACAACCTCAACGATCCCTTCTGCTCCATCCAGTTTGATCTGATCGCCAACCCGGAAGGGTTTATCAACAAAAACCGCCACGGCACCGAATACATTTGCCAATGTGTCCTGCGCCGCCAATCCCACCGCCAACCCGCCAATCGAGAGCGACGCAATCGCCGCGGTGATATCAATACTCATGTTCTGCGCCGTCACCAGGACCGCAATGACGATCAGGAACGTATTTAGGCTGATGCGGATGACCGAAAAAAGCTGGTCGTTGAACTTCCGGTCCACCTCGCGCGCGTGACGCTGCTTCCAGATCCTCAGCAAAAGATCGAGCACCTTGATCGCCAGGTAAGTCAGCGCGGCGGCCACCACCAGGATAAGCCCCTTGGATAAATACAGGCGCGCGGTCGCAGACCAATCGAAGATGTTTAACCCGATGTTCAGCAACAGCACGAAGACCACCACCTTGATAGGCCCGTGCAATAAATCGAGCAGCACCTCATCAAAACCCTCCACTCCGCGCGTGGCTACCTTTCGCAACCAGACCCGCGTGATGAAATCAATGAGCTTGGCCGCATAGAAAGCCAAAAGAATATAAATGAGCGAAGCGACGTACTTCCAAAGTGGCTCGCCCAGAAAGGTCCTATCTCTGAGCAGAGCGAATCGATCGAGATCGAAGGTGGCTGGCTTGAGCTTTTCGACGTCCTGGACCAGTGCGGAGGGTCGATTTGTCGGCGAGACCGCCGGCGCGTTGGTGGCGGTTTGAGCCCCTGACCGCAACGGGACGAACCAGAAGCTCAGCAGGAACGCGAACAAGATAGGAAACGCCAGTTTGGTCCTTTGTCTCATACGGAATCATCCGCCGGCAACAATTTTCACGATCTCCAGACGATCGCCTGGTTTAAGTTGCCGTAGTGAGAACTCTGAAGGCGTCACAGGTTCGCCATTGAGTTCGACCACAACACTCCGAGGCAATAATCGTTGGTCGAGTAAAAACCGCTCGATCGAGCAAGGCAGATCGGCCCGCACTTCTCGACCATTGGCGATAACTTGTTCAGCACCAGGGATCATTTGGAAACAGGACGAGCCGGGGCCGTGTAACCTTATGAGGTGGGGGCTGTAAAGGCGAGCGCGGCATCCCAATCCTTCCAAACCGGCTCGTAACCCAGCTGTCGAATTCGATCCGCCACTTCCTGCGGTGAGCGTTCGTCGGCAATATCAAATTGACGGGTTGCTTGCGGCGGTTCGCCCGTCCCCGCCCATTCGCTCGCACCCACTTCCACGATCCGACCGCGGGTCGTGTGATGCAGGTTGTTACGGCCCGCCCCGGTATAGCCACCCGGTTCGGTGTGGCTTCCGGCGCTCATCAGTGTGATCCCCAGGGGGACGAGCCCATCACGCAATCGGGCCGGTTCCCGGGTCGAGAGCACCAGACCGGCGTCGGGGAACATCAAACGAAATGCGCAGATCAGTTGCGCCATTTCGCGGTCGCTCATGTTCGTCAACGGCTCGAATTCACCGGCGCAGGGACGCAGGCGCGGCAGAGAAATGGTAAGACAAGCTTTCCAGCAGTTTCGAAACAGATAATCGGCATGAGCAGCCAGGCAGATCGCTTCATAACGCCAGTCGGCCAGGCCGTAAAGGGCCCCGACGCCAAGACGGCGAAAGCCCGCGGCATAGGCCCGCTCGGGTGTCTCCAGTCGCCATTGAAAATTCCGTTTCGGGCCGGACGTATGCATTTCCTGGTAAACCCCCGGGTCGTAGGTTTCCTGGTACACCACCAGCCCTTCCGCCCCGGCGTGCACCAGGGGAGCGTACTCGACGCTTTCCATTGGCCCAATCTCCAGTGAAATAGCAGGGGCCATTTCGTGCACGGCTCGAACACATTCCGCCAAATAGTTGTTCGAAACGAACTTCGGGTGCTCGCCGGAAACGAGCAGAATGTTACGGAAACCTTGCGCAACCAAGGCTCGCGCTTCCGTCCGCACATCCTCCACCGTCAAGGTGACCCGAAGAATTGGATTGTCGCGCGAGAAACCGCAATACCGGCAGTTGTTGATGCACTCGTTCGAAAGATACAGCGGCGCAAAGAGCCGAATGACTTTGCCGAAGCGCTGTTGGGTTAATCCGCGCGCTCGCTGCCCAACGACCTCCAACACTTCTCCCGCGGCGGGAGAAATGAGATTGCTAAAATCATCCAACGAGAGCCGCGACTTTCCGAGCGTCGCACGCACAACACTTGATGAAGCGGAAAGCGAGCGCTTTGCAAACGCCCGCATCCGGTCCACCTCAAAATCAATCGCGAAACTCATCTAAATAATCTTTGAAACATTGCGACGTGAGTGTCAGCCACCGGACTCATCGCCAGTTTGCCTTCCAACAATGCGTATTTTTGTTTATTCGAAGGCAGCGCTCGACCTGTCCACGTTCTATTTAATGTCAGTGTTTTGCCCGGCATGTCCAAGCAAGTTAGCTTAAAGTGATGGAGTATCAACGCCGGTAATAAGGTCTAGCCCAAGACAAATTCGCGGTGCTCAGCGAAAACCTTGCGTAGTGACAAAGACATGCTGTCCTGTAACGCTTGGAGCTCCTTGTAAACGGCGACGTTCACTGCATTGGGTTCCGCAGTTTCAGCCTTGTTCAATTCGACAAACCGATCCGTGATCTGGCCGATCGAGACTTTCTCGCCACGATGCAAACGCCACGCCCATAAGGCTTGCAAAGCCGCGCCGTAAGCGGCTCCTTCGCTGACTTTGAGCGTGACCACTTCCGCGTCGAACACGTCTGCCATAATCTGGCGCCAGATCTTCGATTTAGCCCCGCCGCCGGTCGCCCGGATCTGAGTTGGCTTAACCCCAAGTCCGGCCAGGCGATGCAGTCCATAATTCATTCCCAAGGTCACACCTTCCATGGATGCGCGGGCAAAATGGCCCGCCTCAAACGTTTTCTTGTTCACTCCAAACCAAACCCCGGTCCCAGCCGGAACGTTGGGCGTACGCTCCCCTTCGAAATAGGGCAGCAAGAGCAGACCATTGGATCCCGCTGGAATGCGGCTCGATTCGGCAGCGAATTTTTCATGCGACCATCCAAAATCTTCGCGCACCATCTCGGTCGCGACGGTGACGTTCATCGTGCAAAGCAGCGGCAGCCAGCGATTGGTGGAATCACAAAAAGCGGCAATTTCGCCTTCGGGATCAATCACCGGCTTTTCGGCGCAGGCATAGATTGTCCCGCTGGTCCCGAAACTGGCCGTAATCACCCCTTCGCGAGTATTGCCGGTGCCGATCGCGCCCATCATATTGTCACCGCCGCCCGCGCTTACGAGGATGCCCGGATTAAGATCGAGTAGTTTAGCGGTCGAAGCTTGCAGCGCGCCCGCGGGCTTGTCGCTCGTTATGAGCGGCGGAAGCTTGGCGGAAAGCCCGGAATCGATTGCTTCCAACACTGGGGAAGACCATTTGCGCTTGCGAATATCCAAAAGCGCGGTGCCGCTGGCGTCGCCGTATTCCATCGTCTTTTCTCCAGTCAGCCAGAAATTAAGATAATCATGCGGCAACAGCACAGACGCGAGCCGTTCGAAGTTCTTCGGTTCATGGTTCTTGAGCCAAAGAATCTTGGAAGCGGTGAACCCGGGCAAGACCGCGTTGCCCAGCAGCCGGATGGCTTTCTTTACCCCACCCAGCGATTGAGTTATTTCGTCGCATTCGGCAATCGTCGAAGTGTCACACCACAGTTTCGCCGGCCGAATGACCTCGTCCTTTTTATCCAGCGGCACGAAGCCGTGTTGCTGGCCGCTTACGCCGATTGCTTTGACCTCGCCGCTCACAGCTTTGGCCTGGCGCAGGGCGCGCCGAATCCCGCTGGCGGTGGCATCGCGCCACGTGTGGGGGTGTTGCTCCTTGGCGCCGGCCGGCAGACCGGCCAGCAACTCATACTCCTGGCTCGCTGAGGCCAAAACCTTGCCGTCGCGTGAATCAACCACCAGGACTTTGGTAGACTGCGTGCCGCTATCGATACCGATTAAGAGTTCTCTCATAGGTTGGGGGGCCTGCGCCCGACCGCTGTCGGAAACAGGTTTAGCAAAGCCGCCCGATCTGTCCATCCTGGATTTGTGCCTGCAACACGCCGGAAGCGGTTGGCTGGGGTCAGGCGGAGCTTGCCCTAAAGTGCCGCTCGAACCACTCGGCTGCCATTTGGGCAACCTGTTCGAGAGTGCCGGGCTCTTCAAAGAGGTGGGTTGCTCCCGGGATAATTCGCAGTTCTTTGGGGCAGAGCATCTGCGCGTACGCCTGCTGATTCATGTCGATAACGGCCGTATCCTCACCACCGACAATCAGCAGTGTTGGCGCAGTCACTTTTGGTAAGGCTGCTCCAGCGAGATCGGGCCGGCCGCCTCGCGAGACAATGGCACGGACAGGGACATCCGACTGAGCAGCGGCTATCAGCGCGGCGGCGCCTCCAGTGCTTGAGCCGAAATACCCAAGAGACTGATCTGGATTATCACTGTGATACCAATGCGTAGCACCCAACAAACGCCGCGCGAGCAGCCTGACATCGAAACGGAGCGCACCGGAGTAGCGGTCCTCCCTTTCTTCGGATTCTGTCAACAGGTCAAATAAAAGGGTCGCAAGTCCGTGATCGTGAAGTGCGCGGGCCACGAACTGATTCCTTGGACTATGCCGACTGCTGCCGCTGCCATGGGCAAAAAGCACGGTCCCGGAGGCGTCTGGAGGGACAACTAACTCGCCGCACAAATGAAAGCCATTGAAAGGAATGCGTAGGTCTTTCTCCACTTTGTGCTGAAGTTTGGGCATTCGTCGCGTGATAGGTCACCAACCACCGGGACCAGCCCCGATTAAGAGCCTGTTGTAAAATGCGGCGGCCAATGCAACCAGAAGGTAGATTTGCACTTCCTGCATTAATTCGCCTGGTCGCTTCGGACGGCTACAATAATCAATTCTCAGTGAACGCAAATCGCACTCAAAAAAACGCTCGGGCAGCAGGTGTCTGGTTTCACTTTTCAGTAAAGCCGGTCTTTGTTGCCCGAGCAATGACAACATACAGCGTGTTTCGGAATTTCAAACTGGGGTGATCGCCCCGAAACCGGGTCAAATCCTGCAACCGTTCTGAGCCCGCACGCAGTTATGGAACAGGATGCGTCGCCCTGGTGTTTTGGCCCAAGATTCTGCAGCGTTCAGCAAATCGACATACTCCAAGTCAATCTGCTGCCGGGACGTGAACGGGCCAATTGCGCGCTTGCGAGCGCTTGGACGCGTTTGTATGTTCACTCCTGTCGCTGGGTAGCCGATGTGGCGGAATTGGCAGACGCGCTAGATTCAAAATCTGGTATCCGTAAGGATGTGTGGGTTCGACCCCCTCCATCGGCACCATCTACATCAGTGACATCTTCTCATTTTGCGAATCACGGCATTTCGCAGATAAACCCGACGACCAGCGCGTCTACGCGGGGACAGTTGTGCCCCTTGGCGATTTCCCGGCGTTAGCTGCCGCGATTCGTGTCCGACGTCAAGACTCGGTGCCCGTTTAAGAGTGGGCGGTGACCCAGCCAAACGCAATCAGGCCGATCCCGGCTAATACCGTCGTCAGGAGGTAGAACCATCGGTCAAGGGCCGCAACGGGGCGGTCCATGCGCCAAAAGAAACCGCAGATGCCGAAGCAGACAATCAAAGCACCTGCTCCCTCCCAGAAGGTCCCGAATGCTTGCTCTGCGCTCTGGAATGCCAGAATCATAGCCCGATTTGAGATTCCGAACGATCGAGTTCAGCGGTCGCCTCATGCGATCTAGCTTCGCGGTCAGAGGTAGCTGGCGTCCGGACTTCTATATTAGTGAGGCTCAGCTCAGATCCGCTGCAACGACTTGTTCGTCTTTGCGGGCCACTGGTGTAGGAAAACGTTGCATCCATACTTGCCATCGATCATCCCTCACCGATTACAAAACCTGCGGCCAATGCTGGTAGGCTGCGCCGGATTAACTGCGTTATCCGGCGCAGCCTACCAGCATTGGCCCTAAGAGCGATGTCCATAGGCTCAGCCTTTGTCAAGTAAATCTTATAAATCTAATGACACGCATAAGACGAACTGCGATTCAGCGACGGCCGGTCGTTGCTCCAATGCCGCGATTTCTCAACCTCGTTTACACGTAAGCCGTTCATGATCAGCTTTCCTTCGGTTTAGCTTAGAGGGGCTGGTTCGCTTATCACAAGCCGGAAATAGCCTTTTGCGCAGACACGAATTGTTCGCGCTTTGGCACAGCGCAGAATTCTTGAAACAGCGACGTGCATTTTTCAAATTCACTGGCCTCCCACCCGGCTAACGCAAACTCACGCCCACCTCGTTACCAGGCACGCTCTCCCACTGCCGCCTCTGCAGGATTTTCGCAGCGATCCAAAAACTCAGCTCCGTCGGCGGTGCGAGAGTAGTACCGCGCACCACCGACAAGAGCCGGCCCACCAAGCACCACTTCAACCCAGTAGTGATGCTTCGCAAAAACGTCGGAAAGAACCGCCGCTGAAGTAGTCTGACAACTCAATTCGCGAAAAGTTGCAAATTAAATTGTAAAATGATTGCCCCCCGCGATACGATCCCTGTGAGCCGGAACCCGAAGGCGTTCTCCTCTGTTAGCCAATGATTTTTCGCAGCCGCATCCTGTTTGACCCGGATACGCCGCCGCCGCTCTCGGGAAGTTCAGGGCCATCGCCGCCACCACATCTGAAGTCCCCATCCGCGAAGCAACCGCTGGCAATCCTTTTGAGCCTGTGCCTGGGACTCTTCCTGGCAGATGCACTCATCTCACTGCTTGACGACTCTCTGGTTCTCCTTCTTGACGCGCACCCACTGACCGCGATCCGCGGCATCATCGGTTTTTTCGCCCTGCTCGTCGCTTTGTTGGTTTACGTGCTTATGGCAGTTACGCCCATGATTCCTAAACGTTTGTTTCTGCCCATCACCCTGTTCAATCTCCTGGCTGTACTTCTCGTGGCCCCCTGCTGGATCTATTTTTTCGGCCATATTCAGCAGGTCGGTTGGCTGATTTCCGTCTTCCAGGTCATCTTCGGCGCCGCGATTCTATTTTATATCCAGCGCGGGTTCAGGTTCCGCTGGCCGCTGGTCCCGGAGCACTTGCTCACCCCACCGCGCTTCAGTTGGGGAAACCTGCTTGGATTCTCGGCGGTGAACCTCTTCGTGCTTTTGCCAGTATTGCTGGCTTACATGGTGCTCTGCGCCGTGCTGGCCGTCCATCATTTTAGCGAAGGATTCGTGGCTCTGCGACCGGTTGGGTTCACGGTGCAGGTCAGAAAGTACGTCCGCAACGATGGCAAAAGCATCTTGTTGGTGCCGATGTCGCACATCGGTGAGCCCGAATTCTATCACAGCCTTTCGCGGTCATTTCCAACCAACTCGACCATTCTAATGGAAGGAGTGACGGATGATAAAAACCTCCTCACGAACCGGATTACCTATAAACGAATGGCAAACTCTCTCGGCCTGGCCCAGCAAACCAAAGAATTTAAACCCAGCCCCACCCAGATGGTGCGGGCTGATATTGACGTCGATCAGTTTACCAGCGGCACCATCGGTTTCCTCAATTTAGTTATGCTCCTTCATGCAAAAGGAATGAACCTTGAGAACCTGTTGCGATTGATGCAATACCCGGAACCGCCAGGGTTTGAACAGCAACTTTTCGGCGACCTCCTCACCAAAAGAAACAGTCACCTTTTGAAGGAAATCCATGATTCGCTTGCAGAGTCCGATAGCCTCGTTGTGCCCTGGGGCGCCGCTCACATGCCAGGGATCGCACGCGGAATTCAACAATCCGGCTTCCACATGGATAGCACCCGCGAATTCGTAGCGATTCGATTTGGGTCTCATCGAAGCAAAATAAAGAACGTTGAAAACGAAGAGCCTCCCGAATGAGGCTCACTTGGAGATTTGCGCTTTCCTTCCTGTCACCGCTTAACCAATCTCGACAGACCATGAAAACCCAGTTCTTTGCACCCTGCCTTGGGCCCCTCCTGGTTCTCAATCTCCTTGTCAAAGCTTCCTTCGCCGCCGCTCCTGCAACCGGCACAAACCCGCCTGTCAATCTCGATACACCTCGGAGTTTTCCAGCCATTTCCTCGGCCCAGGAATGGCGGAAACGGGCTACCGAAATTCGCCAACAAGTCCTGGTAAGCTGCGGGCTTTGGCCGATGCCCGAGAAAACTCCTCTCGCGCCTCATATCTTCGGCAAAGTCGAAAGGGACGGCTACAGCATCGAGAAGGTCTATTTCGAAACCTGGCCTGGACTGTATCTTGGTGGCAATCTTTACCGCCCATTAGGACGAGGCAAGGGTCCGTTTCCCGCTATCCTCAATCCTCATGGTCATTGGGCTAATGGTCGGATGGCTGACAATAAAGAAGGAAGCATCGCCGGCCGGTGCATTAGTTTCGCGCGCCAGGGGATGATTGCGTTTACGTACGACATGATCGGTTACAATGATACGCATTTCGCCGATTCCCTGCCCACAGAGTCCTTTTCCGAGATTCACCACGAGATAGCCACCAACAAAACTGACCTCCTCTGGAACATCAGTCTGATGGGCCTGCAAACCTGGAACAGCATCCGCGCTTTGGATTTCCTCGAGTCCCTGCCCGACGCCGATCCCAAGCGCCTGGCTTGCACCGGCGAATCCGGCGGCGGCACGCAAACCTTTATTCTAGGCTCAATTGAGGATCGGCTTGCGGCTCAAGCGCCGGTGGTTATGGTGTCTCATATCATGCAAGGCGGGTGCCTTTGTGAAAATGCGCCCGGACTCCGCGTCGAGTATTCCAACATGGAAATCGCCGCCGCTCCCGCGCCGCGCCCACAAATCCTGGTAGCTGCTACCGGTGACTGGACCAAAGACACCCTCACGGTCGAGGGACCTTCAATCGGCCACATCTACCAACTGTTGAACCAGCCAGATCGATTTCATTTCGTTCGATTTAACTTCGATCACAATTACAACCAAACCAGCCGGGAAGCAGTTTATGCATGGTTTGGACAATGGTTGCTCCGGGCGAAAGACCCAGCCGCACTGACAGAAAAACCTTTTCAAAAAGAACCGGACGCGGATTTGCGTGTGTTTGCCGGCAACCAGTTGCCGTATGGCGCCATGCCTTTGCCACAATTCCTTCAATCCATGCGAGAACTCCATCGCCGAGAATTGCGTTCATTGGCTCCCGCCACTCCCGACGGGCTCAAACGTTTCCAAACGGTTATGCTCCCGGCTTGGCGACATACTCTCCAGGTCGATTGGCCAAATATTCACGCTGAGGTCCACGCTGACAAACTGATTGCCTGTGGAGAATTCACTGGCGCACCTCTCCAGATTAAACGCCCGGGGCAAGAAAACGCT
>Ga0265338_10007489_pt1 | contig 13525 bp, 9 predicted proteins | sample 42126metaG_FD_193579 | JGI IMG/M metagenome (GOLD analysis project Ga0265338, IMG submission 193579) | Rhizosphere microbial communities from Carex aquatilis grown in University of Washington, Seatle, WA, United States - 4-21-26 metaG | ecosystem: Host-associated > Plants > Roots > Rhizosphere >... | reverse complement strand
GCGCCCAGATGATCGCGCCCTATGTGTCCGAGGAGGTGGCCTGGGCGGTGCAGAAACACCAGGCCCTGCGCTACTTCGCCGACGAGTCGGTGGGCTACGCCTATCCGGAGAGCTACCACCGCTTCTTCGGCGCGGACTATGTGCCGCCCGAATACCTCCAAAGAGAGCACCGTGAGGCGAAGTCGCACCGCTGGTACATGACCGCGCGCCTGCTCACGCTCTACGACGTCTATTTCTTCGATAACTGGCAGCCGATCGACCCGGAGATGTTCACCGACGTCATCGGCCGCAACTTCAAGCAGCCGGAAGAGGGGCTTGGCTTCGACGGTTCGCCCACCGCGCACATGTGGCGCACGATGATCTGGCCCAACAACTTCCTCTAGGACCGCCGCCGACCATCTTAGGTACATCATGCGTCTGAAATTGCCGGGCCTTGACCCGTTCCTGCTGTTCCTGATCGGGGCTGTGACCCTGGCCAGCTTGCTCCCTTGCCGCGGCGAAGGCGCCGTGATCATGGGCTGGGTGACCAACGCCGCCATCACCCTGCTGTTCTTCCTGCACGGGGCCAAGCTGTCGCGCGAGGCGATCCTGGCCGGCGTCGGCCACTGGCGGCTGCACCTGCTGGTGGCCGCCTCGACCTTCGTGCTGTTCCCGGCGCTGGGCCTGGCCATCCGCGCGCTCGGCCATGGCTGGATCGATCCCGGCATGACGGCCGGTGTGCTGTTCCTGTGCCTGCTGCCCTCCACCGTGCAGTCGTCGATCGCCTTCACCTCCATCGCCCGGGGCAATGTGCCGGCGGCGGTGTGCAGCGCCACCCTGTCCAACGTGGCCGGCATCTTCATCACCCCGGTGCTGGTGGGCCTGACGCTCGGCGCATACGCCAAGGGCGGCCACAGCGGGATCGATCTGCACTCGATCGAATCCATCGCCCTGCAGCTGCTGCTGCCCTTCATCCTCGGCCACCTGTCGCGGCCCCTGACAGACGGCTTCATCACCCGCCACAAGACCCTGGTCGGCCGGGTCGACCGCTCCTCGATCCTGCTAGTGGTCTACACCGCCTTCAGCGCGGCGGTGGTGGAAGGCCTGTGGAAGCGGCTGTCGGTGGGCGACATCGCGCTGGTGCTGGTGCTCGACGGCGTGCTGCTGGCCGCGGCCCTGGTCATCACCACGCTCGCCGCCCGCCTGCTGGGCTTCTCGCGCGAGGACGAGATCGCCATCGTGTTCTGCGGCTCCAAGAAGAGCCTGGCCTCCGGCGTGCCCATGGCGGGGGTGCTGTTCCCGCCGGCCCTGGTCGGGCCGTTGATCGTGCCGCTGATGCTATTCCACCAGATGCAGCTGATGGTGTGCGCGGTGATGGCCCGCCGCTACGCCGCCGGCGCTGCGGCCGAGACCGCCCACGGCGGCGCGGCCGTTTCCAAAGCTCAGGCCTGAATTTACGCGTTGCCCTCGTGCGATGGTCGAAGGCCTGTGGAAGCGGCTATCCGTGGCCGACATCACCCTCGTACTAGTCCTCAACACCGTGCTGCTGGGCGCGGACGCTGGTATCACCACCGTCGCCGCCCGCCTCCTAGACTTCTCGCGCGAGGACGAGATCGCCATCGTGTTCTGCGGCTCCAAGAAGAGCTTGGCGTCGGGCGTGCCCATGGCCGAGGTGCTGTTCCCGCCGGCCCTGGTGGGACCGCTGATGCTGTTCCACCAGATGCAGCTGTGGTGTGCGCGGTGATGGCCCGCCGCTACGCGGCCGGCGCCGCGGCTGAGACCGCCAACAGCGGCGCGGCTGTTTCCAAAAAGCTTAGGCCTGAATTTTACTGCTCGCCGTCTTAGTGAAGCTAGGCCCTCGGAGGCCTTGTCATCTCGGCGACTTCGCCCGCCGCGCTCTGGGTGACGCCCGCGAGAGCAATCTCGATCACTAGCGCAGCATCGCGCCGCCCGACTCGGCGCGTGCCGATTCAGGCCTTTTCGACCAATGCGGCGTCCGGCGAACCAGGTCGGCGTTTGAGCCACGCGTAGATCAACGCCAGGCCGCCGAACCAGGCCAGGGCCAAAAGAAAGATCAACGTCGAGGTGAGATCGACGAAATTGAAAGCACAGATGAATGCGATGAAGACCATCACCCCGATGTTTGTGTACGGCGCTCCGGGAAGACCGAACGCCACGTCAGCGCCCTTCAGCCCCTCACGGCGCCGATAGTTCATGTGCGACCATACGATGGTGAGCCAGATCCAGAGCATGAGCGCGGCGTCGGCGCGCATGATGATGGAGAAGACCTGCTTCGGCGCCACATAGTTGAAGACCACGCCGCCCAGCATGCATATCACCGAGAGGGCCATGGCGTTCGCTGGCACGCCGCGCTTGTTCAGCTTGGCGAACGGCGCTGGAGCTTGCCCGGCCAAAGCCAGGCCCCGCAGCACGCGGCTCGTCGCGAACACACCCGTATTACAGGCAGAGATCACGGCGGTGAGGACGACAAAGTTGACCACCCCCGCCGCGCCAGGCAGGCCGATCGCGCCAAACGCCAGGACGAAGGGGCTGGCGCCAGAACGAATGGATGTCCACGGCACCAAGCACATCACAATGGCCAGAGAGCCGACATAAAACAGCAGGATGCGGAACACCGTCGAGTTGATCGCCTTCGGCACGACCTTGGCCGGATCTTCGATCTCAGCGGCGGCCACGCCGATCACTTCCACGCCGCCAAAGGCGAACAGGATCAGCGGCAAGATGCCAAGAAAGCCGAGAATTCCGGAGGGAAGGACCCCTCCGTGGGTCCAGAGGTTGGATACCGCCGCCTGCCCGAATCCGGACTTGTGGTGGACCGCGATCTCGCCCGCGCCAACCACGATGATCAGGACGATGGTCAAGACCTTGACCAGAGTGATGGCGAACTCGGTTTCGGCGAACACTCGAGCGGCGGTCATGTTGATCAACCACACACCCCCCAAAGCGACGAGGCCAGGCAACCACTGGGGCGCGCCCGGGGCCCAATATTGGACCAGCAGGCCGACAGCGGTGATTTCCGCGATAATGACCAGGACCCAGCTCAGCCAGTAGCTCCAACCCGTCACAAAGCCAGCCCAACCGCCGATGTAGTTGGCCGCATAGGTCGAGAAGCCACCGGAGTCAGGGTGCTTGATGGCCAGCTCGCCAAGGGCTCGGGCGATGAGGAAGATCACAAATCCGCAAAGGGCATAGGCGAATATCACCGCCGGCCCGGCCTGGCTGATCACCTCGCTCGACCCGACGAACAGACCTGCCCCGATGGCGCCGCCAATCGCGATGAACTGGACGTGTCGGCTATTCAGTTTGCGTCGGTCATGAGACTGGGCGGGAGTGGTCATCTAATCCTTCAAGCCGATGAAGTCCGGCGACGCGATCGTCGCGCCGCATCGCAATGATTGTACGGTGCACAATTCATTGGATTGGGCAATAGCCGTCAGTCCACGCCCGATGCACTTTGTGCGCCCACAGGAGACGAGGTCGGACGCCGCCATCGCATAACCATCGGTAATAATTATACTAATATCTAAATTCTGGCCGCTGGATCGACCTCGGGACTTGCGGCCGATTGAGACTGCCCCGGGGGCTACGATTTTGGCGGCGGCTCATTGCCCCTTGCCTCTTGTTCATCGTACAATTAGATAGGTGAGGTTGCGGCTAGGGGCTCTCTATAGCCGACGGTCCAGTTGCGGACGCAGGCCTCGAGAGGCTGGCTTCTCCCGGAACCGTCGCGCCCGGCGATCTCTGCCGCCATCAACAGTTTGTGGAACGGCAAGGTATGATGATGATGGAGTTGCCGGAGGCGCTCAAAAATCCGCGGGAATTGTATGCCCGGGTGGAGTCTGAGCCGTTCCCCCGATCGATCACGGCGCTGATGCAAGGCGTTGTCGAAAAATATCCTGATCGACCGGCTCTGCGTTTCATCGACGGCTCGCCGACGCTGACCTACGCCCAACTTGACGATGTGGTGGCGCGCCTCGCGGGCGGCCTCAGGACCATGGGTGTAGAGCTGGGCGCCCGAGTCGCCGTGCTCATGCCGAATAAGCCGGCGTACCCCATCACCTATCTGGCGGCCGCTCGCCTTGGCGTCACGATCGTACCTTTGAACGTGTCCTTGACCCCGCGCGAGCTGGCCTATGCATTAAACGATGCGGGCGCAACCTACACCATCGTTGACGGCCCGCTGCTTGACACTCTGCGTCAAGCCCTGCCGGACATCCCGAAGCTCTCGGAAGAACGGATCATTGTCGTAGGCGCCGAAAGCGGCTCGCTCACCTCATGGGAACGTCTCGCGCAGGCCGAGCCATTCCGTGGGGACGACGGTCATTTCACGACGCCCCTGACGATCCAATATACATCCGGCACAACCGGCCTGCCCAAAGGCGCGATGCAGACCCAGGAGTTCTGGATGTGCATCGGCATGGCCCAAAGCGCCGAACTCAAATACCTGGACGTGCAGAACATCCTGGTCGTCCATTCGTTCTATTACATGGACGCCCTCTGGGAATTGATGATGGCGTTCTGCCTGAACGGCACCATCGTACTGGCGCCGCGCATGAGCGCCTCAAACTACATGGCGTGGGTGCGCGAATATGACATCCACTACGCCCTGGTCACCCCGCACATCTACAAACAGCCGGAGTCGCCGCTGGACGGCCAGCACAAGCTGCGGCTCTTGCAGACCTATGGATTCTCGAAAGATCTTCACGCCGCCTTTGAGGAGCGCTTCAAAGTGCCGGTCCGCGAAACCTTCGGCATGACCGAGGTGGGGGCCGGCGCCTTCGTGCCGGTCGTCGCCGAAGACAAGACCGGCTCCGGCGCCGTGGGCATACCGGCGCCCTACAGGCGGCTGAAAATCGTCGACGACAATGGCGCCGAGGTGCCCGACGGCGAAATTGGCGAGCTCTGGGTAACGGGCCGCGGACTTTTCTTGGGTTACAACAATATGCCGGAGGCGACGGAGGCCATTTTCAAGGACGGCTGGGTCCGGAGTGGCGACCTTTTCCGCCGCGACGCGGACGGCTTCTACTACATCGTCGGCCGTATGAAGGACATGGTCCGGCGGAACATGGAAAACATCTCGGCGCGCGAGGTCGAGGACATTCTGATCAGCCACCCCGCCATCGCCAACGCTGCCGTGATTGGCGTGCCCGACGCGGCCAAGACCGAGGAAGTGCTTGCGCTGATCGTACTCCGCGACGGCCAAGAGGTCTCGCCGCAAGATCTCTACGCCTACTGCCAAGATCGCCTGGCCAAGTTCAAATGGCCTCGGTACTTCGGCTATCGCGACGCCTTTCCTCTGACTCCTTCGGCCAAGGTGGCCAAACATGAGATCAAGAAGGCGACACCCGACCTCTTGGCCGGCGCCTATGACGTGCAAGAAGAGACCTGGATCACCGCGGGTGGTGGGCTGACCACCAAGGCTCCTATCTCCGCCTGATCTAGAGTTGCTGTCGCTCTCGTCGCCCGCCCCTCCCTAGGCGCCACGAGAGTGACAGCAACAGCGGCGTCGAGATCGTTTGTCGCAGCTGATCGATGGCAGACGGAGTGGGTGCGTGCAGGGTTCTGAACTGCCGATAACAGGCTACCTGGATCGGCTGTCTGGCCGCCCAGGCGAGCCGATCCAGGTCAAGGTTTCCGTCCGGGACAGCTCGGCGTACGAGGCGAAGCTGGAACGCCTGATCTGCGGCGATCCCAATCCGGCAGGGCCGGGCCTGCGCTTTGAAGACCTGTCGACCGTCTTTCGGTCAACCGTCCGGGGCCGACAGCAGGCCGTGACCCTTGGATCGACCGCCCGGGCTCCTGGCCCGGAGCTTGAGCCGGCCCCCCATACCTGGACCGCCATCGTGTTTCCGACCCGCGTTTGTCAGGATGAGCAGATCGTTTTGACCCATATCGGCGAGCGGGGCGGTCAGATTGGGTTGAGCTTCAATTCGGACGGGGTCTGCGCGCGGTTGAGCGGCGAGCGGGGAACCTGGGAGGCGCGCACCCAATCCCCGCCCCTGGCCCAGCGCTGGCAGCGGATTTGGGCCGCGTTGGATAGTGAACGGGGCGAACTAAGCGTGGGCTTCACTGCGCCCCCTTCGCTATACGAGCCGGCTCATGCGGATCGCGAAAAGATCAGCATCCTGGCGTGTCCGCCGCCGAGCGGCGGCCGGATTTGGCTTGCTGGAAGCGCGGCGGAAGAGGGGCGAGGCCAGTTCACAGGCAAGATCGAGGGTCCGGCGATCCTTCAGGGTCTACCTGACTTTGCTGAGCCGTTCGTGACGTTCGAGGACCTGGCGGGCCAGCTCGTCGCGGGGTGGGATTTCTCAATCGGAATAGATACCCCCTACATCTCGCCGGTCGGGCCACGGGCTCAGGCCGGCGAGCTTTTCAACCTGCCCATGCGCGGGGTGACAGGGGTCTATTGGGATGGGTCCGAACATTGCTGGCGGCATGCGCCCAAGTCCTATGGTGCGATCAAATTCCACGAGGATGATCTCGGTGACGCCCGATGGGAGACGGACTTCACGTTTGAAATCCCCAAGGGACTTCACAGCGGGGCTTATGGCCTGCGGCTCTCCTGCGCCGCAGGCGAGGATTGGATCCCATTTTACGTTCTGCCTGAACGGCAGGGCCCCAAGGCGCGTGTCGTTTTCCTGGCCCCGACCTACACCTATCAAGCCTACGGCAACCACGCTCGGGACAACACCGACGCGGCCTATAAGGACCGGGTCAAGAACTGGGGCGCTTATCCCTACAATCCGGATCAGTACCCCCTCTATGGTCGATCAACCTACAACCGTCATCTCGACACCGAAGGCATCAGCCTTGTCTCAAGACTAAGACCGCTCCTCACGATGCGGCCGGGATTTTTGACGTTTGTCGATCCGCGGGGCTCGGGGCTAAGGCACTTCCCCGCCGATTCTCATTTGCTGGCCTGGTTGGAGTCCAAGGCCATCGACTTCGATGTCGTCACCGACGAGGATTTGGAGGAGGAGGGTGTAGAGATTTTAGCTTCCTACAACCTGCTCTTGACCGGCTCGCACCCTGAATATCACACCTCCCGAACCCTTGATGCGCTCCAGGCGTTTGTCCGCGGCGGTGGCAATATGGCCTATCTGGGGGCCAACGGCTTCTATTGGCGTATCGCGCGCGACCCGGCGCGGCCTTGGGCCATCGAATTGCGGCGTGCGGAAAGCGGCGTCCGACGGTGGGGCTCGCAGACCGGAGAATATTACAACAGCCTCGACGGGCAGCTCGGCGGTCTGTGGCGGCGCAACGGCCGCGCGCCGCAGCAGCTAGTGGGCGTCGGATTTTCCTCGCAGGGACCCTATGACGCCGGCTACTTCAGACGAACGCCGGAGTCCTGGGATCCGCAGGTCCAGTGGCTGTTCGACGGCGTCGAGGGGGAGGCGTTCGGCGACTACGGTCTGATCGCCGGGGGCGCCGCAGGGTTTGAGCTCGATCGGCTGGACCATCAGCTGGGTTCGCCGAGGGATGCGGTCGTGGTGGCGCGTTCCGATGGGCTCCCGCCGGGCTTTTTCCCCGTGCCGGAGGATCTCTGCGCCGTGGGCACGGCCTTGGAGGGCGGGTCGTCCGACCCCCTGGTTCGGGCCGACATGACCCTTTTCAAGACGCCTCAAGGGGGAACCGTGTTTTCGGCGAGCGCCATCTCCTTCTGCGGAAGCTTGTGGAAGGACGGCGCCTTCGATGGACCGGTGAGCCGGCTGCTCGAAAACGTTGTGCGCCGGCTGTCGCGCCGCAACCCCTAGGGCCGCGGTTCGCCCACTACGACCCTCGTACGCCGCCAAGCGATCGGCGCGGCGGCGCGCTGGGGCACCGCTAGATCGCGAATTTCGCGATGACGTCCAGGTCCACCTCGACCCCCAGGCCCGGCGCCATCGGCACCTTCGCATAGCCGTCTTCGACCACAATCGGATTGCTGACGAGAGTCCGCGCCACCTCGGCCGGGTTATAGCCGTACTCGAGGATGAAGGCGTTGGGGATTGCCGCCAGCAAATGCAGCGAGGCCGCTGTGTTGATGTGGTTGGAGAAGTTGTGGTTGATGCACCGCAATCCCCGTTGCGCCGCAATCGTGGCGACCTGCATCGACAAGGTCAGGCCGATCTTGGTGACATCCACCTGGATGTAGTCGAGGCCCGCGTCCATCAGTCGGACATAGCCGTTGAGCGAGCCTTCCTCCTCCCCCGCCGCGATCGGCGTGTCCACGGCGGCCGTGAGCTTGCGATAGGACTGCAGATCGTCGGGAACGAAGGGCTCTTCGATCCACAACAGATCAAAGCGGGAAAAAGCGCGGGTGCGCTGGATGGCCTGTTTGGCGGTCCAGGCGAAGCCGAGGTCCACCGCGAGACCCACGCCATAGCCCACCTCGTCGCGGATCGCCGCGAGCACGGCGATGTCGTCCTCAAGGGCGCCTCGCCCGAACGACTGCCAACCCAGCTTCATCGCCCTGTAGCCTTCGTCCACGATCTTGCGGGCGAGGCGCGCATTGGCCTCGGGACCTTCCTCGAACAGGACGCTGGCGTAGGCGGGCAACCGGTCGCGGAAGCAGCCGCCCAGCAACTGGTGGACGGGGACGCCGAGGATCTTTCCCTTGAGGTCCCACAGCGCGATGTCGACGCCGGCCATGGCGTGGATCACGGCCCCGTCGCGCCCGCTGTAGATCGTCTCGTCGTACATCCGCTTCCACAGCCGGGTCACGTCGAGCGGGTTCTCCCCTAGCAGGATGTTGCGCAGGCCATTCACGACCGGAGACGAATAGGGCGCGTGGATCGCGGCGCGATTGACGGCGCGGTTGCCGTCCGATTCCCCCCAGCCGACATGGCCTGAATCGGTCGTGATCTTCACGATTAGGGCTTCCATCGAACTGTCGGGCAGGGCCTCCACCGAGCCACGCAGATGGAAGGTTTCGACATTGGTGATCTTCAAGGCGGGGCTCCTATCCACAGAGAGCGGACGGCGAAAAGGGAGGAGCGAGGACCTCGCCGGTCTGTCCCTCAGGCAGGCCAGACGGCGCCGCGGCGTGTCTGGATTGCCGGTAAGGGATCGAGCCGCGCAGTTCCGGCCAGCGCCATCCCCACATCGAGTTCCAGGCGCAAAATCTCAAGCGCGCGAGCGACGCCGCCCTCGCCGCCTGCGGCCAGGCCAAACAGGGTTGCCCGGCCGACCTGCACCGCCGACGCGCCAAGTGCGAGCGCGCGCAGGATATCGGTCCCCGTTCTGAAGCCGCTGTCGATCAACAGCGTGATGCGACCGTTCGCGGCTTGGGCGCATTCGGGGAGCATGGCGATCGTGCTGACTGAGCCGTCGAGCTGCCGCCCCCCATGGTTCGACAACAGCACCCCGTCATAGCCAGCCGAAACCGCCGTTTCGATCTGTGTGGGGTCGATAAGACCCTTTACGATCAACGGGCCGCGCCAGAGGTCGCGAAGTCGCTTGAGGTCTTCCCATGTCACGGATGGGTTGATCTGCTTGGCCATCAGCTCGGACATCGTCGCGTTCCGCGCGCCACCATCGAAGGCATCTTCCATGATGACCGGCTTGGGCATGCCTTGCCGGACCATGCCGAGCAGCCAGCGTGGCCGGGCCACCATCTGCCCGACCTTGCCGAGCGTCCACTGCATGGGCAGGCCATATCCGTTGTGCAGGTCGCGCAGGCGCCGGCCAGGAACAGCCGTGTCGACCGTAACCTCGAGCGCTTCGAACCCCGCCGATCGGGCAGACTCGATCAACGGCGTCCAGCGATCCCGATCCATCGGGAGATAGATTTGGAACCAATGACGGGCGTCCGCGTCAGCGTCCGCGCGGAGCTCGGCCATGGACGCATTGGCGCCGTTGCTCATGACAAACGGAATCCCCGACGCCGACGCCGCCCGGGCCAAAGCGATATCCCCTCGGGGCCACACCATCGAGTTGAAGCCGGTCGGTCCGATGATAAGCGGCATCGACGACTTCCTCCCGAACAGCGTCACCGAGCAATCCCGCTGGCTGACGTCCGAAAGCGGAGATGGGACAAGGGCGACGGCGTCGAGATCTTGTCGATTGGCGCGGGCGGTGGACTCGGTCAACGCCGCGCCATCGATATAATCGAAGAGCATGCGAGGCAGCGCCCCTCGCGCCATTGAGCGCAGGTCCTCGATCGATTGCGCACGGGCCAATCGGCTGGTCATGGCGTTGCGATCCTTGTGCCTGCGACCACGTCGAACGCGTTCGGCAGAGGCAGCCCGGCGACATAGGCGGCCAGGTTGTCGAGGAGGATTTCAACCGTCCGAAGATTGTGACTCGCCGGATCGTCCGACGACATATGAGGGGTGACGATCAGATTGCGCGTTTGCCAGAGCGGGCTCGACGGCTGCAGCGGCTCATTCTCGAACACATCAAGCACGGCGCCGCCAAGTCGCCCGGCATTAAGGAGGGCGCACAGCGCCGTCTCGTCGATCGTCTGGCCCCGACCGATATTGATGACGGCCGCGTGCGCGGGCAACCTGGCGAGCATGGACTCGTCCAACATGCCACGCGTCTCTGGCGTCAGCGGAAGGGTCATCAGGACATAGTCGGTTGTGGGCAGCACCTGTGCGAGGCCAGCGACCGACAGCACCGCTTCGCAGTCCGGATGAATCCCGGCGGATCTGCGTATCCCGGTGACGATCATGCCATTGCGCTTGGCGACCCGTGCACATTCCTGGCCGATTGCGCCCAGCCCGATGATCGTCAGGCGCTTGCCGGCGATTTGCCCTACGCTGATCTGCCTCCACGTCTTTCGGCTCTGGTTGGCGGCGATTTCGGGCATGCCGTTGGCCAACATCAACACGGCCATTAGGGCGTATTCTCCCGCCTTGGCCGAATGAACACCGCTGTTGTTCAGAAGCGAGATTTCGGCCGGCAACCAACTATAGGGAGCCAGCATGTCGAGCCCAGCCGACATGCATGAGATTATGCGCAAGCGCGGAGCATCCAGCGGCAGCAGATCGCGTAAGACGAGCGATGATACAAGAAGGACTTCGATCTCGGATGCGGCGCGCCGAAAGCTTTCAATATCCGAGCCGAAGGTGACGACATGCTCTGCGAGCGCCCCTTCCGGCCAATCAGATGGCGTGACCGGGTCGAGATGCCCGTCGATCATATTGTGAACGTGGATTCGCATCACCGAACCCTTCTTCGCTGAACAATCGTGAGCGTCACGAGGCTCAAGGAGGCTGCGAGCGCGAGATACAGCCCCGGAGCGGGCCTGAAGCCGAGGGTAGCGATCGCCCAGGTGATAAAGAACGGGGCGAAGCCTCCAAACAACATCACCGCAAGATTGTAGCTGAGAGACATGCCGGTTGTGCGCACGCGCGCGGGAAACAAATCCGTCAGCAAAGCCGGTATCGCTCCCAGGTAAAACGCCACAGGAATGGCCAGCAAAGACTCCGCGAACAGCAACGCCATGGCCGAGGGCGATTTGGTGAGCCAGAAGAACAGCGGGAGCGGAAGGAACACGAGAACGGCGGCGGCCGGAAGCGCGACGGCGACACATCCCATCTTGTCAGCAAGCAGTCCTGCGATGGGGGTCAATACAACCAGTCCGACGCCAACGGCGATATTGGCGGTGAAAGGCGAGGCGCCGTCAATTTGCAGCGTCACGGCGGCATAGGTAGGCATGTACAGCAAGGTGTACATTGCCACGGTCGCCAGGATGACAGAGCCCAACGCCAAGATCATGTTGATCTTCTGATTGAAGAACGCATCCTTCAACGGAGCTATATCAGGCGTTATTTCAGTGAACTGGGGACTCTCTTGAACGCTGCGCCGAATATAAAGGGCGGCAGGACCAATCAGCAGCCCAAAGGCGAAGGGAACACGCCATCCCCACTGGTAGAGCTGGACTGGAGTAAGCAAAAAGCTGAGACCGGCGCCGAAGCCCGCGGCCAAAAGCATGGTCAAACCCTGGCTGGCGAACTGCCAGCTTGAATAGAATGCTCTTCGGTCAGGGTTTTGTTCGGCCAGGAACGCCGTGGCGGATGCGAACTCTCCGCCAGCAGAGAACCCCTGAATCAATCGGGCGGCAATGATGATCGCGGGTGCGGCGATGCCAATCGTCGCGTACCCCGGCGCCGCTACTATCATTCCTGTGCCCGCCATCATCAAAGCGGTGGTCACAAGCAACGCGGATTTGCGGCCGACCCTGTCGGCATAGCTGCCGATCACAACAGCCCCCAGAGGCCTGATGAGATATGACCCCCCGAATGTTCCTAGAGCGATCAGGAGCGAAATAGCGGGGTCGTGCGCAGGGAAGAACACTTTCCCAATAATCGGAGCGAACGAACTGTAAATTACAAGATCGAACCATTCCAAAGCATTGCCGAGCGTGGCCGCAACCACCCCCCGCGCACCCGAAGGCCTCTTGGCTATCGTCGCACCATTAGTCGTCAAAGAGCGGCGCTCCCCGAGGGGGCTATCGCAAGCGCAAGATGCTGATTGATCAGGTCGACCCACGACGACGTAAGGAATCGTTGATCTCGCCAGCGATCTGGGCCGAGCTTCGCCATGAACTTCGATGTAAGGAAGAGACCCTCGCCAAGGGCAAGCAGATCTCTACGGCGCATTGCGTTTCCTCGTTGCCTGCGGCGCGGCCGCTTGCCCATCCCCGCCCCAGACGCGCAATTGCCAGAAGCTCACTCAACCTAATTGTACGCAAGACAAGGCACAAGCGCGGAATCGCCGCGTCTCCCAGCGGCGCGTGTGGACGCTAAGATGCTGACACAAGTGAACTAGTCGCGCCTTGTTGCGCTCCTACGGTGCGCCCACGCGCGCCTGACGGCCAAACATTTCCGCAGCTCCATAATTGTTCGTCGTACAACATATGGCCGATCCCATCGGCTCACTCCGTCGGGTCGCCGGGCGCGCCATTGTGGATCTATTCATCGCGGCCTTCCTCGCTTTCGCGTGAGCCGTCCTTTTTTGCGGGCCCTCCTTCGGTCGCGATCGCTCTACTGGCGATGTCTATTCAACTTTTCGGATTGATCTTCATCGGGGCGATGCCGCGGCCAGCCATGTCAAACTAGGCCGTCGCTGAACGGGTCTGATCAACTCGGCTTTGCCCGATTGGCGCAAGTGGACAGACTGGCTCTGAGTTCAACTTCAGATCGGCAGGGCGGTGATGTACTTCACCTGCCCCAAGGCGAAGTAAGAAGTCGATGTCGAGACATTGGGATGGTTCAACATATCGCGCATGAGGAACCTCTCGTAATCGGCGACATCGGTGACCACGATACGCATCAGATAGTCCCACTCGCCGGACATCGAGTAGCATTCCATGATCTCAGGCCGAGTCTGCACGAAGGCCTCGAAAGACGAGCGTATGTCGGTCGACTGAGACTTCATCCGCACCTGAAGCATGACGTTCACGCCGCGCCCGAGACGCTCCGCATCCACCAACCTGACCGCACCCTTCAGCAACCCCGATTGCTCCAGGGAGCGGATGCGACGCCAGCAGGACGCTGAAGAAGCGCCGACCCTTTCCGCCAGGGCGGCATGGCTCAAA
>Ga0265338_10007488_pt1 | contig 13527 bp, 15 predicted proteins | sample 42126metaG_FD_193579 | JGI IMG/M metagenome (GOLD analysis project Ga0265338, IMG submission 193579) | Rhizosphere microbial communities from Carex aquatilis grown in University of Washington, Seatle, WA, United States - 4-21-26 metaG | ecosystem: Host-associated > Plants > Roots > Rhizosphere... | reverse complement strand
CTTGTCATGGTCGCCAGGGGTACGCCGGGCGAGTTCCTCGCACACGGCGACATACTCCTCATACGGCGTGACCATGAAGCAGGTGTGGGTGAACCGGGCGGCCTGCTCACGGACCCGGCTGGCCACCCGCGGTGCGCTGTTGCCCACGGAAGCCACGGCGATCCCCGACCCGAAGTCGATGAGCGAGTTGCCGTCCACGTCCACCAGGACGCCGCCGCCGGCCGCCGTGATGAACACCGGCAGGACGTGACTGACTCCGCGCGCGACGCTCGCCTCGCGCCGGGCGAGCAGCGCCTGCGAGGCGGGACCTGGGATCTCGGTGACGAGGCGGCGCTCCTGCGCGAGGTCAGGGCCGCCGGCTGAGGCTTGTACGGTCATACAACTGACGATAGGGCACCAACCGCCAAGATTGCAGAACGGATTTCCGTTCCCTCATCTCCTGGCCCGGCCGGCGGCCGCTCCGGGCGGATCGGCACCTGGCGTTATTTGCCGGGCGGAATCGATGTCGTGGTCGCGAACGCATGCCCGGCGGCGTCGTACAGGGTCAGCCGGACCAGCCTGGTTCCGCGGCCGATGGCGAGCCCGGTGTACTTCCGCCCGCCGACGTCGATCGTGGCCAGGCGCCTGGTGGTGCCGTCGGACAGGCGGGCCATCAAGTACCTGGTGCGCGGGGTGACCAGCCCGGCGTACCCGGTGAGCGTCGATACGGAAGCCGGGAACGGCACCCAGGCCAGGGCGACGCCGCGCGGGGCAGCCTCGATGGGCAGGCACTCCTGGGCCTGGCCGGACGAGTTGCCCCGTTCGGCGGCCCCGGCGTAGCACTGACCGCTGCCCCCTAGTGTCATGCTGATGTGCCACCGGGTTCCGCCCGTCCGGCCGGAGACGATCACGGCCGACGCGTCCGAGCCGCCCACGATCTCCATGTCGTCCCAGACGCCGCTGGCGAGGGCCCCGGGCTGATACGGGTGGAGCCTGAAGATACCCGGCGGCGTACTGAACACGGAGGTGATCCCGCGCTGGCCCGCTGAGTAAGCCACGATCTTCGTGGCACCAGCCTCCAGGTAGGCGAATCCGGCCAGCCGGAATCGCTGGCCGCAGCGGCTGACGGTCACCGGGTGGACGAGGAGCCTGAGGCCGCCGCTCAGGGTGGCGACGAGCCGGGTCACCCCGGTGCCGACCTGGACGAACGCGGAACCGGTGCCCGGCCGGCCGGGCATCTCCGTCAGGAACGCCACGTTGCCGATGGCCAGCGGCGACGGCGTGGGCGCGCCGAGAATGTCGCCGTCATGACCGTTCAGCATGACCGCGGGCAGGCACCATGGCGCTGGGCCGGCGATGTTCGCGACCGCCAGTTTCCACGGCTTCCCGTCGGCGGTGCCGGAGGCGAAGACGCCGCCCGGGGCGCCGGGATCCGGCTCGTTCAGCGTGACACTGTGCCCGGAGGCCACCGGGGGGGCGTGCCGCCGGGACGCGCCCGGGCCCTGCGCCCACGTCGCCACCGCGACCACCGCCGCGAGGGCCGCCGCACCGGACACGGTGCTGGCGCGGCGCCGCGTGCGGATCGTCTTCCCGCGTCTCCGGACGGCGTTGGCCGGCAGCGGCCCGGCCTCGAACGCGCCGATCACCTCGTGCAACCGCTCCCGCAGGACCTGCTCGTCGGTGCTGTTCACTGGCTGCCTCCCCGCGCCGTCCTGGCCTGCGCTGTCACCGGGTGTTCCCCTCCAGCAGAGTCGTGCTGCCGCGGAGCTTGGCGATGGCCCGCGACGCCTGGCTGCGCACGGTGCCCGCGGAGCAGCCGAGCACAGCAGCCACCTGCGCGTCGCTCAGGTCCTCCCAGTAGCGGAGCACGACGATCGCGCGCTGGCGCGGCGGCAGTTCGCGGAGCGCGGCCAGCAGCGCCGCCCGGTCGCCGACCCGGTCGGCTGGGTCAGCCGTCCCGGTGTCCGGGAACTCGGCCAGCTCATGCAGGCTCTCGGGCACCCGGCGGCGGCGGAAGCGGCGCTTGCTCGCGTTGATGAGGATGCGGCGCACATACGCATCGGGGTCGTCGGCGCGGCTGACCCGCCACCACGCCGCGTACGCGCTGGCCAGGGCGCTCTGTGCGAGGTCCTCGGCCAGCCAGCGGTCGCCGGTCAGGCCGTAAGCCAGCCGGACCAGGCCGGGCCAGCGGCCGGCCATGAACTGGTCGAAGTCTTGCTGGTCCCGGGCATCCATGCTGTCTCCCGCCGCTCCCAGGATCGCGGGCTGCCGTGTCACATCACATATGAGCACCGCAGGCGAGCCGGGCGCTGCATGACGAGCGGAATTCGGTGCGGGCTATCGTGGACCGGGCGCGGGGCCGCTGCTGCGCCCGGAGGACATATCACTCGGCATAGGAGCAGGGCGGTGCGCACTGACCAGGGGCTCTTCTCCGGAATCTTCGGCCGAGGCGGCGTGGATACCGGGGATCAGGCGTGGCTCCAGGCCATGCTGGACACGGAGGCTGGACTGGCCCGGGCCCTGGAGCGGGCGGGCCTGGCCGAGCCGGGAGCCGGAGCCGCGGTGACCGCCGCCGCGCAGGCGGATGCGTTCGACGTGGCGGAACTGGGCCGGCAGGCGGCGCTCACCGGCAACCCGGTGCCAGCCCTGGTCCGGGAGCTGAGCGCGATGCTGCCGCGGGCGGCGGCCGGTGCCGTGCACCATGGCGCGACCAGCCAGGACATCATTGACACCGCGGCGATGCTGCTGGCCAGGCAGGCGCTGTCCGCGATGGCGGCCGACCTGTCCGTCGCCGCGTCCGGCGCCGCGGGTCTCGCGGCCGCCCACCGGGACACCGTGATGATCGGCCGTACGCTGCTCCAGCAGGCGGTGCCCATCACCTTCGGGCTGGTCGCGGCCGGCTGGCTGACCGGCCTGGACGACGCGCGCCAGGCACTGTCCCGGGTCCGCGCGGAGCGCCTGGCGGTCCAGTTCGGCGGCGCCGCGGGCACTCTCGCCTCGCTGGGCGGCGCGGGCCGCCAGGTGGCCGCGCTGCTCGCTGACGAACTCGGGCTCACCCGGCCGGTGCTGCCGTGGCATACCGACCGGCTGCGGGTGCTTGACCTGGCCGGGGCCTGCGCCGGGGCCGCCGGTGCCCTGGGCAAGGTCGCCCGGGACATCACCCTGCTCGCGCAGTCCGAGGTGGCCGAGGTTCGTGAGGGCGATGGCCAGGGCGGGGCGCGGGGCGGCTCCTCCGCCATGCCGCATAAGCGCAACCCGGTCGGCGCGGTCGCCCTGCTCGGCTGCACCCGCCAGGTGCCCGGGCTGCTCGCCAGCCTGGCCGCCGCTGCCGAGCAGGAGCATCAGCGTGCCGCAGGCGCGTGGCACGCGGAGTGGCAGCCGCTCGGCGACCTGCTCAGGCTCGCCGGCTCGGCCGCGTCCTGGGGCGCGGAACTCCTGGCTGGCCTGGAGGTGGACCCGGCCAGAATGCGCCGGAACCTCGACGCCACCCGCGGGCTGCCGATGGCCGAGCAGGTGGCCTCGCTGCTCGGGCCTGCCCTGGGCCGGATCGCGGCGCACGACCTGGTGGCCCAGGCCAGTGCGCGGGCCGCCGGGGCCGGGCTGGACCTGCGCGCCGCCCTGCTGGACTCCGCGGAGGTCAGGCAGCGGCTCGATGAGGCCGGGATCACCGCCAGGCAGATCGAGTCCGCCCTGGACCCGGCCGGTTACCTGGGCTCGGCAGGCGAGTTCGTGGACGCGGCCCTGGCCGCGCACGCCGCGGCCGAGACCCGGCTCGTGCCCTGACCGTGCCGAACAATGTGCCCGAAGCGATCATGGGAGGAACAACGATGGATGACACCGAGCGTGCCGTGCAGGGGATGTCGGTCCGCCGCGAGGTACTGGGCGACGCGCACGTCGATCGCGCCGTGGCTGGCACGACCCCGCTCACCGCGCCGTTCCAGGACTTCATCACCCGGTACGCGTGGGGCGAGATCTGGGCCAGGCCGGGGTTGTCCCGGGCGGAGCGGAGCATCGTTACGCTGACCGCCCTGGTCGTGCTCCGGCAGGACGAGGAGCTTGCCATGCACCTGCGGGCCGCGGTGCGTAACGGGCTCACCCCGGGGCAGATCCAGGAGGTGCTGCTCCAGGTCGCTGTCTATGCCGGGGTCCCGGCGGCCAACCGCGCTTTCGCGATAGCGCAGAGTGTCCTCGCGGAGGGCACCTGAACGACCCTCAGCAGATGTCCGTATTACGAACGACTGTACTTATTGCGACCAAATCGTCAATATGGTCTCGTTACACGCGGCCCAGAGGGCAGGAGGGGAATGGCCGAGATCGTCTCGCTCGCCGACGCTGTCGCCCGGACTATCCACGATGGCGACGCGGTGGCCATGGAGGGCTTCACGCACCTCATCCCGTTCGCCGCCGGGCGGGAGGTGATCAGGCAGCGGCGGCGTGACCTGACCCTGATCAGGATGACCCCAGACGTCATTTACGACCAGCTGATCGGGGCCGGCTGCGCCAGCAAGCTCATCTTCTCCTGGGGCGGCAATCCGGGCGTCGGATCGCTGCACAGGTTCCGTGACGCGGTGGAGAACGCGTGGCCGGGCCCGCTGCAACTGGAGGAGCACAGCCACGGGGGCATGGCCAACCGGTACGCGGCCGGGGCGTCTGGCGTGCCGTTCGCAGTCCTGCGCGGGTACAGCGGCACCGGCCTTGAGGGCCTGCCCGGGCTGGACGGCAACCCGGCCGTCCGCCCGATCACCTGCCCGTTCACCGGGGAGAAGCTGACCGCCGTGGCCGCGCTCCGGCCCGATGTGGCGGTGATCCACGCGCAGCGCGCCGACCGGGCGGGGAACGTGCAGTTCTGGGGGATCACCGGCGTGCAGAAGGAAGCCGCCCTGGGCGCCCAGCGGTCGGTCGTTACCGTCGAGGAGATCGTCGACACGCTCGGGCCCCAGCCGGGAGCGGTCGTGCTGCCGTCCTGGACAGTTGATTACGTGGCCGAGGTGCCCGGGGGAGCGCACCCGTCCTACGCGCTCGGCTACTCGGCCCGTGACAATGACTTCTACCTGGCGTGGGACGAGATCAGCCGGGACCGGGAACGGTTCGCGCGCTGGCTGGACACGGATGTGTTCGGGGTGAGCCCGGGCAGCCTGGCAGGCACTGGGACCGGCGAGGGAGGATGTGGGGCATGAATGCCACAGGCCCGCCGGGCGCGGCGCCGGCCGCAGTCGCGGAACCGGCCTCGTACACGGCTGACGAGATGATGACGGCCTGCGCGGCGCGTGCTCTGCAGGATGGCATGGCCTGCTTCGTGGGCATCGGGCTGCCCAGCGCGGCGGCCAACCTGGCCCGGGCCACGCATGCCCCGAATCTGGTCCTTATCTACGAGTCGGGCACCATCGGGGCCAAGCCGGACCGGCTCCCCCTGTCCATCGGCGACGGAATTCTGGCCGAGACCGCGGACGCGGTGGTGAGCGTGCCCGAGATCTTCAACTACTGGCTGCAGCCGGGCCGGATAGGCATCGGGTTCCTCGGTGCCGCGCAGATCGACAAGTTCGGCAACATCAACACGACCGTCATCGGCGAGACCTACGCCTCGCCGAAAGTGCGGCTGCCAGGGGCAGGTGGCGCACCTGAGATCGCCGCGTCCTGCCGTGAGGTGATCGTGGTCATGCGGCAGACCCGCCGGTCCTTTGTGCAGCGGGTGGACTTCGTCACGTCCGTGGGCTACGGGGACGGCCCTGGCCAGCGGGAGCGTCTCGGGCTGACCGGGGCGGGACCGCGGAAGGTGATCACCGATCTCGGCGTCCTGGAGCCGGATCCGGCCACCTGCGAGCTCACCCTGACCGGGGTGTACCCGGGTGTCTCCGCGGCCGACGTCAGCGCCCGGACCGGCTGGGACCTGGCTGTCTCCGGTTCCCTCGCGATGATCGAGCCACCGTCGCCAGCCGAACTGGCCGCTTTGCGCGGGCTCCAGGCGATCACCCATGGCAGCGAAGGAGCAACTTGATGGCCACTCAGATTCCGCTGGTCCAGGGGTTCACGCTGCCGTCGTACGAGCGGCCACGCGGGCTGCATCCGCCGCTGGACTTCCCGGGGTACCGGGCGACCGAGCTGCGCGCACCGGGCCGGCCGCTGGTGGCACTGCCGCACCGGCTGACCGAGATCACTGGCCCGCTGCTCGGTGCGGAACGGGTGACACCCGCGGACGCTGACCTGACCACCCAGCACGCGGGTGAGCCGCTCGGCGAGCGGATTATCGTCACCGGGCGGCTGCTCGACGGCGCCGGGCGGCCGGTTCCCGGAACGCTGATCGAGATCTGGCAGGCCAACGCGGCCGGCCGGTACAAGCACGCGGTGGACAACCACCCGGCGCCGCTGGATCCCAACTTCTCCGGGGCCGGCCGGTGCATGACCGACGCCGAGGGCAGGTACCGGTTCATCACCATCAAGCCGGGCGCCTACCCGTGGCGCAACCACCCGAACGCCTGGCGGCCCGCGCACATCCACTTCTCCATGCTCGGCCGGGCATTCCCGCAACGCCTGGTCACCCAGATGTACTTCCCCGGGGATCCACTGTTCAGTCAGGACCCGATCTTCAACGCGATTCCCGACCCGAAGGCCCGTCAGCGCCTGATCGCCCGGTTCGATCTCGGGCTGACCCAGCCGGGCTGGGCCCTGGGTTTCGAGTGGGACATCGTGCTGCGCGGGTCCGCGGCGACCGCGGCGGAGCGGGCGGAGGACCACCGGTGAGCGGCGGGCTGACACCTTCCCAGACGGTGGGCCCGTTCCTCGCGATCGGCCTGCCGTGGGCGGACGGCCCCTTCGTGGTGCCCGAGGGCACGCCGGGCGCGATCGAGATCACCGGCCGGGTGCTGGACGGCGCGGGCGAACCGGTGCCGGACGGCATGATCGAGACCTGGCAGGCTGACCCGGATGGCCGGTTCACCCATCCCGACGATCCGCGCGGTGCGCCGGAGCCGGACGGGGCCGCCTTCCGTGGTTTCGGCCGCTGTGCGACCGCCCCGGACGGGGGCTACCGCATTGTCACGCTGCGGCCGGGGCGGCTGCCCGCCGTGCAGGGGGAAGGGGAGGTGGGCGGGGGGACCGAGGCGCCGCACCTGGATGTGTCCGTGTTCGCCCGGGGCCTGTTCGACCGGGTGGTCACCCGGATCTACTTCTCCGACGAGCCTGCGGCGAACGAGGCCGATCCGGTGCTGGCCTCGATCGCGGACCCCGACCGCCGCGCCACCCTGGTGGCCGCCGCGGTGACCGGCGACCCGCCGGGCCGGTTCCGGTTCGACATCCGGCTGCAGGGTGCGCGGGAGACGGTTTTCTTCGATGTCTGAGCCGGTACCTCTGGGGCCTTCGCGTCTCAGGACGCTCCCAGTCCAGACCATTTGCCTGAGAGGAGCATTCACGTGCCGCTAGTGGTACGGAACACCCTTCGAACCGATCTCGCGGTCGTCGACGGCCTGGCGCATGCCGGGGTGGCGACGGTGCACGAGGCCCAGGGCCGCACCGGGCTGCTGCGCAGCGACATCCGCCCGATCTTCCGGCCTGCGCGGGTCGCCGGCAACGCGCTGACCTGCGAGGTCGCCCCGGGCGACAACTGGTCGATCCACGTCGCCGTGGAGCAGGCGCAGCCCGGCGACCTCCTCGTGGTCACCCCCACGAGCCCGTGCGAGGACGGGTACGTGGGGGACCTGCTCGCCGCGAGCCTGCAGGCGCACGGCGTCAGGGGGGTCGTCATCGACGCCGGCGTTCGTGACACCGCGACTCTGACGGAGATGGGCTTCCCGGTCTGGTCGAAGGCGATCTCCGCCCAGGGCACGGTGAAGGAGACGCCCGGGAACGTGCAGACCCCCATCGTCTGTGCCGGCGCGTATATCCGGCCGGGTGATGTGCTCGTCGCCGACGACGACGGAGTCGTGGTCGTGCTGCGCGAGCAGGCCGCGACGGTGCTCGAGGCGGCCCAGAAACGAGAGGCCAATGAGGCGGCCAAACGACCCCGGCTGGCCGCCGGCGAACTCGGCCTCGACCTCTACGACATGCGCGGCCGGCTCGCCGGCCAGGGACTGCGCTACGTCGACTACGCGGACTCGCCGTGACCCAGACCGCCGTCTCCTGCGCTGTCATGCGCGGCGGGACGTCCAAGGGCCTGATGTTCCTCGCCGATCACCTGCCCGGCGACCGTGCGACCCGCGACGCGGTGCTGCTCGCCGCCATGGGATCTCCCGACGAACGGCAGATCGACGGCATGGGCGGCAGCCATCCGCTGACGTCCAAGGTCGCCGTGGTGAGTTTGTCGCCCCGCGACAACGCGGACGTCGAGTACTTGTTCCTTCAGGTCTGGCCAGATCGGGCGGAGGTTTCAGACAGTCAGAACTGTGGCAACATGCTGGCCGCGGTCGGCCCGTTCGCGATCGAGCAGGGACTCGTGGCCGCGGCCGGCCCGGTGACGCCGGTCCGCATCTGGATGCGCAACACCCAGACCCTCGCCACGGCGTTGGTCCAGACGCCGGGTGGGCGCGTCCGCTACGACGGACCCGCGCGCATCGACGGCGTGCCCGGGAGCCACGCGCCCATCCCCATCGAGTTCGCCGATGTTGCCGGATCCTCGTGCGGCGCGCTGCTGCCGACCGGCAATGCGACCGACGTCATCGAGGGAACGAAGGTGACCTGCATCGACAACGGCATGCCGGTCGTCTGCATCGCGGCCGCCGACCTCGGGCTGACTGGGCAGGAGTCACCCGCGGAGCTGGAGGGCAACGCCGAGCTGACCCGGCGGGTCGAGGCGATCAGGCTCGCCGCCGGGCCGCTGATGAACCTCGGGGATGTCACAGACGCGACGGTGCCGAAGATGAGCCTGCTGTCGCCACCCGCACACGGCGGCGCCGTGTCGACCCGGACGTTCATCCCCCGCCGGGTGCATGAGGCGATCGGGGTGCTGGGCGCGGTGTCCGTCGCCACGGCGTGCGTCCTGCCCGGATCGGTGGCGCACGCCCTCGCGGACGTCCCGGACAAGGCGGAGGGCTCGGTCGAGGTCGAGGTCGAGCACCCCACGGGTTTCTTCACCGTCACCATCGATGTGGAAGCCTCTGACGGCACGGTCGCTGTGACCAGATCGGCGCTGCTGCGCACCGCCCGCCTGCTCATGCGCGGCGAGGTCCTCGTGCCGTCGTCAGTGTGGAACCAGGGAGCTGCGCTGTGATCATCGACTGCCACGGGCACTACACGACCGCTCCCGCGGCTCATAACGAGTGGCGCAAAAGCCAGCTCACGGCGTTCGGGGAAGGCCGCCCGGCACCGCCGTACCCGGCCATCTCCGACGACGAGATCCGCGAGTCGGTCGAGCAGAACCAGCTCCGCCTGCTCCGCGAGCGGGGCGCCGACATGACGATCTTCTCGCCGCGGGCCTCGGCCATGGCCCACCACGAGGGCGACGAGCGGGTGAGCGGCGAGTGGGCGCGGGCCTGCAACGACCTCATCGCGCGCGTCGCCGGGCTGTTCCCGGACACGTTCATCGGCGTCGGCCAGCTCCCGCAGTCACCCGGCGCCGACCTGAAGTCATCCGTCGCGGAGCTTGAGCGCTGCGTCACCGAGCTCGGGTTCGCCGGCTGCAACCTCAACCCGGACCCGAGCGGGGGCAGGTGGACCGCCCCGCCGCTCACCGACCAGTACTGGTACCCCATCTACGAGAAGATGTGCGAACTCGACGTGCCTGCCATGGTGCACGTCTCCAGCAGCTGCAACCCTGTCTTCCACGCCACGGGCGCCCACTACATCAACGCCGACACCACGGCGTTCATGCAGTTCATCCAAGGTGACCTGTTCGCCGACTTCCCGGACCTGCGGCTGGTGATCCCGCACGGCGGCGGTGCCGTCCCTTACCACTGGGGCCGGTACCGGGGGCTCGCCGACATGCTGAAGAAGCCGCCGTTGAGCGAGCACGTCATGCAGAACGTGTTCTTCGACACGTGCGTCTACCACCAGCCCGGCATCGACCTGCTTTTCGAGGTCATCGATGTGGACAACATCCTGTTCGGGTCAGAGATGGTGGGTGCCGTCCGGGGCATCGACCCGGAGACCGGCCACTACTTCGACGACACGAAGCGATACGTCGACGCGCTCGACCTGGCTGAGGCCGACGCGGCGAAGGTGTATTCGGGGAACGCCAGGCGGGTATACCCGCGTCTCGACAACGCCCTGCGCGCACGAGGACTATAGGCGATGCCACGATGACTGCCACCTTCCAGCCCGATGCTGACTGGCTCCCGTTCCACCCGGACCCCAGCAAGCCGTCCTACGCCCCGCCGCCGGGCGCGGTCGACGCCCACTGCCACGTGTTCGGCCCCGGCGACGTCTTCCCATACGCGCCGGAGCGGAAGTACACGCCGGCCGACGCCAGCAAGGAGCAGTTGTTCGCGCTGCGCGACTTCCTCGGCTTCGAGCGCAACGTCATCGTCCAGGCGACCTGCCACGGTGCCGACAACAGCGCGCTGCGGGACGCCCTGCTCGCAGCCGATGGCCGGGCGCGCGGTGTGGCGACCATCCGGCCCGGCGTGTCCCGGGCCGAGCTCGCCGACCTGCATGCGGCCGGCGTCCGCGGCATCCGCTTCAACTTCGTGAAGCGCCTCGTGGACCCCAAGCCGGATGATTACTACCGGCGCCTGACTGACCTCGTGGCCGAGTTCGGCTGGCACATCGTCGTCTACTTCGAAGCCGCCGACCTGGCCGAGCGCTGGCCGCTGTTCACCAGCTTCCCGACGGCCGTCGTCGTCGACCACATGGGCCGGCCCGACGTGTCGCAGCCGGTCGATGGCCCGGGTTTCGCGCTGTTCACCCGGTTCCTGAGCGAGAACGAGAACGTGTGGTCCAAGGTGAGCTGCCCGGAACGGCTGTCGATCTCCGGCCCGCCGGAGTACGCCGACGTGCTCCCGTTCGCCCGCCACCTCGTCGGGACGTTCCCCGGCCGCGTGCTGTGGGGGACCGACTGGCCGCACCCCAACATGAAGAGCCACATGCCGGACGACGGTGTCCTCGTGGACGTCATCCCGCGGATCGCGCCCACCGAGGACCTGCGGCGCCGGCTGCTGGTGGACAACCCCCTGCGCCTGTACTGGGAGGCCTGATGACGACTTACGCCTCAGAGTTCGATGACATCCCCGGCACCCGGGTGTTCACCGCGACGCGTGCGAAGCAGGGCTACCACCTGAACCAGTTCTGCATGAGCCTGATGAAGGCCGAGAACCGGGAGCGGTTCAAGGCCGGTGAACGGGCTTACCTTGACGAGTGGCCGATGACCGGGGCCCAGAAGCAAGCCGTGCTGGACCGCGACTACAACGCCATGCTCGACCTCGGCGGCAACATCTACTTCCTGGCGAAGATCTTCGCCACCGACGGGCTCAGCTATGTCCAGGCGGTGAGCACGATGACCGGCATGTCGGTGCCGGATTACCAGGAGATGATGCGCAGTGGCGGGCGCTCACCGGACGGCTGGCGCTCCGTGAAGGAAGGCACCTGACATGGCCCGCATCACGGCCGGCTTGACCACCAGCCACATCCCGGCCATCGGTGCCGCGATCGATCTCGGCAAGACGCAGGAGCCTTACTGGAAGCCCCTGTTCGCCGGGTACGAGTGGACGAAGGCGTGGGCCGCCGATAACCGCCCCGATGTGGTGATCCTGGTCTATAACGACCACGCGTCCGCCTTCACGCCGGAGATGGTCCCCACCTTCGCACTCGGCTGCGCCGACGAGTTCCAGCCGGCCGACGAGGGATACGGCCCGCGCCCGGTACCGGTCGTCCAGGGACGGCCTGATCTGGCCGCCCACCTGGCGCAATCACTCATCCTCGACGAGTTCGACCTCACCCTGATGTACAAGCTCGACGTGGACCACGGCCTCACCGTCCCGCTGTCCCTGGTCTACGGCCAGCCCGAGCAGTGGCCGGTGCAGGTCATCCCGCTCGCCGTGAACGTCGTGCAGTACCCGCCGCCGACCGGACACCGCTGCCTGCGCCTGGGCCAGGCGATCCGCCGGGCTGTGCAGAGCTTCGGCGAGGACCTCACGGTCCATGTCTGGGGCACCGGCGGCATGAGCCACCAGCTGCAGGGACCCCGCGCGGGCTTCATCAACAAGGAGTTCGACACCGCGTTCCTCAACCGGCTCGTCACGGACCCGGAAGGCCTCGCGAAGGTGCCGCACCTCGAGTATGTGCGCGAGGCAGGTTCCGAAGGGATCGAGCTGGTCATGCAGCTGATCATGCGCGGCGCGCTGGGCCCCGAGGTTGAGGAACTGTACCGCTTCTACCATGTCCCTGGTTCCAACACCGCGGTCGGGCACATCGTGCTGCGGCCCTCCGACGCTGCACACCAGGAGGGGAGCTAGGCATGCGGATCGCAGTGGCCGGCGCCGGCGCCTTCGGCATCAAGCACCTCGACGGGCTCGCCAACATCGACGGCGTCACCGTCACGTCCATCGTCAGCCGCCGGCTGGAACAGGCCGAGGAGGTCGCCCGGAAGTACGGCGCCGGCCACGCCTCCACCGACCTGGACGAGGTCCTCGCCCGCGACGACGTCGACGCGGTCATCCTGTGCACCCCGACCCAGCTCCATGCGCGGCAGGCCATTGCCGCGATGCGCGCGGGCAAGCACGTCCAGGTCGAGATCCCGCTCGCCGACAACTGGGCCGACGCCGGCCAGGTCGATCGCGTTCAGCGGGAGACCGGCCTGGTCTGCATGGTCGGGCACACCCGCCGGTTCAACCCGTCGCACCAGTGGATCCACCGCCGCATCGCCGCGGGTGAGCTGTCCATCCAGCAGATGGATGTGCAGACGTACTTCTTCCGCCGGACGAACATGAACGCGGCCGGCCAGCCCCGGAGCTGGACCGATCACCTGCTCTGGCACCACGCCGCGCACACGGTCGACCTGTTCCAGTACCAGACCGGCGAGGACGTCGAGATCGCCCATGCCGTGCAGGGGCCGCTGCATCCCGACCTGGGCATCGCGATGGACATGTCCATTCAGCTCCGGACGCCTGGCGGCCGTATCTGCACGCTGTCGCTGAGCTTCAACAACGACGGGCCGCTCGGCACCTTCTTCCGCTACATCTGCGACAACGGCACCTACATCGCCCGCTACGACGACCTGGTCACCGGGCGCGAGGAGCCGGTCGACGTGTCGAAGGTCGATGTGTCCACCAACGGCATCGAACTTCAGGACCGCGAGTTCATCGCGGCGATCCGGGAAGCGCGCGAACCGAATTCCAGCGTGGCCGGCGTTCTCAACTGCTACCGGGTGCTCGGCGAACTGGAGACCCAGCTCGCCAGCCAGCGGTAGCCAGGATGCCTGACGTGCCGGGGCCGCCGGCGGCTGGCCGCCCGGTCAGGCTGGCTGCCTCGCTGGACGGGCCGCGCCGCGGGCCGGTGCTCGTGCTCGGCAACTCGCTGGGCACCACCCGCGAGATCTGGGATCCGCAACTGCTCACGCTGGGCGAAGGGTTCCGGCTGCTGCGCTATGAGCACCGCGGGCACGGTGGTTCCCCCGCGCCGCCCGGC
>Ga0265338_10007486_pt1 | contig 13530 bp, 9 predicted proteins | sample 42126metaG_FD_193579 | JGI IMG/M metagenome (GOLD analysis project Ga0265338, IMG submission 193579) | Rhizosphere microbial communities from Carex aquatilis grown in University of Washington, Seatle, WA, United States - 4-21-26 metaG | ecosystem: Host-associated > Plants > Roots > Rhizosphere >... | reverse complement strand
GGGCCCGCCGGTTCCTGGGATCCACGGCTGGCCTCCAACGCTTGCCGAGAACCGGCGGGCGGATCGTTTACTGGGTCTCGGCGCTGATCACAATCGGCGTCGCGATCGACGCGCTGGATCTCTCGTGGCTGAGCGCCGGCCTCGCGCGCGTCTTCGCGTACCTGCCCAACGTCCTCGCCGCCGCCGGCATCGTCGTCGTCGCGTACATCGCCGCCAACTTTCTCTGCCGGGAGACGCTGGCGCGTAGCGCGGGCACGGTCCTCTGGGCACGGCTGGTGCGCGGCGCCATCCTCACCGTCGCTGGGTTCATGGCCCTGCAGCAGCTCAACATCGCCACGGCGATCGTGACGATCGCGTTCACCGTGCTGATCTCGGCAATGGCGGTCGCGGGCGCGCTGGCGTTCGGGCTCGGCAACCGCGAGCTGGCCGGCCGCGTCACGCGTGACTGGTACGAACGGATCTCGGCGCCGCGCCTCCGCCGTTACGAAACCGCCGCCGGCGAGCACCGCGGCCTCGAAGAGCGCGACGACGAGGATCGCCCCCTCGACATCCCGCCCCATCACTGAGTGGCGAGAGCGGGCGCCCCCGGGCTCGGCCGCGCGGGCGCCGCGTCGTTGCCTTGCGCCAATTGTTACGAATTCTTAAGACCGGGTCATCATCGCGCTGCCGCGCTATCATCCCTGGCACATGGACGCCGCCGCGGCGAACCCGCCCTTCGAGGGGATCCGGGTGTTGCTGATCGACGACGACGAGAAGTTGTCGCGTCTCACCGCCCGCTACCTGGAAACGCACGGGTTGGTGGTCGATCGCGCCTTCGACGGACCGACCGGCGTGCGCGCGGTGGCGCGCGCGGTTTACGACATCGTGCTGCTCGATCTGATGCTGCCGGGGATGGGCGGCATCGATGTCTGCCGCGAGATCCGCGCGCGCTCGCACGTGCCGATCGTGATGCTGACGGCGCGCGGCGAGGAGGCCGACCGCGTCCTCGGTCTCGAGACCGGCGCGGACGACTACATCGCCAAGCCGTTCTCGTCGCGCGAGCTCCTGGCGCGCATCCGCGCCCAGGTGCGCCGGGCCCGAGGCAGCAGCGGCCCGTCCGGCGAGGTGTTGATCGTCGGTCCGCTGCGCGTCGACACGACCACGCGGTCGGTCACGCTGCGCGGCAAGACCATCAACGTGACGACCTACGAGTTCTCGTTGTTGCGCGCGCTGGCGGAGCGCGCGGGCCGCGTGCTCAGCCGCGAGCAGATCCTGGATCTGGCGCGCGGCAACGCCGAGGAGGCGTTCGATCGCTCGATCGACGTGCACGTCTCGCGGCTGCGGCAGAAGCTCGAGAGCGATCCCCGCCATCCGCATCTGCTCAAGACCATACGCGGGCTTGGCTACATGCTGGCCGACGGGTAACCGGGGCGCCCGGGCCACGCGCGGACACATTTCGTAATAGTGGAGCAACGAACCCGACAAATCGCCGGTCCACAATTGGCACCATGAGACTTTTATCGGTTCCGGCGATCGCTTCGACCACGGCGCCGGCGGCCGCGATGGCATCGCAAGAGCTCGCCCCGTTTCGGCTCTGGCTGGCCGAGCGCGACCGCCGCCCCCGTCCGGTGCGTTTCCCGAGCGAGGCGCGGCGGATCATGGTCGGCATCGACTTTTCGCACGCGTCCGACTCCGCGATGGGGCTGGTGCTCGGAATCGCCGCCACCACCGGCACGGTCATCGATCTGGTGCACGTCTTCGACGGGTTCACCGAGGCCTTCGTGTTCGGCAACCGGCGCGCGCTCGACGACATCGACGCCGTGCTCGCGCGCGTCGAGCGTGGGTTGCGCGCGCGCACCACCGCGGCCGCCGCCGAAGGTGTGCGTTGCGTGGCGACCAGTCTGGTCGGCGCGCCGGGGATGGAGCTCACCCGGCACGCGCGCTGCACCGGCGTCGACCTCTTGGTGCTGGGCATCGGCGCCGAGAGCCGCGGACCGTTCGGCCGCGCCTGGAGCGCCGCCGCAGCGGTCCAGACGTTGCGTACCGGTGCTTGGCAGCAACGCCCCTTGTTCCCCTCGGCATCCTTTTGAGCACGCGCGCCACAGCCGGGGAGCGGATCGGCCGGCGCACGGTGCCGCTGGTTCTGCGCGTGTTCGCGATCGGCGTGGTGACCGCGCTCGGTATCGCGTTCAGCTGGTACACCGCGCACAAGTTCATCCACTTCCAGTGGCCCAAGAGCGCCGCGCTGGGCCGCGAGGTCCTCCACAACATACCGTCGCGTTGGAACGGTCCCGGAATGCAGGACGACCTCGACCGCATCCGACACAGCGCCGGGCTGCTCACGTCGATCTACGACACCAGCGGCGCGCTCGTCGCGACCAACATCCGGCCCGACTTCCGGCCGCCGACGGAGGCGGAGCGGCGGCGCGCGCTGTCGCGCGACACGAACACCCCGTTCTTCGGCCCGGTGGTCAGTGCGGTGTACGACGGCGACCGCCTGCTGGGCTTCTGCGTCTTCGACCGCGAGCTGCTCGATCCGCCGTTCTGGGGCGTGATGATGGATCTGACGATCATCAGCACCTGGATCAGCGTCGTCGGACTGCTGGTCTGGCGCACGCTGGTGCGGCCCCTGCAACGGATCGCGCGCGCGGCGGAAGCATTTGGCGGCGGCGATATGTCGGTGCGCACCGGTGTCGTCCGTGGCGACGAGATCGGCCTCGTGGCGCGCGCGTTCGACGGGATGTCGGAGCGGATCGCGCGCTCGCGCGAAGCGGAGCGCGAGCTTCTGGCAGGACTCTCGCACGAGCTGCGAACGCCACTGGCGCGCATCCGGGTGGCGCTGGACCTGGCGGCCGAGGGCGACGCCGAGACGGCGCGGACGTCGCTGGCCGACGTGGCCGAGGATCTGACGGAGCTCGAGACGCTGATCGGCAACATCTTCTCGACGACGCGGCTGGAAATGGCGGCGCGCGCGCGCGGCGATCAACCGGTCCCCTTGCATCGCGCGGAGGTCGATCTCGGCGAGCTCCTCGAGAAAGCGGTCGCGCACCAGCGCGCCCTCCACCCGGAGCGGCCCTACCAGCTGAGGGTCTGCGAAGAGGCGACGCCTCGGCGCATTTACGCAGACGCCGTTCTGGTGCGCCGCGCGATCGAGAACGTGCTCGACAACGCGCACAAATATTCCCCGGCGGGCTCCCCGGTCGACATCGGCGTGACGGCGGCGCCCGCGGCCCTGCTGGTCGAGATTCGCGACTGGGGCTTCGGCATCCGTCCCGACGATCTGTCGCGCGTCTTCTCGCCTTTCTTTCGCGCCGATCGCAGCCGCACGCGAGCCACCGGGGGCGTCGGGTTGGGCCTGGCGCTTGCGAAACGAGTCGTGGAAGCGCACGGCGGCGGAATCGAGGTGGCGAGCGAGATCGACGTGGGCACGACCGTCACGTTTCGCCTGCCGCTCGCCGACCCCGCCCGCACGACGGGCGCGCGCCGGGCGGTCTAGATTTCTGGGGCCACCCCGTCGTCGCTACCGGGATCCGCCGTTGCCGCTACTCCCCGTCGAGCCGCCGAGCCAGTTCGGCGATGCGCCGGTCCCCGTGCCCGGGTAGGTGTGGCAGTTGCTGCAATCGGTGCTGCTCGAACTACTGCCGAAGTTGCTGTGATTGAACACGGTGTACGACGACTTGGGGTTGTCGTTCATGTGGCAGTTGCTGCAACGGCCGGTGGTGCCGTTCATCGTCAGCGGCGTGGTCGTCGGAAAGCTGGCATGGAACCGCGCCTGGGCCCATTCCTTGCCCTGGATCGGCGCTGACGTCGCCACGCCAACCTGCGTATGGCAGTAGTTGCAGTCGTGGCTGGCGACGTTGATGTCGTCGTGGGTGATCTGCGACAGCGTCGCCGACGGAATCCCGGTCGCCGCGCTCGCCGACGTCGCGACCGTCGAGCTGGTGAGCCCCGACGGCAGGTTGTTCTTGGTGCCGGAGACACCACCGCCGCCGTTGACCAACCCGTGGCACTCCTGGCAGGTGCGCGCCAGCGGCGCGGCGGCGTGCAATGAAATCGACCGGCTCCAGGCGCTGCCCGTTGCCTGCGCGTCGTTGAGGTGGCAGGCCGCGCAATCCTTGCCGGCGACGAGGCTCGAGCCGTGGTTCATCCATTGCGGCCCGTTGGTCGCCGTGCCGCCGCCGGTCTTGAACGCGTAGCTGACCGTGCTCTGCGTCGGCAGATTGGCGGCCGGCTGCGAGACCAGGTGACAGTCGATGCAACCGGTCGGCTGCTTCGCGACCGACGTCGAGCTGTGGAAGGTGCCTCCTGCGAACAGCGTGGACACCGCCGGCAGCATCGCGCGATTGGCCACGCCTGTCGCGTGGCACGGCTTGCACCCTTGATCCGGCACCAGAGGCGACAGGTGCTTCATCGCGTACAGCGTGCCGCTCGTGGTATCGGCGACCGCGGTGTCGGCGATGAGCACGTAGTGGCAGCCGTTGCAGTCGGAGACCACCGCCGTCGACGGCAGGTTGGCGTGGAAGATACCGTCAGACCAGGCCTTGCCCGGGCTCTTGTGACAGAACGAACAATCCAGGTCGGAGACGCGCGCCACCGTCGCGCCGTTGACCGTGATCGGCATGGCGAGCACCGCCTTGTGATCCATCGGCCACAGATTGGAGCCGTTCAACTCGACGATCCCATCCGGCATCATGTACGAGTGGCAGTCGATGCATTGACTGGTCGGCTGCGGGTAAGCCGCGATCGCGCCCGATGGCGTCGGGCGGAAGTTGGTGAGCGCATCGTGGTACTTGCCGTTGTTGAACTGCGTGACCGTGCCGTTGTTGCTGGTGTGGCAGTGCCAGCACTTGCTGTTGTCGGGTGCGTTGGTCGGCCCCGCCGACAGCGGCGCCGGCAGGATCGTCGACGAGTGCAACATGCCGTTGTAGATCGTGTCGGTGACCGTCGTCGTGCGCAGCACGTTATTCGCGGTCGTTCCGTCGCGGACCAACGCCGTCTCGGTGACGTTGATGAACTGATCGTTCGAGCCGGCGAAGGACGATCCCGGATAGCTGACCGCCCCCTTCCAGTCGCCGCCCGGAAGCGCGCGTGTCGTAGGGTTGGTGTAGTCGACGTAGCGGTTGGTGGCGGTCGTCGCCGCGTGGCAACCCAGGCACTCGCCCGAGCCGCTGGTCGAGTGGTCGAATCCCAGCAGCGCCGCGGCGCTCGCCGCCGTCGTATTCGGCTGCAGATCTGGACGCTGCGTCGAGTGGCAGACGATGCAGCTCTGCGCTGATGGCGTCGTCGGACCGTGGTCGAAGTGACCGCTGGCCCAGGTCTGGGTGCCTCCCCAGGCGCCTGTGCCGGGCCCAGAGTGGCAGAGCACGCAATCCTGCCCGTCGCCGTGGGTCGAGCCGGCGGCGTTGGTCCCGTAGTCGAACGGCGAGTTCTTGTACGTCGTGCTGATCCAGGTGCTGTCGGCCGCCGCCGGCCGTTCACCCCCATGACACGGCAGACAGGTCGGTGGCGTCGTCGAGTCGGACAGGTGGAACCGGCCCAGCTTCCACGAGGAGAACGACGGCGCCGCGGTCGTCGCGTGGCAAGCCGCGCAATCGCCCGGCGCGGTGGCGTGGTCGAACGAGATCCCCGCCGACAGCGCCGAGTTCGTCTTGGTCAGCACGCCCAGCGGCCGCGAATTCGCGTGGCAATCCAGGCACGACGCCGGCTGCGGCATCCCCGTGTTGTTCAGCGACGCGTGGAACTGCACGGCCCCGCTGCCCGACTTCGCGGTGGCCCAGGTGACCTTGTTGTTGTCGGCGGGGTGGTGGCAGATCCCGCAGTTGGTCGACACGATGCGGGCGCTGCTCGGCGCGTCGCTGACCCACGCCACCGCGTCGTGCCGCATCTCGCCCGACGGCGGCATCCGCGCGGGACTGGTCGCCGTGGGGCCGACGAAGCCGGTCGGCATCGCGTCCAGGTGGCACGACGCGCACGACGTCGGCTGCGCGAGCCCGAGACCCGACAACGATTGGTGAAACGAGCCCGGGAAAAAGCCGCTCTTGTTCGCGTTGGGGTGGCACCCGCTGCAGTCGCTCATCACCGCGGTCGCCGCGTCGGTCGAGCCGTGGTTCATGGTCATCGACAGGGTCTCGCTCTGCGCGGCCAGGTTGACGATCGACGTGCCCGCGAACGTGGGCAGCAGCGTCGCGACCACGATGTCGTTGGCGGCGTTGTGGGCGTTGGGCGCGCCGGCCGCGCCGGCCCAGTCCGTGGTGTTGTGGCAACCGCTGCAGTCGACACCGCCGGTCTCCGGGTGCGTGAAGTTCGCCTTGGGCAACGCCGCGAACGGGTTGCCCACGTCGTGGCAGGCCGCGCAGTTGTTGGTGATGCCGGCGTGGTCGAAATCGACGCGAGCGCCGGTCGGATGGCACGAATAGCAGGCGGAACTGTCCTTGAAATCGTACCCGGGGACCGTCAGGTGCAGCCTGTCGGTCACGGCCGAATCATGGCCATGGCAGCCGCCGCACTGGATCTGGGTAAAGCTGCTAGTGTCGGCCGGATGGCACGACTGGCATTGAATCTGGCCTTCGGCGATCGCCTTCCCCAGCTCGTGAGCCGTTCCCGTGGTGATGTTGAACCAGGTGTGCTTGGCGGGAGTGATCCCGAGGGAGACCGGGCCCTGGGACGAGCCCTGGCAACCCGCGACCGCGAGGCAAACGACGCCCAACAAGAGCGCAGCGAATCTGGAATTGCGAGCGGCAATTCGGTTCGCGTGTGCGCTAACGCGCTTCACGAGATTACAGTACCCGATAGCGGTCTCGAGCAGGCGGCCCGACACACTTTGAAACACTTTTTTCCATGGCCCCTTGCGCTGCAGGCCCGCCAATCTGGGCCCGCCCTCACTCGCGTCAAGACCATGACGCCACCGTCGAGAAAGCGTCGAATTGGGTGACGATTTTTGAGCCGTCGAGCGACCCCGACGATCGCCCGCGGGGCTAAAACTCTTTGATTGATTCTCGCTGACCGGGAGACGCTGTCAGGCGGCGCCGATTTTCGGACGACGCGAAACCGCGGCGCGCGAAAGTGCGGCGCCGCGTCGGCCGGGCCTCGGACCGACGCCGAGGCCCGAACCGACAGGTCGTGGCGCTAGGGCGCCGACGCCGGGGTCACGGCGACCGATTGGCCAAGCGGCTGGCCGGCGGCGTCCTCGGCGATCACGGCCAGGCGGTCGACTTCGGTCGCCAGCGTGATGGCCGTGTCGAGCCCGTTCCAGGGTGCAGTCGCCAGGCGCCGCAGCGCGCGCGTGTGCGAGCCGCCGACCACGATCCAGCGCGCGACCTCCGTGGCGCCGTTCCAGACGGCGTGCACGGTGGTGGTGCCGTCGGCGTTGCGGGTGGCGGTGGCCACCGGCGGGCCGTCGGGCTGTGCGTGCCAGACGTGCCGGAACGCGCGATAGGTGTCGTAGCCGGCCGGCACGCTCGCGTCGAAGAGCAGATTGTTCGACGGATCGAATTCGGAGAACCGCCCGGTCTGGCCCCAGCCGACGAAGGTGTTGCCGTTCTCCAGCCCCTGCGCATCGCCCTGCGAGCCGGCCGACAGCCCGTCAGGATGCTCGAACGAACGAATCAACGTCGCGGTCCCGTCGCGGCGATCGCGGCGCAGCCAGATCACGCGCGAATGCGGCCGCACCACCGGCGCCGCCTCGTTGTCGAACAGGCGCACGGTGTCGCGATCGACGGCCTCGGGGTTGTGCTGCCAGGCGAACGCCGCGTCGGGGCCGAGCACGAAGTCGCTCTTCGTCCCGCCGAGCCGCCAGATGATCTGGCCCGTGCGGCGGTGCACCTTGTAGAACGCCCAGGTGTTTCGCGCGCCGACAATCAGGTTGCCGTCCTCGTCGACGCTCACGGCGTTGATGTGAAAGTAGTCATAGGTCGTGCCCGCCGCGGCCGGCACCGGCGCGTGGCTCTCGTCGAGCCCCACGTGGTCCAGGCTGTGCCACTCGAAGAGCACGGCGCCGCTGGCGACGTCGATCTCCTGGACGATCCCGTCGAACACCGAGCCGTCCGCCGGCCCGCCCACCGGCGACAGATCAAAGGGCACGGCGTGATAGACGACGATCAGCGCCGTCCCCTCGGGCGTCAGCCGAAACTCGTGGGTGTCGGCGGCGAGCCCGTTGCCGGCGTTGACGGTCGCGATCACGCGATAGGATCGATCGACGACGTAGTCGACGCCCTCTCCGTGACCGGCGCCGGTGTGGCTCTGACCCTGCCACCAGGTCAGGACGGGCTGGCCGCGGTAGCGTTGCACGCGAAAGTCAGCCGCCTGATCACCGCCGGTGACCGCGTGGAACCATACCGGGCGGCCGAGCTCGTCGATGATCTCGGGGCCCTGCGCTCCCGGCGGGATCGCCGTAGTCTTGGGCGCGACGAAGATCAGCCCGCGCGCGGTCCCGCGGTGCGAGGTCAGCACCGTGATCGGCGGCGGCGTCAGGTCGGCGGGCGATGCCGGCAGCGGTACGCCGCGCGGCGCTCTCTCGAGGTCGGCGTGCGCGTGCGCCGTGGCGGCGCCCAGCATCAGGGTGCCCAGCGCGCCGGCGATGCCGGCGCGCGCAAGGGTCCCGTGTCGAAACGATCGGAGTCTCTGCATGACGATTCTCCCGTGGCTCTGAATCGTCGTCCGCAATAGCAGACACTGCGCCTGCCACCAGCGGAGCGACAGCCGTGGGGTCGGGCCTGGGCCGGCGTCGAACGCTTCGCGCGCCGGTCAGGCCACCCCGCGACAGCATCGCGGGTTGATCCTTCTCGGCGCGGTCCCTCGATCGAACATCATGCGCTGTCCTATGTGCCACTCGCGCGACCGCGCGTCAAGCAAATCTGTCTATTATTAAAGACAGAAATCGGACGCGCGGGGGACGAGGTGCGCGGCGAGCTACGGGTAGACGTTCATCTCGCCGATCGCCCACCAGCGCCGGTTGGTCGTCGGCTGACCCATGGTGGCCTTGAGCTGGATCCACTGGCCGATCACCGGCGGGTTGATGAGGATGTTGTCGATGCCCGTGCCGGGCGGCATCGGCCGGTGGCTCGCGACCGCGGTCGTGTAGTTCACGCCGTCGGTCGAGACCAGGATGTCCATCTGCACAGGGTAGTCGCCGGTGTCCTGGCTGCCCGAGTACAGCGTGATGCGGCCGATGTTCAGCACCTGCTGCATGTTGACCGTGAAGTAGAGCGGGAACGTGAGCGTGTCCTGGAAGACGCCGGTGCCCCAGCGCGTGTTGTTCATGCCGTCGAACGCATTGCTGGTCGCCAGCGATTCGGTCGACGGCGGGTTGGTCATGTTCGCCGGAACGTGGTCGGGCATGGCGATCGCCGTCCAGCCGGCGCGGACGTACTGGCCCGCGTCGTTGGTCGAGCCGTCGTGCACGACGACGGCATCCTTGGGCGCATCCGCCGCGCCGCTGTCGACCGGCGCATCGTTGCCCGTGCCTGCGTCGGTCGCGCCACCGGCGCCGCTGCCGCCGCTGCCATTCGTCCCGCCCGCGCCGCTGCCGCCGGTCCCGCTGCCCCCCACGCCACTGCCGCCGGCCGCCGTCGCACCGCCGCTGCCGGTGGCGCCGCCGGTGCCCGACGTGCCGCTCGAGCTGCAAGCCGAGGCCAGACATGCGAGCCCCGCCAGGGTGAGCATGGCCCAACTACCTGTTCTGACGGCGGAAACCTTGGATTTCATCGTTACCTCTCTCGTGGGATGGGTGCGTTCGGGAGGACGTTCGGGCGACGGCTTCTCGGGATCCGGCGCACGGGTAGGCGCGAGATGCGGAAACGGTCACACGCTGTAAGGTCCGCTCCGACGCCTGCGCGGCTCAAAGATCGTACGGCCCCGCGATCAAAAACCTGGAAACGGCCCGGGCGGGCGTGCTCACCTCGGGGCCGCGTCATTCATGCAAACCACCGAACGCCGCGCCTTCGAAGCCCTGAGCGCCCCCGGATTCGCCGCCTACCTGGCGACGTTCACGCTGACGATGATGGCCGACAACATCGAGCACGTGATCAGCTACTGGGTCGCCTTTCAAAAGTTCCACTCGCCGGCGCTGGGCGGGTTCGCGGTGGTCTCCCACTGGCTGCCCTATCTCCTGTTCTCGGTCGCCGCGGGCGCGCTGAATGACCGCTTCGATTCGCGGCGGATCATCCAGATCGGCGGTGCGCTCTTCATGTGCGTGTCGATCGGCTGGGGTTACTTCTTCCTGACCGGCACGCTCCAGATGTGGCACGCGATGGTGCTGCTGGTGCTGCACGGTTGCGCGGGCGTCCTTTGGAACACGTCGAGCCAGATGTTGCTCTACGACATCGTCGGGCCGGCCGCGCTCCAGAGCGCGGTGCGCTTGAACGCGACGGCGCGCTACCTGGCGGTCTTCGTCGGCCCGCTCCTCGGCAACCTGATCATGCTGGTGCTCGGTCCGACGGTCGGCATCTTCATCAACGCCGCGTTCTATCTGCCGCTCCTCCTGTGGCTGATCAGCGCGCCCTACGGCCGGCACTTTCGCGACGCCGGCGTGACCGGAGCCAAACGCGCGGTGCGCGGCATCGCCGACATCGTGCAGACCCTGCGCGACATCCGCGGCGTGCCCGCGATCGGCGCGATGGTGCTGCTGGCGGGGATGGCGTCGTTCTTCGTCGGCAACAGCTACCAGGCGCAGATGCCCGGCTTCGCGCACGACCTGCGCCACGGCAACCCTGGCGTCGCCTACTCGCTGCTGCTCGGCGCCGACGCCGCCGGCGCCCTGTTCGCTGGCTTCCTGCTCGAGAGCCGCGGCGGCTGGCTGCGCACGCAGGCAAGCTCCGCGGAGCGCATCGCGCTGCTGTGGGGCGCGGCGCTGCTCGCGTTCTCGTTCGCGCGCACCTACGCCGCCGCGCTGCCGTGCCTGTTTCTGGCCGGCTTCTTCGAGCTGTCGTTCAGCAGCATGGCGCAGACCCTGGTGCAGATGAACGCGCCCGAGACCATCCGCGGCCGGGTCCTCGGCCTGTTCAACATGTCGTCGGCCGGGCTGCGCACGTTCAGTGGCCTCACCGTCGGCATCATCGGCAGCATCGTCTCGATCCACGCCTCGCTCGCGGCGTCGTCGATCGCGTTCATGATCGTCGTCACCGTCATCATGACCCGCCAGCGCGGACGCGCCCACACGTCGCCGCCCGGAACAGCCTGAATGAACAGCCTGTAGGACGGCGGCGGCCAGCGACCTCGCGCGCATCGCACCGCTCGTGATATCGTCCAGGCTCAACGATGAAGACGCTTCGTCGTCACGCGCGGGTCGGGTGGTCGGCCGCCGCATTCGGCATCGCCGTCGCCGCGCTGGCGCTGGCCGCCACACCTGCGTTCGCCGATGCGGCGCGGGCGCGCGCACACTTCGATCTGGCCAAGCGCCACTTCGAGGTCGACGAGTACCAGAAGGCCATCGAGGAATTCAAGGCCGCCCACGTCGAGGAGCCGGATCCGGCGTTCCTCTACAACATCGCCGAGTGCTACCGGCACATGGGCGAGACCAAGGAGGCGCTGGTCTTCTATCGCCGCTTCCTGCTGCTGTCGCCGCCCAACGCGCCGACGCGCCCCACCGTCGAGAAACGGGTCGCCGCGCTGCAGGCGGTGATGCGCGGCGCCGCCGACGTGCCCCTGGCGCCGACGACGTCACCGGGTACAGCCGCCACACCCGGTAGCGCGCCTGCGCCCAAGCTCTCGCCCGCGCCGCCGGCAGCCGCGCCGCCCGGCGCGCCGCCGCCCGAGGGACCGTCCTCCAGCGCCGTCGTCGTGGCGATGGCCGCGCCGCCGGCCGTGGCGACGCCGGGCCCGGACCTGAGCGCCGAGGCGGGCGCACCGCCGCGCGCCGCCGCGTCGCGACCGTTCTACAGGAGCACCTGGTTCTACGTCGTCGTCGGCGGCGCGCTCGTCGCCGGCACCGTGGGCGCGTTCGTGCTCGCGTCCGGCAAGGACCAGGGCCCGCCCTCGACCCCGCTCGGAAATCAGCCGGCGTTTCGATGAGGGCGCGCAACGGTCTGGCGTTCGCGCTCCTGGGGATCGCCGCGCTGGCGACCGCCATCGCCGCGTCGTGCGGGTCCAGCAACGACTCCGTCGTGGTCGTGCACGTCCAGGGTCCGACCACGCTGCCGCCGCTCTTCCGGTTCCACGCGATCCTCTCCAACGACGACACGTCCGACTCGAAGCTCTTTCCGCTGGCGTCCGCCGCGCAGGCGATCGCCCTGCCGACGGCGTTTTCGATCACGCTGCCGCGCGCGCGCAGCGGCGAGCTCGACATCGCGCTCGACGCGCTCGACGCGACCGGCGACATCCTGGCCAACGGCACCGGCACCACCACGATCGACGTCGGTGGCACCGCCGACGTGACCATCACGCTCGCCGCGGGCATCTCGCTGTGTGGCAACGGGCAGATCGATCCCGGCGAGCAGTGCGACGACGGCGACCGCGTCACCAACGGCACCTGCGACTTCCGCTGTCAGACGCACTCCGAGATGCGCGGCAAGGACGGCGGCACGTCGGACGGAAGCGACGGCGGTGGCACGGGCCTGGGCGGGGCCGGCGGAAAAGGCGGCGCCGGCGGTGGCATGGGCATGGGTGGCACGGGCGCCGGTGGGAAGATCGGCACCGGTGGCGCGGGCGGCGCGGGAGTGGGCGGCTCGGGTGCCGGCGGGAGCAGCGCCGGCGGAACCGGCGCGGGCGGCTGCGTGGTCGAGTTGCTCGACAACGGCAGCTTCGACGCGGGCAACGTCGCCTGGTCCTACACCTCGCAGGTCAACAACACCCAGATGATCTACGCCGCGGGCGATCCGGCGCTCGGCGGCGTCGCGCCGGCGTCAGGGTCCTACCTGGCGCTGCTGGGGCGCAACCTGGTCAACGGCGCGGAGACGATGGCGGAACCGATCTCGGTACCGGCGGCCGCCAACACCATCACCGTCCAGGGGTTCGTCCAGATTCCGCTCGGCAGCGCGACGGTCTGCGTGATGTGTAGCAGCGCCGCCATCGAGATCGTCCACAGCCCCAACACGACCAGCGTCAAGAGCTGGAGCAACAGCGACGCAACCGGCGCGTGGATGGCCTTCGGGACCACGATCGACGCCACGCCGTTCCGGGGCCTGACCGTGCTCTTCCAGCTGCGCGCGCTCGCGAACTCCAGCACAGTGGTGCCGTTCTACTTCGACTCGCTGTCGGCCAAGGTCGACCGCTGCGGCCCCTGATCCGATTCGATTGAACAAATCCGCGGGTTGCGGCGACATTCTCGCATGCAGAAACGCGGGATGTGGGCCGCCGGCCTGGCCGGCGTGATGATCACCGGGATGGGCGAGGGACGCGCGGCGCGCGCGGCGGAGGATCCGCTGCTGGTCGTGGTCGAGGCGCAACCGGGCCTGGGCGTCGACGCGGCCGACGTGCGCCGGCGCATCGCCAGCGAGCTGCACCAGGCGGTTGTGTCGCCGAGCGATCCGGCCGCGCCGCGCGCTTCGCAGGTTCTGATCGTCTCGCTCGACGAGGCCGACATCCGGATCTCGATGCGCTCCGGAGCGTCGGCCCACG
>Ga0265338_10007484_pt1 | contig 13531 bp, 10 predicted proteins | sample 42126metaG_FD_193579 | JGI IMG/M metagenome (GOLD analysis project Ga0265338, IMG submission 193579) | Rhizosphere microbial communities from Carex aquatilis grown in University of Washington, Seatle, WA, United States - 4-21-26 metaG | ecosystem: Host-associated > Plants > Roots > Rhizosphere... | reverse complement strand
GCAATCTGACTCCGGCGCCGGGATAGAGTTTATCGTATTCGATGGCTTGGACGCCGACGATGGCGGCGACGCCGAGAATATCGTGGGCGTTGGAGCCGCGGGAGACATCGGCGGCGGGGCGATCCAGGCCGAGGAGAATCTGACCGTAGGCATTCGCGCGCGCCATGTGGCGGACCAGCTTGCTCGCGATGTTGCCTGAATTAAGCTCCGGGAAAATCAAAACATTCGCGAGGCCCGCGACTTTGCTTTCCGGCAATTTGCGCGCGGCTATTTCCGGAACCAGCGCAGCGTCCACCTGCAATTCGCCATCGAAATCGGCTTCGAGGTTTTTCGCTTCGGCTTTTTGGCGCGCGAGCGCGGTGGCGGCCTGCACGCGGCCAATCGTCGGATGCGTTGCGCTGCCTTTGGTGGAAAAAGAGAGCATGGCGACCCGTGGCCGGATGTTGAGCAATTGCCGCGCGAGTTGCGCGGTCGAAACCGCAATTTCCGCGAGTTGCTCGGTGGTGGGTTCGGGAATCACGCCGCAATCGGCCATGAAAAGCACGCCATGGTCGCCGAATTGTGAATCCTCCACTTCCATGACCTGGCAGCTCGAAGCCGTGGTGCCGTGCGGGGCCATTTTGATGATTTGAAACAGCGGCCGCAGCACGCTGCCGGTCGTGGCGCTGGTGCCGGAGACCAGCCCGTCCGCCTGGTGCATGGCGAGCATCATGGAGCCGAAATAATTCGGCTGTAAAATTGCCTCGCGCGCTTCGGGTAGCTGGAGGCCCTTGCCGCGGCGCAACGCCGCGAAGCGCCGCGCAAAATTATCGAGATCCTCGCTCTCGGCGGGGTTGATGATGCGAATGCCTTCCATCGAAATGTTCAACTCTTCCGCGAGCCGTTTGATTTTGGTGCGATCACCCAAAAGAATCGGCGCGCCGAGGCGAAGCGAATAAAACTGGCGCGCGGCCTGGAGCACGCGCGGCTCGGAGCCTTCCGGGAAAACGATCCGTTTCGGATGGCGCTGCAGTTTTTCAATGATGTTCCCGATAAAACGCATGGCGCTAAGTTAGCGGCCAACGCCGAAAGCGCAATAGTTCTCGCACCCTGGGACCGGACGCAACTTGGGACGGCCGCCATTGCGTGGAGTGGAATTTCCGGCTGGCAATCTGGGAGGTTTGGGCAGTTTTACGCGGATCGTCAACGATTGCACGCGGCCGAGTGCCACTCGGCGATACAAGAGAGCAACTCTGCGCTACATAGACTTGCGCTTGGTCGTCGTTTGGGTGGCCGCGTTGAGCGTCGCCCGAGTCGAACCCTCGAAACGGGCGGTTTCTTTCACTTCGCGAGTTTTCGGATTAGCTTAAAAATCCTTGAAATCGCCTTCGAGCGGAATTTCGGCGCGGGCGGTCGTTGACGTGGCGGGGGCCAACTTGGCGTGTTTCTGTCGATTTTAGTTTCCGACAAATAATCCCGTCATATCCTTCGCCGTTTTAGTTATGTCTGGACTTCATTGCGAGATAATAAACCACCCCCGCACCGCCTCTGTTTCGAGAGACGGACCAATCTAATTTGAATCCGTTCTCCGCCATGATCCTGCGGTATGCCTCCCGCATATCATCCAGAGAGATATTGTCCGGGTGGTCTGTTTGGTAAAACTTCGCGCGTCGGCTCAGCTGCACCGAATCAAAAAGCAGCGGGTATTTTGCCATCGCCGCTTCATTGGTTGCTGGAATGACGTTGACAATGATAACTGCCTCGTCTTTTAGCACCCGGAAGATCGCCGGGAAAAGGTCAAAGTGCTCGCAGTAAGTTGTGGGCGTGGAGCCGTGGTAAGGATCGTCCACAAATATTCCCATTGAGTTATCGACTACCACCAAATCATATTTGGACAGGGTTTGCTTTATCTCCTGGAATGAATCAGTGATTTTAACCTTGGCTCCGGGGAAATTCTTGTGCAGCACCTCGCGATACTTGTCCTGGATTTCCCAAACTTCCAAAGACCTGATGAGTGGGGCATAATATTGAGTATGCCAATGGCCATCCCGTCCAAATACTTCCAAGGCGTCCATGGAGCGCAAGTCCAGGTTGCGTTTTTCCAATTGGCGCATGACCCACTGCATTGGAGTTGGCCGGTAAAACACTCTCTTTAGCCTTTGATGAATCGGGGGCGGCAGTACGGATTTCAAAATCCGCTTTATCATAGTCCGGTCCTATTTGGAGAATTTCGATTTGTCAATATGAATTTTCAAGATCCAACAAAACGCGCGCATGGAACACAAACCAGCACAGGAGAAAACAGACACTGGCACGGCTCAAATCGGCCGCGCCTTTTTTCTGACAGGACTGACAGCCATTACCGGACGGACGCTAATCGCAGGGGCGGAAATGTTGTGACTGGACGTTGTTACTTGGTGCCATAAACCATCTAAGCCATTGCGGCTTAAGATGGTGGAGCCGACAGGATTCGAACCTGCGACCTTCTCATTGCGAACGAGACGCTCTACCAACTGAGCTACGACCCCGTGCACCAAGCCCGAAAATAGTTACAACGTACCGCCAAAATCGCAAGAACCAATTGTTCCTTTTCACAGAATTGAAAATCCCAGCGAATTTGCGGGACCACCGTTTGGTATCTCCGCATCCCTTTTTTAATTCCGCGCGTCGCAGGGCGAACGCATCTAAATTTTATTAACACCGTGGCTTTAGCCCGGTGTTGTGGGAAAAGGCACGCACTTTTAGCCGTTTCAAACGGCTTTTAACCGGCGGTCAGAAGGCGGTTGAAACCGCTGAAGAGTCGTTCGATGGTTTTTGACATCGGGCTGAAGCCACGGTGTTAGCGAGAAGAACGAAAACAAAGGAATTTAGATGCGTTTCCCCTGCAGCGCGTCACCGTAAGATTTGACATCCGTGCTATAAACAGCACTGCAAAAGGAAGGAAAAAGGAAAGTGGCAAATGAAGGCGGGAACAAAGAAGGTTTTGGCAACGTGCTTCCGGCATCCTGCCGGAAGATCCACTCTCAGGGGCCGCCCGCAAAACGCAATCTGCTCCGCGCCGCGCAATCCATTGAAAACGAGGAGTTTGAGATGCCTTCTTCAGTTTTTTGCAGTTTTTTGCAGTTTTTTGCGTCCGCACACTGGCTCATCACGCCGGTGGTTTCAATGCCTGTTCGATCAACCCCATTTCCCGCGGGCCATACGAAAGTTTCAATGCCTCGGCGTGGGCTGCCGGGGTCATCTTTTTCCAGGATTTTTGCAGGGCATTGATGACTTTGTCGTCGGCGGCTTTCGCGGCCAGGTCGGCCAGTTGATGCTCCAGGAAAACCAGGCAAAGCCCGTCTTCGAGAACGCGGCTTTCCGGGTCCGCCGGAAAATTCTGTTTGAGATTCAATTGCTGCACGCGCGCAATCATCGCTTCCGGATAACCCACCTCGCGCAAGATTTCCCCGGCGCGGTCCGCGTGAAAACGTTTCAGGTCCGCCCGCCATTTGAGATAGCCGGGACGGGTCATCGGATACGTATCGCGGGGAATTTTCCAGCGGCACAAATGCTGGCAGCGCGCCGCCAGGCGCAATTCCTCCGAGGCCTCCGGACAAAGTTTCAGCACCCAACCGGTCAGCCATTGCGCATGGATGACCTCGCGCGGATGAGAAACGCCGGCGACGTTTTCGGAATTCGGATCCCGCGAATTTTCCTCGTCGAAACGGCGCATGGCCGCTTCAAATCGCGCCGGGTCGGAGGGTTGAAATTTTGAACTCAAGCACTGGTCTTATTGCAAATGTGAACTATGGTGACAAGGCGATTCGGCAGGGTCTTAATTTGGAGTGCGCGGGCATGACCGCGCTTTGTAACTGGCAGACATGTCTGCCAGTCGGAAAGCGGCGACCGGTCGCCGCAGTCCAAATTAAGCCAAGGCGATTCGAAAATTCATTGAACGAGAACATGAAGGCTGCAGCATCAAACACTCCGCTGTCACCGGAGGAATTCCAAAGGCAATTGACCGATTTTGTCCGCCAACAATTTCAAAACCCGTCGAAAAACACGAGCGACGAGTCCGCTCCCTCGGCGGACGTTTCCGGTTCGGATACCGAAGCGCGCGAGAAGAAAACCGCCGATTTCGAGTTCAAGCACACGCCGCGCGAGGTGAAAGAATTTCTCGATCGCTTCGTGATCAAGCAGCACGAAGCCAAGAAGGTCCTCAGCGTCGCGTTGTGCGACCATTACCATCACGTGCGCCTGGCGCTGGAAGGGAAGGAATCTCCCAATTACGCCAAGCAGAACGTGATCCTGATCGGGCCGACCGGCGTCGGAAAAACGTATTTGATTCGCAGCGCGGCGGATTTGATTGGCGTACCGTTCGTCAAAGCCGACGCGACCAAATTTTCCGAGACCGGTTACGTGGGTGCAGACGTCGAGGACATGGTGCGCGATCTGGTGCGGTTGGCCGACGGCGATGTCCAGCGCGCGCAATACGGGATTATTTACATCGATGAGATCGATAAAATCGCGGCGGCCGGCAACTCCGGCGGACGGGATGTCAGCGGCCGCGGCGTGCAGACCAACCTGCTCAAGCTGATGGAGGAGACCGAGGTTCCTTCGCGTTCGCCGAACGATATCGCCGGCCAGATTCAGGCGATGATGGAAATGCAGCGCGGACGCAAAGCGCCGAGCACCATCAATACCAAGCACATTCTTTTCATCGTGAGCGGCGCGTTTGACGGGCTGGAGAAAATCACGCGCAAACGATTGCGCGACGCGACCATCGGGTTCGCCGCGAAAGATCAGCCGCTGGAGGCGCCGGAAGCAGTCCTCTCCGCCACGCAAACGCGCGATTTCATCGAGTTCGGTTTCGAACCCGAGTTTATCGGGCGCTTGCCGGTCCGCGTCGTCTGCCATTCGCTGAACACCGACGACCTGTTCCAGATTTTAAAAAGTTCCGAAGGCAGCATCATTCGCCAATACGAACAGGACTTTGCCGCGTATGGCATCGAGGTTTTGTTTTCCGACGAGGGCCTGCGGCGCATTGCGGATCGCGCCAGCGGCGAGCAAACCGGGGCGCGCGGTTTGATGACCGTTTGCGAGCGGGTGTTTCGCGAGATCAAATTTGAATTGCCCTCAACGGCCGTGAAACGTTTTGTCGTCACGCCGGAACTGGTGGAAAATCCCGTGGCGGAATTGAAGAAGATCCTGACGGACCCCAGGAGCGAGGAACACGTGGTGGCGCGCCAGTTGGTCGAGGAATTCGCCCGGCGATTCCAGGAACTTCACGGCATCAAAATACGTTTTACGGAAGCGGCGGCGGAAATGCTCGTCAACGAAGCGCTGGATAAAAAGCAGTCGGTGCGCGATCTCTGCGCGAAACGGTTCAAGGATTTTCAATTTGGACTCAGGCTGATCACGCAAAACTCGGGACCGCGGGAATTCGTCATTGATCGCGATGCCGTGGAAGCGCCGGATAAAGTCCTAAGCGATCTGGTGATCGCGAGCTACCGGGGGACCACCTGAGTTGGCGGGGAATTGGAATCGCGCGGCGGTTCCACCGTCGCGATGATCTGGCGACAGTTGGCGCCGGCCAGGGCCAAATCCGCGATGCGGGCGAAAAAATCCGCGTTTAATTTAAAATTGTCATTGTAACCGACGCCGCCCAGGTGAATCCAGCGCTCGTCCACGAGGCGCACTTTTCGGAGTCGCTTGGTTGTCTGCTTGGTGGAATGGGGCCCTTCGCAATAGGCGAACTTCAGCTTATCGCGGTCAAATTCTTTGTAGAGGCAATTCCAGTTGCGTCCGCCGGTGTCGAGTCCGCGCGAAAAATCGTGGAGGAAGTTCAAAGGCCGGTCTTTCACGACGGAAAAATCGTAGAGGCAATATCCCGCCCAAAGCGACCACGCCCAATCGCTGGGTATCAACCGGCCGTAGAATGGCTGTTTGCCCAGGCGTTCGGCAAACTCAACGCGTTCGGTCGGGATCAGATCATGGTCGATGAAACCGGCAATGGCTGGCTGAATATTCCGCAGAACATTGTGAAATATCCAGGTCATGGCGAGCCCGTGCGAACGGTTGGCGTGTCGGCTCGGATTCCACGGCAGGCCCAGATAGTGCGCGTTGTGCTGGCGACAGACTTGTTCGATCTTCGTCCGGTCGGAAGCCTGGCGCGAATTGTCGAAGACCAACACGGTAGCGTCGGCAAGATAGCGCGCGGCCATCTTCAAAAAGAAATCCACCACCCAGGGCTGACCGAAGGCCACGACGCTCGCGACATTCCTGCCTTTGAGATGTGAGGTGTCTTGAAGGAATTTCTCCAGCGCCTTCGTGCGAGACTTGAGAAAAGCGCTTTTGAGGGCGTCATCGCGCCCCTGCTTTAAAGCATGCCGGATGGGCACAAAGCGAATCCATTCGGAAGCCGTGAAATCCTTCAAGTCACGCATGGGTCGTGTCAGGTTGTTTCGGCGCGCTGAATGCGGCACGGCCAAGTGATTTTGAATGAGAAAAGCCGTCCACCTGCGCGATCCTATACGACTCGCGCAGCCAACCGATATGAATAAATGGAACTGACAAAGCAGAATTTTACAACGTCAGAACAGCCGGACAAGTTCAAAGCGTATGTACGGCCGAATTCAACTTTGTGCGACCAAGACTCGCTTTCCGGTGCGGTTTCAATGGCTGCATTTCGTTATTTTTCCCGACTCGCCCAAGGCGGCGGCAAAATTGACCGTGTCGCGCCGGATGCAAAATGGGACGTCGTCGCGCAATTCCGGAATCGAGGTTAACCGCAGCCCGTTGCGGGATTGTGAGGCGGCGGCAAGGAGACTCTGTTTTGCCATGGAAAAAAGCTCGCGCGCCATTTTTGCCGAATCGGCGATCTGGGAGCCATCAACCGCGTGCCATAAAAAATCGCATAACGCTCCCACTCCCAGCGCATCTTCGTAGGCGGTCTGCTCATAGGTGCCGCTGCAAATCAGCAAAAGATTTTCGGGCGACGCCCGCAAAATAAAATCGGCGGTCGCTTGCAGATTGAGAAACGAGCCAATCAAAACCGTCTTCGCGTGCGCGCAGGACCGAAGGGCGCGTGTGCCGTTGGTGGTGGTCATCACGATCGTTTTGCCGGCGACTTTCTCTTTGGTGAATTCCCGCGGGGAATTGCCGAGATCAAAATCCGTGCCGCCGGTCAGCGCCGCGCGAATCCGAACTCCGTCCCGCTCGCCCGCCAGCAAGACCGTGGGCGCGCGATGTTTGATGGCGAGCGCTTCCTCGATTTCACCCACCGGAATGATCGCTTCCGCGCCGTTCGCGAGCGCTGTGACCATCGAGCTCGTCGCGCGAAAGACATCGAAGACAACACAGAGTGTGTGATCCAGATTGCGGTTCCTGAGAGCGGCGAAATCGGCGGGGGTGAAGAGAACTTCCAAAGTTTTCATGAATTACAACTTTCCGTGTTTGGTTCGCATGTAGTGAAAAAGGTATTGCTGGGCGTAGCCGGCATTCGGTCCGAAGTGTGTTTCGGAAAAATGCCGGAGACGTTTCGCAGAAGCGCGGCGGCGGGGAAAATAAAGCTTTTGCAGCGCTTTGATCACCCAGACATCCACCGGAAATGCCGATTGAAATCCATACGCGAACAATAACACGCAGTCGGCGATCTTGCGGCCCACGCCGGGCAATTTCACCAGTTCGTGCCGGGCATCTTCCACCGGCAACTCGCGCAATCGTTCCAGGTCAATGAATCCCTCCGTCACGCTGCGCGCCGTTTCTAGCAGGTAGGGCGCGCGAAACCCCATTTTGCATGCGCGTAATTCCGCCTCGCTGGCGCGCGCCAGGCGGGCCGGGGAAGGAAACCCGAAGGCCGGCGCATATTGCGGCGCCGCCGGAAGCGGTTCGCCGAAGCGCTCGCAGAGCACGGAAACAATTTGCCGGATCTGCACTATTTGTTTCGTGGACGAGAGGATGAAGGACGCGAGGCATTCCCACGGGTCCTGCCGCAGCAGGCGCAGCCCGCGGCAGGCGCTTACTGCCGCGCGAATCGGTTCGTCGCTCGGAAAACTCGTCACCACCGCCGCGAGGTTCAATTGAATCTGCAAATAATGTGTGAGCCAGTTCCAGTCTGAAACCGGCTGTGCGGCCTCGGCGGTGATCGAAAATTCATCGGCGCGCAAATGCACCCAGCGGTCGTGAATCACTCCGTTCCAACCGCCGTCCACCGGGTTCCACCGAAACGCCTGGCCGGACTCCAGCGTTGCGCCCAGGTCATAGTCACGCACCGGAAACACCGCCGAAGCGGCGTCGAACTCAATGTAAGTTGCGGCACTCAAACAGTTGGATTGTGTGAAAAACGCGCCCCTTATAATAAATCGGGAACAAGCCCAAATCTTTTACCGACTCAAATTCCTGCGTCAGAAACGGCGGCGCGGCTTTGGGTTCCACCAGTTGTTCATCCAAATTCTCGAACGGCTCGCCCTTCAACCACCGGGCGATCCATCCTTTCTTAAGCGACGGCATGCCCATTTCCCGAGCATAAATGGCGTTGTCCCCCGTGCGATTTCCTTCGTAGCCGGGCCAGAAATAGAATTGGTTCAGGGCGTTGGTGGCCGTTTGGTAAAAGACGAGCGGATGGTCGGCGACATTTGTTCGCGCCTCGGGAATATAAAAACTCAAGTGCCCCGCCATTCCATAATGCGCGCCAATGATGAAAACCGGCTTCCCCTCGGCCTGCAGGTTTTCCCGCGCCGCCTCCACCGTAACCGCCATTTCGCGGTAAGCTCTGACGCGGGTGGCGGGGTCTTTTTTCGGTGGCAACGGTCGGCCGGCGAGGCGCCCCACCAGGTCGGGTTCGTGCATCAATGCGATCATCGCAAAGCCGGCGGCTAGCCCCGCGATGAACCAGCCCTTGAGCGCGCGCGCGCCGAGCCGCCAACGCGTGTCCCAATAAATCACCGCCAGGCAGAAGCTCGGCAGCACGGACGGCGCAATCCAATTTGGCTTCACTTTCGAGTGGAGCGTGAAGAACAGGTAGCCGAGAAAGAGCGGCGCGCCCATGCTGAACAAGAACACGAGCCTCGGGTCATGCCGGCCCCGGCGCCAGAACGCGATGCACGCCCAAACTGTTGCGATAAAGAAAATGGGATTCAGCACCAAGGTTTCGACGCCGACGAAACTCGCGAAATCTCCGAGATGACTGAACGATAGCGCCCATGGTTTGTCGGCTCCGGCGTTGGTGGCGACATGATGCACGGTGATCCAATGATGTTGCCAGTTCCAGACGAGCACGGGAATGGCGCAGAGCAGGTTCACGAGCAAGGCGAGATACGGTCCCGGTTTTCGCAAATGCGCGCGCGCGGGTTTCCAAAGGATGAAAAATATCACCCAGCAAAGCAGTTGAAGCATTTCGGTATATTTGCTCAGGAAGCCCAACCCCATCCAAAGCCCGGTCCAAAGCCACGCCGCGTTTTTTGCGCCTCGCTGAATCGCTTGCCAGCCGGAGATCATCGCCGCCGTCCAGAACAAGACTGACAACGGATCAATGGTCATCACCACCGAACCGAGCACGAGCAAAGGCGTGGCGCTGACGATGAGCGCGAGAAAAAATCCGGCGCGGGCATTGACCGCGCGCGCGAAAAAACGCAGCAGTAGAATTCCCAGGATGGCTCCAATCACCGGCGAGAAAAAGCGCACGCCGAAATCATTGTCGCCCCACAAATGCGTCCCCAGCCATTGCGTATAGGCGATGAGCGGAGGCTTGCTGTAATACGAGAGTGCGAGGTGCTTCGACCAGGTCCATTGATACGCCTCGTCCTCGCTCAGTTCGATGAGACCGCTCGCGATATAGACGAGGTTCGCCAGCAAAGAGAGGGCGATAAACAGATAGCCGAGGCGCAGCCAGTGTTGGTCGACGCTGGAGTGCCGGCTCTCGAGATCGGGCGGCGCTTCGCCATCGGCATGCGATTCTTCCGCCGCCCCGGCCTTGACGTTTACCAACGAGGGCAGCTTTTCCCACCAAAGAGGAAACCACCGTTGCCCGGCAAATTGCCACAGCGATTCGATGGCCCACATTCCCGCCGCAGCGTAGCCCGCCCCCAAAATTGCCCCCGCGAGAACGTCACTGGGATAATGCACGCCGTTGTAGACGCGCGAAAAAGAAACCAGGCACGCCAGCGGCAGCATGAACCTCCAGCTTCGCCGGTAGAACACGTAACAAATCATCGTCGCCGCGAACCAATTTGCCGCGTGGGAAGACGGCATGGAATTATGGTTCGGCAGGTTTGCGGGCGACCCGTTTTTTGGATCTTCCATGGCCGGCGTCTGGGCGGGACGCTTCTTGCCCCGGGCCATCGGCTGCCGCACGTCTGCCAGCGCAACGAATGGCCGGGGCCGTGCGATCGCGTGTTTGATCGTGTTGCAAATGTAGGAATCACCGGGCCAAAGAATCAGCGCCGCCATCATCGCGCAAAGCCATCCACGTTTGCCACCCTTCCAAAGCAGCAACATTCCGACGATGGCGAGCACTGGGAAGAAAAATTTGTTGCCGCTCGCAAACGGCATCACCGAGTCAAAAACCGGATTGCTCAGCGTCTCGTTGATGAAACGAAACACGCCAACATCCGTTGTATGGAGCCAATGCACAGCGATAGTTTAATGAAGAATCGTTGAATGAAAACTGAATTGCGAAATTTTTGAAATGGTGCGGCATTTTCCGTGTTGCGTATTGCATGTTTCGAAACGTCGTCGCGGGATCACGCAACACGCAACACGTAAAACGTAAAACGCGAAACGCAGCCCCCAACCCAAGGCTTTCATTTGACCTTCCGCTTCTGTGCTGTTAAAAAGCTGCGCGCCATTCACGGCGAAATGACACATGAAGAAACAACGTCCTAAATACAAACGGATTTTGCTCAAGCTCAGCGGTGAAGCCCTGGGCGGTGAAGCGGGTGTCAGCATCTCCGCCGAGGCGGTGCAAAGCATGGCTGACCAAATCCGCGAAGTGCGCGAGTTGGGCGTTCAGGTCGTGATTGTCATCGGTGGCGGGAATATTTTTCGCGGATTGTCCGGCAGCGAACGCGGCATTGAGCGCGCCACGGGCGACTACATGGGAATGCTGGCGACCGTTATCAATTCGCTCGCGCTGCAGGACGCCCTGGAGAAACTGGGCGTGGCGACCCGAGTGCAATCGGCCATCACGATGTCCCAGGTCGCCGAGCCGTTCATTCGCCGCCGGGCTGTGCGCCATTTGGAGAAGGACCGGGTGGTCATCTTCGGCGGCGGCACGGGCAATCCCTATTTTTCGACCGACACCGCGGCGGCATTGCGCGCGAACGAAATCGGGGCTGAAGTTATTTTGAAGGCCACCAAAGTGGACGGCATCTATGATTCCGATCCCATGAAAAATCCCGCGGCGAAACGCTTCGCGCAAATCACCTATCTGGATGCCTTGCAGAAGCAGCTCAAGGTCATGGATTCCACGGCGTTCTCGCTGTGCATGGACAACAAAATGCCGATTATCGTTTTTGATTTGTTCCGCGCCCATAATTTGAAGCGCGTGGTCCTGGGCGAAAAAGTCGGCACGTTGGTTAGTTAATTCGGCACGGAGTCACCAGCGCCAACCGGTGGGGCGAGCGTCCGCGCGAGCCGTCCTTTTTGGATTGTGAGTGCAGAGGCTCGCGTGGGCGCTCATCCCGCTCAAAATAGGATTTTCCCCCATTTGAATTTTTCTGGAAAACGAACGATGGGTTTACCATGACGTTCGCATCACGCCAGGATGCTGGTCAGAAACTTGGGCGCCACTTGTTGAACCAGGGCCTGGAGGTGGATGTTGTCGTTGGATTGCCTCGCGGCGGAGTCGTCGTGGCGGCCGAAATCGCCCATCTCCTGCAAAGGCCCCTCGAAATCCTTGTGGTTCGGAAAATCGGACACCCGCAGCATCGCGAGTTCGCGGTGGGAGCGCTGGCCGAGAATGATGTCGTCCTCCTCAACGAAAAAGTAATCGGTTCCAACGAGGCCACTCGCGCAAAAGTTTCGGAAATCATCCGGGAGGAGCAGGAGCGGTTGTCGCAATATCGCGGTAAGTTTCATCAGTCGCAGAAATTCGATTTATGCGACCGAGTGGTGCTCATCGTGGATGACGGTCTCGCCACGGGTGCGACCATGGCAGCCGCCGTGTTGTCCGCCCGCAGGCAAGGCGCGCGAAAAATTGTGGTGGCGGTGCCGGTCGGTTCAACCAGCGCCATCGCGAGGCTCGAACACGTGGCCGACGCGGTCTTTGCGGTCGTCAGCGACCCGGGTTTTCAGGCGGTCGGCGCCTATTATGAAACGTTTTCCCAGACTAACGACGAGGAGGTTTTGGACCTGCTGAGGGCTGAACACGCCTGTCATTGAGCGGTAATTCGGATAAAACGATTTTGCCGGTTGGGTTTTTGGCTTAATGTGCGCGCATGCCTGAATTGCCAGAAGTGGAAGTGCTCGTGCGGCATTTGGCGCCGGCGTTGCAGCATCGCAAAATCCAGCGCGTCGAAGTTCGTCGTCCGCGGATTATCGCTCCGACCGCACTGGAGGAATTTTCGCGCAGATTGGTCGGGGCCACCTTCCTTGGGTTATCGCGTCGCGGCAAGTATCTGCTCTTCGAGATGCGCGGACGAAAGCGAGAGGGCTTCCCGTTGGTCGGCCATCTTGGAATGACCGGGCGCATGTATTTATCGCCGTCCAAAGACCCGCTGCCAAAACACGCCGCCGTGGTGCTTGGACTCGGCGCGGAGAATTTCATTTTCGAGGACACCCGTTATTTCGGACGGCTCACCCTCGACCCGCAGGCGATTGCCGCCCTCGGTCCCGAACCGCTGGGTGACGCTTTTACCGTCGAGTACTTTTCGGCCGCACTTCAACGATCAACACAGCCGATCAAAGTGAAGTTGCTGGATCAACAACTGGTGGCGGGTGTTGGAAATATTTACGCGAGTGAAGCATTGTTTCGCGCCGGGATTGCGCCGCAATTGCCGGCGCGCCGCTTAAAACCTCCGCAGGTTGCCCGCCTTCGCCAGAGCATCCGGCAGACGCTTCGGGATGCCATTCAGCGCGGCAGCACCGTCCCGTTGAATTATGCCGGCGAAGGCAAACACGATGGTCTTTTCTATTTTGGCAGCGCGCCGGACGCGCCAGATTTTTATGAGGAACGGCTGCGCGTTTACGATCGCGCCGGCAAACCATGCCGAAAGTGTCGAGGTCCGATCAAACGGATCGTGCAGTCCGCCCGCAGCACCTTCTTTTGTCCCCAATGCCAGCCCAAGTGACGGCGGTTCGAGGCGTTTTGCGCTGTGTTTTAAGCGGTTGCAAAAATTCGCCGATAGGTACATTTTCCCAGCCGTGGCCGCTCGAACGAAGGAAAAGACGAACGAACCTTTCATTTAATTCTTTATGCGAATCGAAATCCTCCTGCTCGGAATAATTGGTTTCACCTTGACCGCCACGGCTGCCGACGAGACAAAGGCGCCGGACTTTTCCGGCTTCATTCCGTTGCAGGCGCCCCAGCCGGCGCACCTCGTCTTGCGGCACGGTGATCGACTGGCCATTT
>Ga0265338_10007483_pt1 | contig 13532 bp, 16 predicted proteins | sample 42126metaG_FD_193579 | JGI IMG/M metagenome (GOLD analysis project Ga0265338, IMG submission 193579) | Rhizosphere microbial communities from Carex aquatilis grown in University of Washington, Seatle, WA, United States - 4-21-26 metaG | ecosystem: Host-associated > Plants > Roots > Rhizosphere... | reverse complement strand
GACAGCAGCGGGTACAGTTGTTTGGGGAGTAATTCATTCTGGGCATATGACGCGTCAAGAACTGAGCTTTATAGGTTTGGCGCTAATGGGATTTTTCCGCCCAGCCACTCAGTAGGCGCGGGTGGCCCCACAATCACAGAACCGTCCAGTCCCGGCACGTTGGCTCTTGTCTCGCAACTTTATGTACAAAACTTGGTACCAAACGGAAACTTTGCGACCCCTACCGGGTGGTATTTTGATACGGGGTGGTCATGGTCGGCAGGATACGCCGTAGCAACAAATGTGAACGCAGGGGCCTCTGTCAGTCAGAATTTCAGTGGTATCATAGCCGGGAGATCATATCTACTCACCTACACGGTATCCAACTATGGCGGATCAGGCAGCGAAGTCCCGTACGTAGGTAACACCCCAGGGACTTACCGGGGTGCGGATGGTACATTCTCCGAGGTGATCGTAGCATCGAATACCAACGGCATAATCTTTTCTGCAAACAGCAGCTACTCCGCCAAAATCACCAACGTTATCGTTGAACCTTTGATCAGCGCTTACGCTTTGGCAACCCAGATACCAGTAAGCGCTGCCGTCACTTCCGCAACTGGAGGGGCTGGAACGGGAACTGTTACCTGTCTGACGGCAAGATGCACGAATCTGAGTGGAAGTTACTCAGTGGTAGGAGGAACATTTACTACCGGGAATATGCTGGATCTCGTTTGGCCCACAACTACAACGGCTTATAACTGTCAGGTAATACAAAATGGGGGCATTGCGACCTACGGAATCGGTCACACGGTCGCGACGGCCACTGGTATGACAATCACGTCTAATATCAGCATATTGGGGGTAACAGTAACCGTAGACTATGAGTGCAATAAACCGTAGGCATCATAGTGATGCTTCCGTTGTCTGGCGCAGTATTGGAACTAGGACCGGCGAGCATGGAGTACTTGCGGGCCTGAGGTTTTGAGTCGTTCCCGGCGAGGCTTCAGTAATTGAAAATATCTAAAAAAGGAGACTTTATGAAGAAGTTATTAACTATTTTAAGTTCAATGCTCTTTTTTGGAGCTTCTCTTATTGCTCAGACAACTGTAATTAGCGCAACTGTAATTGATACAGACGGGATTACATGGGCTAACGGATCTTGGAATATCACTTTTAATCCTAACCCTGCGTATCCTAATATCAGTTCTTATTTCATAGGTGGAGTTCCACTCTCCCCTTCGGTTATGATGCAGAGTGGATTTCTTGATAATTCTGGAATGTTTAATGCTACGATATATAATTCTACATTCGTAACTCCCGGAGGATCGGGGTGGACTTTAAATATATGTCCTAATTCAACAGCTCCTTGTGGGGTTTATAAATTCAGCTCCGCTGGTTCTACGATGGATTTATCCTCTGTCTTAACCTCTATAATCCCTCCTCCACGATTCAGACCTTTAAGTGGGGCATATGGATATGACGATATTGAAGCCACAATACAACTCCTCCCAGGTTCACAATACTGGAATGTTAATTTAAACGAGCAACGTTGTTATACTGGCTTATCATGGGGGAATTGTTCTCCTTCTAGTGGAAGTGGGATTACGCAACTTACAGGAGATGTAACAGCAGGACCGGGAACTGGATCACAAGTTACGACTTTAAAAACAGTTAATTCTTCAATCGGTGCATGTGGAGATTCTACCAACGTAGCTCAGATAACTCTAAATGCTAAAGGACTAGCTACTTCTTGTACCGCTGTTCCTATTTCATTCCCCGCTTCAACTGGTATCACACAGCTTCATAGTGATGGAACTGCTGGCCCAGGATCAGGAGATCAAGCATTTACTCTTGCTACTGTTAACTCTAGTTCAGGAACATGTGGGGATTCAACCCACGTCTGTCAAGTAACTACTAACGCAAAAGGTCTCACTACATCTCAAAGTGCTGTATCAATCGTAGGATCTTCTATCGCTCCTAATCCTAACACTCCTTCTTTCTCATGGACTGCTATAGGAGGTTCGGGACTTTTAGATCCTAACTCAAATGACGGAGCAGGGCAAGTCACTATTACAAGCTCTAATGCAACAGGAGGAGTTCTTTTTACTATAACTTATGGTGGTACTTATACACATAAATTATTCTGTACCATAACTTCTTCTATCATCTCAGGTTCAGGCTACGCACCACTTGAATTAACCGCAGCTTCTACTACCTCATTTGGAGTAGCTGCTCCTACAGGCGTAACTACACCAACAGGTTGGGTACAATATCTCTGTCATCAGTAAACTTCTAAGGAGTATGTATGAAAAAGTTTCTCTTATTCTTCGGCGCACTGCTTCTTGGGAGTAGTGTTTGTGTGGCGCAGACTACAGCAGTCACGGCTACGGTAGTGGATTCGGATTCTACTGTCTGGGCAGGGGCTTCATGGACTTTGAGTTTTATTGTTGGACCTACTCAAAGTAACCCAGCAGCTTACACTATCGGAGGAGTCTCTCTAGATCCTGCTGTTTCATCTCAGACTGGACTCGCTAATGGTTCAGGAGTTATTACATTTACCACATATCAGTCTACCTCAATTAGTCCTGATAGAAGTTCATGGAATCTCCAAATCTGTCCCAAGGCTTCAGCTCCTTGTGCGATTTATAACTTTAGTACTTCTACTTCTACTCTTAATGTAAGTACAGGAGTTAACTCAGTTATTATAGCTCCACGTTTTAAAGCTATAAGTGGAGCTTATGGATATAATGATGGAGAGGCTATTCTTCAATTAATCCCTGGATCTACTTATTGGAATGTTACTACTCCTACTAGCAGATGTTATACAGGAAGTGCTTGGGGAGTTTGTTCTGTAGGAGGGGGAGGTTCTGGGGATCTTTCAGGAACTTTAACTCCTAGCTATTATCCTATTGCTACAGCAGTACATACATTAGGAGATGGAGCTATTGATTATGGTATAACTGATGCTAATGCTTTAACTGTAGTTAATCATCCAAAAACTAGCTCTATTACTGTTAAGGATAATGGCGATATAGATGACGATGCTAGTGGTAGTTATACAGCTAATTCTAATAACGGAAGTAATATAACTGACAATTCTGGGGGATCGATTTCAATTGCTGAATCAGGCAATTCTGGTGTGAATCTGTTGGGCGTTGGCGATATTAGCGCGGAAACAAACATTCTTAATTTAGAAGGAATGTTGGACACGCCAAATGAAACATACTTCTCTTATGCTTTGCTGCCTACAGAATCCCTTAACATTGGTGATATGAACTCTGTCCGAGTGACAGGAACTGGGACTATATCTTGTGACGGCACATTTTGTACATCTAGTGGGGCCAACGGCCCATTCTATCTGCACATGAATTTAAATCTTTTTAGTGTATCTCTCCCGTGTATGAACGCTAATGATGTAGCTAATCAAAATGGGACAACTTTTAAAGTCAATGAAAGCGATACATCTTGTACTGGTGTTGTTACAGGAGATGATGTCAATATAAGCTATGGCACTATCATCAATATTCAGGCATTGGGATGGGGTGTTATATCTACAGGTGGTATCGATGAAGAGGATACTTCATCTCTAGGTATAACAATTGCAAATCATGGACCGGCACCAACAAATTTAACAACTACAACTCCATCTTTGTTGCAAGGTAATGGATCACAAATTTGTACAATGTCAACAGGATGTACAGGATCTCTTACTCCTCCAGCTATTATATATAGTGTAGCAGGAACTCCTCTTCCAACCTGTAATGTAGGAGCAACAGGAGCAGAAGCTATAGTAAGTGATGCAACTGGTCCAAGTTTTCTTGGAATCTATGCTGGTGGAGGAGCAGTTTTTACTCCTGTAATTTGCAATGGAACTGATTGGGTGGCGTATTAATGAGATATTTTCTTATTCTTATTTTATCTGTAGCTTTAAATGCACAATCTACAAATCCTCCTAAGAAACATCACCATATCCCTTGGGGTCCAATTATCAGAGGGACTCTTCATTTTACCGCAACCGCGATGGATGTTCAAGGAACTCAACGATGTTTACATGAACTCCCTATCCCAGGATGTGTAGAAGCTAATCCTCTAATGCCTGAGAAAGCATGGCAGGCTTGGACATTAAATATGAGCATAACCGGAGCATCTACTCTTCTAGATTTTGAGAATTGGAAGAATCATCGAAAGTTTGGATGGATTACTCCAGTAGAAGGGATTACGGAGCATACAGTTGGCGCGGTGACAGGATGGACGAAATAAGAAAGGGAATTACATACTTGACTCCCTGAGGGAAGAAGGGGTAGCAAATGAGTTTTGAAGACCATGAATTCGTAACCATGCAGCACCGTGACCACACACTTATTCAGCAATTAGAGACAGACTGTACGAAACTCAGGCAGCGGGTGGATATTCTCGAAACCGCGCTCAAATGGTTGCGGGATAACCCATCGATAGACGCCTCAGCCTTGCGTGACATTGCAACCACTGTGCTTTTATCGGGATTGCCTCTCTGTGGCAATTGCGGTCACCCACAACACGTCATCAACAGCGAAATCTGCACGGTTTGCCGCAACGAATCTATCGATGGGAACCGCGCCATCGAGGATTGCTGCGCGGCCTACGTGCCCGCCTTGTAAAGGGACTCAAGTATATAAGTCCCATAAGAAAGCCCCTCTTAATTGAGGGGCTTTCTTTTTGGTATCTTAATATAAAGAAATAATATAAAATGATAACATCTCCAGCCTAACCATAAAGAATATCTCCATCTAAATTTATATTTATATAACATATAATCATAGTCATATTCTTTATCAATACCTATGTAACGATGAAAGTATCTTATGTTAAAGCGAGACATGGGATTAGCATTTTTCCATATTTCGCCTAGTGGAAAGTATAGTATCATTTACATATCCTTATCAATCACGACAAAATCGAATGAAGCCATATCTTCTCCTCCGCGTATAGTACAGATAATTTCTATATCACGAATAGCTTTAAATACAACCCCCGGAGCTTTAGTCGGGATCATCTGTCCTACATAAGCTCCAAATAAGACTCGATCGTGCATCTTTAGACCAAGTGCTGGATTTACCAAATCCCCCATTGATACAATAACTCCAGTCGTAGGTAAGAGCTTGCCTGCATCAGGAATTACCAAAAGACCAGTCTTGCCATTACATTCAGGACAAACTATATCTTCGCGCTTCGACTCGAAGTTCCCTTCACAATATGGACATTTAATTCCTGCTTTAGAAGCAGTTATTGCATCTCCGTATTTAAACCCTGGCCGCTTTGTGTCTTCGCAAGCACAGTGAACTTTAACTTTACCTGTCCCTTTACAAGTTTTACACTCATAACCACTTTTAAAGATATCTACAGATACGAGGACTTTATCTCCACGTGCTTCAAATTTATACGGATACCCAGGAATTACAACTTCGTTAGTACCATCATCTACTATGATAGTATTTTGGGTTTGCGTAGCAAGATGCACACGCTCTACTAATTCCTTGCCTGATTCTAGTTCACTCATTACTTCTCCTTAAGGTATATTTGAACTCTGACTCATAGCACCAAGACCAACTCCTTGTACTATCTTAGGAACTTGCTTGTAGTAAACTGCATTACCCACTCTCTGTTCTACTCAATATCCTATTGTTAAAAGAATATACAACACTCTGTCTAATGTCGCAGGTTCCATATGCCTATGCGTAGCCTTTACTAATTCAGTCTTCGTACACATTCCAAACTTCTCTATAAAAGCCTGAACCTTCGCCGTAGGCTCTGCGAGCTGTGAAGTACCTACTCCCCTGAAGACTTTATCTACTTGTCTCCTGACTTTAGTTACGAGGAAAATCGCATCCCTCACATCAGCAGCTTCTATAATCATCCTGTCTTTACGAGCTGCGCTTAGAATCATACACATCTTCCATACATGAGTACGCATTCTTCCTTTAAAGTTAAGCATTGCATCTGAGTCTTCTGGGAGAGGACTGACTGAAGGATAGAAGTTTTTCCATACTAACTTCGCTTCATCATTAAGAAGGTATTCCCCTTTTACATTATGCGCAATATGTTCCAAGTCAGCCGCAAGCATATCATAAAGAGCCTTACTCTTAGGATCACGATCCAAGGGTACCGCAAAATCGAGTTCTTTAGACTTCTTGTCTTCAAAGATGAAAATACATCTTGCATTAAAGCCCCCAGCAACAATGGCAGATATATCCCTTTCCATCCCCCGGACATAATCAGGTACAGTGCCGCCGATAAGGTTGACGCACATATCCTTGATAATATCAGTTCCTTGGTTTTTGGTCCTATTCTCATATTCCTGTTGATCCCACAACTGACAAAACGTGCTCAGTGTAGAAGCATCTCCTGTTGATAAGAGTGTTTGAAGCTCGCTTGCAATAATCGTACATGAATGCTCTAACGCTCCAACTACACCTTGACTTCCTAGAACCTTAATCCCTCCCGGCCAGCCTTTGGCTATGAGTCTAAGTATTTCAGGAATCGTAGCCTTATCAGTGAGGACATTAGCCAAGCGTTGATTGTTTACTAATTTGGTCATCTTCCATGCAAAGTTAATTGCAGTTCCTTTACCAATTCCTGGAGGGCCAGTAAGAATAATATACTGATTTGGATATAATGTATAGAGCCCATCCTTGAAAAATACTTCATTTTTAAGAACTCCTGCTAAAACAGAAATAGCACTCCAAAACAAATAGTTTCGGGGTGCCTCTGTATGCGGTAATGTACAATCTACGAATGCTTTATACCATGGAATTTTAAGAGATCGAGCCACTTCTATACGTCCTCTCTATGCTGCGGCTTCTTTTTTACCGTATAACTCATTCATTGCTTTATCAATCCCTTTTTCATCAAATGTCTCAATCTCTACCTCATGATTAAAATCCAAAGCCAAAGTCGCTTCAATCGGAATCTCAAGTGTTATTCCATTATGGAATGTAATTGTTCTTTTAAATGATTTAATCGTTCGTTCAAGATACTCTCGGATGATAGAAGATTCTGCTCGTATATCCTGCACGATTGAATCATGTCCTTCCTGGACAATAACTCCTTCTTCTCCTTTCTCTTGAGATAAATTCTCCAAGAAGTAAACAGCAAAACCAGTATTATCCCCAACAGTAGATTGTGGGATATAAGAGTAGGCTTCATTAAAAAGACTGTTATTATCTTGCTGAGGTCGGCAACCAAGGAACATCCTTTCTCTTCCAAAGGGAGTTACGAGAAGATGATTATTTGAAAGTTCGTCTTGTATGTACTTATGAAAGACTGAATCTACACTTGGATCTACGGAGGCAGCTCTTTGGAGGAGCATTTCACATACTGCCTCTGTAACGCTGAATCCCTCTTGTGCGAGGGACTCTGACATTCTCTTTTTCTTCATGCCATAATTCCGAGCGTGCTTAATCTTCTTTCCAAGATACCGCTTCATATCATGCTTAGCTTTATCCCAATCAGGACTCTTCTTCGCAGGGATATACTCTCCAAACACTGCGCTCGCTAATTTTGAATGTCTATCAACACCAGTTCTAAGCTCTTGTAACGCTGTAACATTCCCACTTAATGCAGACACTGGCCACTCCTCCGCCTGCATTTGGTCACACATTAAGAAGATATTACCCTCTCTAGGTATGAGACACTCTCGGAATATTCTTGCAACGTCAGAGTGTTTTGGGAAATTCTGAGAGTTATTTCCGAACCCAAAGATATGCTTACGGGAAGTCCTTCTACCAGTGAGGGTTCCTGCAACATTATATGAAGATAAAAAACCAAACATCTCTTTCCCTTTGTACATCCTACGACAAAGCCGTGAGTTGAGATACACGTTAAGTATTTTTCCAAGCTCACGAACTTTAAGTATCGCTCTAATGGCAGGATCGCCAGAGGGATACTTAGGATCACCCACAGCAAGGATTTTTTGGAGTGCAAGCTCTCCTGTAGAATACTTTTGTTCGTATTCGCCTTCGCTATTCTTCGCTGTAATTTTAGGAACTTTATAACCGATAGCTTCGAGTTTTTTGAGGAGGGCACGCTCACCTTGGGTAGCATTGAGATTCACCGAGAATTCAAGATCACCGCTCTCTTTAGAGGGAGCGTTTTCAGCACCTACGAAGACTTTGCAATTCCATTGTGTGGAGACTATAGCAAGATTCTTCTGAATCTGCTCCGCTACTTGAATCTTGGCCGCTTCGACTCTAGCAAGATCGACGTTGATTCCACGATCGCCTATATCATAGTATAGGGCTTGAAGCTGATGTAGATAAGATGAAGTGATTCGATCAGACATTAGAATCCCCTATTACTCTTCGGATCATCCTTTTTATAAGGACCGTATTTATCTAAAAGAATCTCTTCTTTCGATGCTTGCATGAACTCTTCCATGGGTTTATCAGGCTCTATGCTATGTTTTCCTTTATGCCCTCTAAGACGCATACAATACGTTGAAGTTAACTTCCCTGTCCATATGACTTCGCTGCATAAGATCATCTCAATGTCCCTCTCTCCCTAAATTCATCTTCTTGTTGTTCCCATATTTCATATGTAACGGCTGTATCCAAGCAGTTATAACGTCTTAGTTTAGTTAAATTCTTGAAGCTCCAGTGGTGTCCCTCATCCTTATAGTAAGGCTCACGAGTATATTGCCTGGTTTGAAATTGTAGTTTATGCGGAAGTTCAGGCCAAAGGACGTGGTGTCGTATAAGAGTATCTTGGATGTTCCGTAAGTTAATTTCAAATCCCAAAGCCTGTAAGAAATGGGTATCAAAATTGAAATAGTTCTGTCCGAGATTAGGTACCTTACGTAAGAGTTCATTTAACTCCCTCCAGAGGATTCGGGTTTCACAAGGAGAATCTCTAAACATATTAAAAGAGATAGCAAAGCTTTTAGAATCTGCAATAGAGATTGTGATTGGAAGTCCTGGGTGCGGCTTAAACGACGAATCTCCCTTTGGATACACGGTTTCGATATCGACACTAATGAGAGAAGTTCTGCTGAAGCGGGCAAAATGCGTGAGGATTTCATCTATTGTCATCTCCTGATAATGCAGATCACGCTGCGGTAACGGTTGGATTGTTCCGGTTTTAACCCAGAAGAAGTATTCTTCTCTTAATTTCTGAAGATCAAAGTACGTGGTGACATTACGTTCTGTGTAATCTTGCATGAAATATCCAATATCATTCATCGGCATGATATAATGAGGATATGAAAGCATCTTAGAAGAGAGAAGTGAGCCTGCGTATTTATTTAATTGTGTGGTATGTGATTTATGCTTTTTCTCTCTTTTAAGCTGCTCACAGAGAAATTCACCTGCTGCACCTAGGGCGATGATAAGGGGTGGTTTGTAGTGATTTAATTCATTCTCTATTATGTTAAACGCACTAGCGTTATCGGTGTGAGGACGACGGCATATGACGTAGTAATCAGGAAGAGCAGCATCTTCCATCATCTTATGGAAGGCATACCCAAGTCCAGCCGAGAAGAGGTAGCCTTTTTTCTCATCATTCGCTAGAGGACTCTCGCAGATGACCCAGATACGTGATGAGGGAGAACCTTTTGGATGGATTAGCATTTCATATCCTTTTACACCTAGTTGACAAGACTTTGAAATTATTATACAAACCTTTTAATGTATATACACAGTGAGTTTTTTCATTTTCTAATCCTCCAGGCTCATAATCATATTCACCCTCATAACTTGTCCAACTTGAAGGTGAATAACGTATCCCAGTTTTATGAAAGTTTTTACCAATTACAACATAATTTCCAAGAATATGATTAGTTATTTTCTGCTCATGAATACTTCTTTCTTTACCTCCGTACCCTTGTTGCTCAAGCTTATATGAAGCTATTGCAGCAACTAGCATCCCATGAGTCCTCCCACTTAAATGAGAATATTCAGAAGTTGCAAATACTCCCGGAACTTTAGGTTGCCAGCTTCTTATTATTTCTAAGATCATAGCTTCTATATTTGATTTTTCTTTTTCTATTATATCTTTAACGCATAAAGGATATCCACAACGAACAAATGTATAAGGTTCTACTAACTGGACTATCTCTCCTACTCTTGCGTATTTTGTAATTTTCATAACTCTCACTCTCTTTTTAAAACTAAAAATTGGAGGGAGTCTTTAAACTCCCTCCTTAAAAACAGGGCCGAATAGTCCTGTTAACCCTTAATAAGATTCTGCGAATGCTTCATATCAGGATACTTAACCGCACAGTCAGGAAGAGCACAGAAGAAGGCCCTTACTTCATTCTTATCCTTACCTTGATAGTTCGTGATTGCAAGCTCAACCTTAAACGTCTTATTCGTCAAAGGTCCGATGTATTTGCCCCACTTAGAAGGATCATCAGGATTAAGATCCGCATTCTCAAACGTACCCGGCATGACCATTTCTTCATGCTGATCTGAGTCTGCGCTTGTTGGTACTATGACCGTTTCCATATCAAGACCAGTTGCATGTACAAAGTCACGGATTGCTACACCGAAGCTCGTATTAAGCGGATGAAATACTTTCCGCCCATCATACTGTGCATGTCCTGTGACTGTGAATTCAGCGTTATAGTTAAGAGACTCCCCACTCTTTGCAATCTTCGGACGAAAGCCAGTGAGTTGCAATTCATAAATACCAGGTGGTACAGGTGCTGGTCCCGAAAGATCCTCTTTTGTCATTCCCATTTTAAATGCCATTTTCTTTTCTCCTCTTTTCATTTTTCAGAATCATATCTGTTAGGTTAGGAAGTTCTTCAGCATCTACTAAAAGTGTAGATGCTGCAATAACTTCATTCGTGGGTTTAGTCCACACTTTGTAGGTAGGCACAGCGTTTGCAACACCTGTATTTTTAACTTCAATCCTGTATACATCATTAAAAAGAGTAAGAAGATTAGCTGCAAACTGAGGTTCAACTGTGATTAAACCAGTATACTTCGTCACATCTTTCGTAGACTCAGCTTTATCCTTCTCATCTCTTTCATGGAACACGAATATCACGTTCCCAAGTGCTGCATACTCTGAGAGTAAATACTCTAAAAAACGAGTAGAGACATTAATACGATCAAAAGAAATTCCAATCTGAACTTTTAATCCTCCACCTAATCTAATAGCTCTACCATCTTTATTATTCAAAAGATAATCATTTTGTAAACCATTTGAAATGAAATTTGAGATTGTATCAAATACAAAATTATCAGGAATTGGTTTCTTTTGAATCTTTTTATATTTAAGAACAGAAAGATCTGCTTCTAAAGCTTTAACTACTGTAGGATTTTCTAAAGAATCTCGCATTACTGTAACATGCAATCTATCTTGAATATCTTTTGGGAGCTGTTCTAGTGATGCTTTACGATCATCGAAATCATAAATTTGAGTAAATCCTGGCATCGTCGATGCAAACCAAGATTTCCCAGACTTAGGTCTTCCCATGATCGCAATTTTATAACGTCTTGTGGGATCAAATACTAAAGGGGCTGATCCTACTAGTCCATTAAATGGATTACTTTGTTGGGAGATTGAGTTTTGTTGCAAAGGTTGGTTTTGTGGGTTCAGATTTGGGCTGCTCATTTAGTGGCTCACTCTCAGTTAGTGGGATGTTATCTTCTAAACAACGTGCATGGAATGTACAATACTGGACTGATCTTTTATTCTCTGAATCAGAACAAAGATAAGATGCAGCTTTTGGGCATTGCATTTTATTAGGTTGAAGTTGTGAACATTGACCGATAAAATCGGTAGGGGATACTAACTTACGGAAAGTAAGGCTCAATCTTCTTCCTCCTCTTCATCTTCTTCGTCAAAGTCTTCATCGTCAATATGTTCATCTAATTCAGCATTCATAGGATTAAATTCTTCATCTGGCATATTAGTCCTCCTGATTAACAGTTTCTGTATCCCATATCTTCTTTCTCTCAAAGAAAGAATCTATAACAGCAAGTTGATTATCTGCTGAGTTCTGTCTATGAATAGCAAGATACGGACAATCATGCATGTACCAGGAAGTACATTTAGAAGTATCCCTCAGCATCGTTCCTGTGTTTGCATATCTAACCAAAGCCCTAAATATATCCTCTCCAGATTGGAGCATTCTTTTTCTATATTCTTCTAGTTGATAAGATGTTTTTAAGATAGGAATTCTTTTAAACCGCTCACCTTCTTTAGGAACACTCTTCGAGATAAAGTTCATTATGATTTTATTACAGTTTCTATTTAGAAGTCCACTCATATCTTGGGATTCAAGGAATGCTGGGAGGATTTGGTTAACTGCGTAGATATAACCGCATGGGCCTTCATCCATCTCGAAGCGTTGTGCTGGATCGAATCTAAAAGATCCCATTGTCTTATGATCCATTGGACAGATTGAGGTTCCGTCATCTACTAAAGTATCAATGCGGCCAGAGAGATAGCATTTTAGCCAAGTCCAAGCATCGGTTGCATCTACTACTTCATTATCTCCATCTATTGAATGAAATATATCATGTCTACCAAGATAAACTTCCTTAGCCTTCCCGAAAGAAATCTCAGTCCCGATAACACGGATACGTTCATTCTCTGCGCTAAATCGCGTGGCATAAGCTAAGAGCAGTCCCACAAACCCCATCTGTCCACCGATTGATTTATACTCCTTATGCTCGGAGTGATAATTTAAATCCGCTGAAGCCCAAGCCTTCATTCCCTCATCAACAGCCCATTTACGCATATCGAAGTTAGGAAGCCTGAACTGTTGATAATAAATCTCAATCATCTTATGAAAAAGAATACCAAAGTCTAAATGCCAGCTTCGGCCACCTAATCCTTTTACTTGGAGTCCTTTGATATGATTCTCAAGGAAGTAAGAAGGACAGGATCTGAAATCACTCATCATTAAATTGTCTAGAACTATCTCATAAATCCCATTCTCTGAGAGAGTAATCCAATGAAGAGGAGAGGACTCTAGAAACTGCTCTAGAGTCCTCATTTGAGATGTAGAGAAGCCTGCGTCATGATAAAGACTTAGATTTAAGTTGCTCATCACTCTCCATTCTCTGAATTATAAGAGTCGCATATCCAGCGATATCTTCCCATTCTGCTTTATTCATTGGCTTACCATAAAGAATTCTACCAATTTTTGTTTCAATCATATCTAAAGATTCTTTTTCATCTGATCCAAGCCTATTCCAGCCAGCCTGATTACGCATGTACTCCTTATTATACTGAATAAATCTAGTTTTTTCTTCATAATTTCCATGAGTCTTTGCTCTCTCTTTAAGTAAATCTTCTGTTTTCATTTCTTCACTCCCGTCTGCGCTGCAACCTTTTCCATTAAAGCAAGAATTGCCGCGGCGTTCATGCCTCCCGCAGCCATTGACTGAAGTATTCCATTCGCTGTAGCAGCCGCTTTCGTCGAAGAGATCGTCTTTGTCCTCTTCACCGTCGTAGTAGAAGAAGCCGCACCATCTATTGTTGTTGGATACACAGTCTTTACAGATGCAAAACGATGAAGATACTCAGCCTTTCGCCGTTCTCGCTCTGAGAGCATTCCATTGAGG
>Ga0265338_10007482_pt1 | contig 13533 bp, 12 predicted proteins | sample 42126metaG_FD_193579 | JGI IMG/M metagenome (GOLD analysis project Ga0265338, IMG submission 193579) | Rhizosphere microbial communities from Carex aquatilis grown in University of Washington, Seatle, WA, United States - 4-21-26 metaG | ecosystem: Host-associated > Plants > Roots > Rhizosphere... | reverse complement strand
GTTCTGGACGACCTTCGTGGGATTCGTCGTGATCCTCGCGGCTTTCTTCGTGACCGGTGGAGCGCCGCTGCATGGGTGGACTGGTTACACTCCACTGAGTGCACTGCCATCGGCCGGCCCGGGCGAGCAACTCGGCGCTGATCTGTGGATCACGAGCATCGCAATATTCTGCGTGGCATCGCTGATGGGGGCGCTGAACTTCATCACGACAACGCTCGATCTGCGGGCCAAGGGCATGACGCTGATGCGGATGCCGCTGACCGTGTGGTCGTGGTTCATCACGGCGATCCTTGGATTGCTGGCGTTCGGTGTGCTGCTTTCGGCAGGAATCCTGTTGCTGATGGATCGCAACCTGGGGACCAGCTTCTATGTTCCGCTGGTCGTGGTGAACGGGCAGATCATGGGCCACAAGGGCGGATCGCCTCTGCTGTGGCAGCATCTGTTCTGGTTCTTCGGGCATCCCGAGGTATACATCGCGATTCTGCCGGGCATGGGCGTGGCGTCGCAGATTCTGTCGACATTCTCACGCAAGCCGATTTTTGGATACCGCGCGATGGTCTACGCCATGCTGTCGATTGGATTCTTCGGATTCATGGTGTGGGGCCATCACATGTTTATGAGCGGGATGAGCCCGTACTCGGCGTTTGCGTTTTCGCTGTTGACCATGTGCATTGGCGTGCCGTCGGCCATCAAGACGTTCAATTGGCTGGGGACGATGTACAAGGGGCGGCTGCGATTTCATACGCCGATGCTGTTTGCGATCGGCTTCGTGTCACTGTTTGTGTCGGGCGGACTGAGCGGCCCATTCCTGGCCCAGCCGGTGCTCGATATTCAGCTGCACGATACATATTTCGTGGTCGGACACTTCCATCTGATCATGGGAGTGGCGGCGATCTTCGGAATCTTTGGGGCGACGCATTACTGGTTCCCGAAGATGTTCGGCCGGATGATGAACGAGCCGCTGGGCAAGATCCACTTCTTTATCACCCTGGCTGGAACGTACGCCATCTTCATGCCGATGCACTACCTGGGGATGGCTGGACAAACCCGACGGTATTCGCAGTTCACCGAGGTTGCCTACCAGACGAAGCTGTTGCCGTTGCAGACGTTCATGACGTATGCGGCGATTATTACGATTGCGGCACAGTTCGTTTTTCTGATCAACCTTTTCTGGAGCATGTTCAAGGGACCGAAGGCCAGCGACAATCCCTGGGAAGCTACGACCTTGGAATGGACGACGGCGACTCCACCTCCGCATGACAATTTTGGTGGCGTGACTCCGGTGGTGAACCACGGGCCTTACGAGTACGGTGTGCCGGGTGCGGCGAAGGATTTCACTATGCAGACGGATCCGCCGACCGGGTCATCGCATTGATGTGGCGAGCGAGGGATGGGAATCCCTTCAACGTCGCGAATGGCGTAAGGAACAGCAGGCTCTTCGCTTCGCTCAGAATTACAAACTTTAGTTGGAGGAAGTGACAGTTCCGGATTGCAGTTATGGCGACCTACACACCAACCACTCCGATTGATCACATTGGGCAGGGGCACAAGCCGCCTGTGCCGCCTTTGGGTGGGGGCGACGGTAACGGCGGTGGCGGCGATGCGCCAAATTATGGGGCGCGCTTGCGGCGGGCACGGTTGGGTTTGATTTGCGGCATTGCGACCGTGTGCATGGTGTTTGTGTCGTTGACCAGCGCGTACATTTTTCGGCGTGGGCTTCCGAGTTTTGACGGCGGTTCGAACAGTTACGTCCGCGATTGGGGCGAGGTGCAGTTTCCGTGGGCGCTGCTGGGCATCAACACCGCGGTGCTCCTGGTCAGCAGTTTGACGATGGAGTTTGCGCGGCGGAGTGCGGCTCGGCAGGCGGCGCTGGCACCAGTGAAGTCGATCCCCGGGGTGTCGCTTGGAAATGAGCGGTCCTTCCCGTGGCTGGGAATCACTGTGTTGCTTGGCGTTGGGTTTCTTGCCGGGCAGTGGCAGGCCTGGGGGGAATTGCACAATCGCGGATTCTATGTGGATACGAATCCGAGCAGCTCGTTTGCGTTTTTGCTGACGATTGCGCACGCGATCCACCTTGCCGGGGGAATGATCGCGCTGCTTTGGGCGGCTAGCGCTTCCCTGCTGCACAAGCCTTTGGAAGCTCGCCGGATTGCGATCGACATTACGGCTTGGTACTGGCATTTCATGGCAGTGCTTTGGATTTATGTTTTTGCGTTGTTCGGATTTGCGAGATAGGTCAAAGGCGTTCACCACGAAGGTTCACGAAGGCTGAGTCGAAAGGGGAACTTTAGGAATGTCTGACGCCGCTGCGGTTCAGCATGGGTTGCCTGGAGCTTATGAGGCGCCGCTGTTTGGAGCTTATTCGAAAAAAGTGGGCATGTGGCTGTTCCTGGCCTCGGACTCGCTGACCTTCGGGGCTCTGCTGTTTGCGTTCAGCTACAACCGGATCTACACGGTGCCGTGGCCGACGCCGTTTCACGCTGAGAGTATTGCCAATGCCACGATCATGACGGCGTGCCTGCTGTCGAGTTCTCTGACCATGGTTCTCGGCGTGTTCGCAGTGCAGCGTGGCGACAGGGCTTGGACCCGCAATTGGCTGCTGGCCACGATGGCGTTTGGCACGGCATTCATTGTGCTTCATGGCATGGAGTGGTCGAAGCTCATTGGCGAGGGGTTAACGATTCCGGGTTTCATGACCGCCCTGGGCGTTTCACAGCCAACGACTACCGGTGAACTGGCGGACATCTCAAAAAATGTGCCGCAGTTCTCGCAGGCGTTCTTCGGTCTGACCGCTATGCACATGCTGCACGTGACGATCGGGGTGATTTACCTGGGAATCATGGCGTTCCGTAAGTGGTTCTTGCCGGTGCTGGCTGTGATTTGGATTGCGGGAGCGTTTCTGATCCCGGCGGGGAACGTGTTTCACTGGCCCGTGCATGCGCTGGGGGTGGCGCTTCTGGTTTCGGCAGTGATCCTGTTCTTGAAACCGAAGGTTTATGACGCGCAGGATATTGAAATCTGCGGGCTGTACTGGCACTTTGTCGATCTGGTGTGGATGTTCATCTTCCCGCTGGTGTATTTGATGTCGACCAAGGTTAGCTAGAAAGACGAGGCGTGGCGTTGGAAGTCAAGTTCCCCACGTTCTTTCGCAAAGAACGCGAACGAAGGATGGGGCAGCCAAATCTGAGGGAGCGTGAGATGCACGATACGGCGACACACGACGACAGCAAGGGGCAGTACTTCTGGGTGTGGGGAGCGTTGCTGGTATTGACGGCGATCGAGGTCGTGCTGGGATACAAGCAGATCTTCACGCCGGTGCGGATGCTCGAAGTGCTGATGATTCTGTCGGTGATCAAGTCGGCGCTGATCATCGGCTACTTTATGCACCTGAAGTTTGAGACGGCGCTGATGCGGTGGTTGCTGGTGATCTCGGTGACGGCGTGCTTCATCATCATGTATTTCTTCTTCTTCCCGGATGCGGGACGGATTAACACGCTGGGGGTCCACTAGAGTTGTGACGATTGGCAGCAAAATTCGAGTGGGCGTCTTTCTTTTGCTGCTGGCGCTTTGGACTGCTCCGGCATTCTCGCAGGGCTGTGCGATGTGTCGGGCGAATGCCAAGGCTACGCCGAAGGAAGGTCAGCGGGCGATCAATCGGGCGATCCTTGTGATGCTGGCTCCGCCGGTGGGGATTATGGTGTTCGGGGCTGGGTTCGTCGTGCGGTATGTTCGGCGACGCGATCGGGAGAATGCGGATTAGCAACTCGGCGGCGCGGAGCTTTCAACCCTGTTTCTTTCCTCAATCATTTTGAATGCTGCCGGCAAGCGGCCGCTAGCCACGTCTCTACGAGCGAAGTAAATCCCTTATAATAGAAAGATTCGGTTGGCCTCGCGGAGGGCTCTGGGCGGGTGTGCTCGGGTCTTAGCGCGGCGGCCGCGGCCCTTTACTCGATGTCCACTGACAGCATTGTTGTTCGCGGTGCCCGCGTTCATAACCTCAAGAATATTGATTTTGAGGTCCCGCACAATACCTTGACCGTGGTGACTGGAGTCTCCGGCTCCGGCAAATCCTCTTTGGCGTTCGACACGATTTACGCGGAGGGGCAGCGGCGGTACGTAGAGTCGCTGTCGGCCTACGCGCGGCAATTTCTGGAGCGGATTGAGAAGCCGGACGCGGATACGATTGACGGGATCGCTCCGGCGGTTGCGATCCGGCAGAAGAATACGACGCGCAATCCGCGGTCTACCGTGGCGACGGCAACGGAGATCTTCGACTACCTGCGGCTACTGTTTGCGCGCGTGGGACGGACGTTTTGCGCGAACTGCGGACGCGAGGTCAAGAAGGATACGGTCGACGAGGTCGCCGACGCGATTCTGGCGCTCGATCCGGGAACCCGGTTGCAGGTCTTCTTCCCTCTGCAAAGGCCGGGCGTGGTGACGCCGGAAACGGCACCTAAGCCGCCGCGCTCGAAGGGCAAGAAGTCCTCTGTGACGCAGCAGTTAACGGAGGCTGTGAAGACGCGGCTGTTTGATTTGCGGAAGTCCGGATTCAATCGGCTGTATCAGGCGGGAGAGATTTTCGAATTCTCTACACCTGAGTCGCTGCTGGATATCGACTTTGGGCAGCCCGTGTTTGTGCTGGTTGACAGGCTCATGGTGTCGGCGGAGTCGCGGACTCGAGTCGTCGATGCAATTGAGACGGCCTATCGGGAATCGGGCGAAGTAATCTTCGAGATTCCTGCGCGAGAAGAAGACGCGGGCGACGGGTCCCCCGCCGCACAGGCAAGACAACTACGGTTTGCGCAGCGGTTCGAGTGCAAGGACTGCAACCTTCGATACGAGGAGCCGGAGCCGCGGCTGTTCTCGTTTAACAATCCTTATGGGGCTTGCCCGCGGTGCCAGGGGTTCGGGAATACGATTGACTTCGATCTTGATCTGGTGATTCCCGACAAGATGAAGACCCTGGCGGAGGGGGCGATCGAACCCTGGACCAAGCCGAAATATCGTCCGCTGTTCACGGACCTGAAGCGGTATGCCAAGCAGGCGGAGATTCCGCTGGATGTGCCCTGGGTGGACCTCGAGGACGAACACAAAGAACTTGTGCTCAACGGGGAGGGCAAGTTCCTCGGCGTGCGCGGATTCTTCAATCACCTGGAGCGCAAGAAATACAAACTGCACGTGCGTGTGTTTCTCAGCCGATATCGCGGGTATTCGTTGTGCTCGGCTTGCAATGGAACGCGGCTGCGGCTGGAAGCCAGGCAGGTCAAGATTGACGGGAAAAATATTTGTGAGGTATGCGCGTTGACGGTGGAGGACGCGCTTCGGTTCTTTGATCAGGTCTCCTTGAGCGCGCAGGATGCTGAGATTGCGGACAAGTTGCTGGAGGAGATTCGGGAGCGGCTGAGATTCCTGAATGATGTGGGGCTCGAATATCTGACACTCGACCGGCTTTCTTCGACGCTCTCGGGAGGCGAGGCGCAGCGCATTCAGCTGGCGACTTCACTGGGGTCCCGACTGGTAGGAACGCTGTACGTGCTGGATGAGCCGTCGATTGGGCTGCATCCGCGGGATACGCACCGGTTGATCAAGATCCTTCACGACCTGCGCGATCTGGGGAATACGATTCTTGTGGTGGAGCACGATCCGGACATTATGCGGGCTGCGGACCGCATTCTCGATCTGGGGCCGGGAGCCGGGGAGAATGGCGGGAAGCTTGTCGCTGAGGGAACTTATGACGAGATCCTGCACAATCCGGTTTCGCTGACGGGGCGGTATCTGTCGGAGGACTTGCGGATTCAGCCGCCGGCTACGCGACGCAAGCCGGGGGCGCAGCAGATTACGATTCGAGGCGTGCGCGCCAACAATTTGAGAGGGGTGGACATCAGCGTTCCTTTGGGCATGCTGGTTGCGATTACTGGCGTGTCGGGATCGGGGAAATCGACGCTGCTGCATCAGGTGCTGTATCGGGCTCTGGCTCAGGCCAAGCATCAGTCGAGCAACGGGGCGACCGGTCCGGCGGCGAGTTGGGAGAGCCTGACGGGCGACCAGTTTATTGAGGAAGTGGTGCTCGTCGATCAGTCGCCGATCGGGCGGACGCCGCGGTCGAATCCGGTGACGTATATCAAGGCGTTCGATGCGATCCGCGACTTGTTCGCTTCCCTTCCCGAGGCCAAGAAGCGTGGGCTGGCCGCTGGGCACTTTTCCTTCAACATTCCGGGAGGGCGTTGCGAAGTCTGTCAGGGCGATGGGACGGTCACGGTCGAGATGCAGTTTCTGGCCGACGTCGAACTGATATGCGAGGAGTGTAAAGGGACGCGCTACAAGCCGACGGTGCTGGACGTGCGGTATCGCGGCAAGAATATTCATGAGGTCCTGAGCCTTACCGTGAAAGAGGCGCTGAAGTTCTTCGCTGAGGTGCCGAGGCTCACCGAAAAGCTGCGGTCTCTGGAGGAAGTTGGGTTGGGATACCTGAGGCTAGGGCAGTCGGCGACAACGCTCTCGGGCGGCGAGGCACAGCGGATGAAATTGGCAGCGCACCTGCAACCGGCATCCCGGGACGCCAGTCGGGCGGGGCCGGGCAGCAGCGAGGCGCGACGCAAGCTGCGGCTGCTTTACATCTTTGACGAGCCTACGACAGGGCTTCATTTTGATGACGTCAGCAAACTCCTGGCGGCGTTTCGCCGTCTTATTGAAGCAGGGGGTTCGATTGTGGTGATCGAGCATAATCTCGAGGTCATCAAGACTGCGGACTGGGTGATCGATCTGGGGCCGGAGGGCGGAAGTCGCGGGGGCAAGGTGGTGGGTGCGGGGCCTCCCGAAGCGATTGCGAAAGTGACGGGGTCTTATACCGGAAAGTATTTGGCACACGTTCTGAATGGAAATGGCGCATCGCGTTCCAATGGTCGCTCGTAGAGTCGCCGTCGCGGCGCTTCTGGCCGTCGTGAGCGTGGGAGCTCTTTCCGCTCAGGGGACGGACACGCCGGCGGCGGATCAGACGCAAGCGGCGGAGGGATCCTCCTCAAGCAAGAAAGTTCCTCGCAAGACTCCAACCAATTCCCGAACTGCTCATCACGTGCTGGTTCCTGAAGACGATCAGCCGCCGGCGGAGTTGGCACAGGCAGAAGAGCTCATTCAGAAGCAGGACTATGCCGGGGCCGAGCCCTTGCTGCGCAAAACGGTGAAATGGACCGCCGCGGATGGCAACGCAGCAGGCGTCGATCCGGCAGGCGTCGATCCGGCAAGCTATGTGGCCTGGTTTGAACTTGGGTTTGTTGAGAACGCGCTGGGGAAGGTCGATGAATCGATTGCCGCGTATCGAAAATCGGTGGCGGCGAAGCCGGACGTCTTTGAGTCGAACCTGAATCTGGGATTGCAACTCGCCAAGACCAGCCAGCCCGATGCCGAGCAGTTCCTGCGCGCCGCCACGAAGCTGAAGCCGACCAGTCACGTTGCTGAGGGAAAATTCCGGGCATGGCTCTCTCTGGCACACGTACTCGAAGCATCGAAGCCGGACGAAGCGATCGCAGCGTATCGAGAGGCGGCGGCTTTGCAGCCGAAGGACGCCGAGCCTCGCGTCGCTGCCGGACTTCTGCTGGAGAAGCAGAACAAGTTTTCCGATGCCGAGAGCGAGTATAAGCAGGCGATGGCGCTGGATCCGTCGTCGGACGCGATCACGGGGCTGGCGAACATCTACATGCGGGGCCGCCGGCTGCCCGAGGCCAAGGAGTACCTGCGGAAGCTGATCGCGCTTCATCCTGAGCAAGCATCGGCTCACATTCAGCTTGGACAGATCCTGGCGGATGAGGGTAAGAACGAAGATGCCTTGGCGGAACTTCAAGCGGGCGCAAAACTGGCGCCGACCGACCTGCCTGCACAGCGTGATCTCGCCGACCTCTACTTGACGATGAAAAAGTACGACCAGGCAGAAGGCGTCTATCGCGGGCTTCTGGCCGCCAAACCCGACGATGCCGACCTGCACAATGCGTTCGGTCGATCGTTGCTGCAGCAGAAGAAGTTTCCCGAGGCGCAGCAGGAATTTGCGGTGGCGGTGAAGCTCAAACCAGATTTCGGGGAGGCCTACGGGAATCTGGCATTTGCCTCCAGCGAAAACAAAGACTATGCGCTAACGATCAAAGCGCTGGATGCACGGGTGAAGTCGCTGCCGGAGACGGCAATCACCTGCTTCCTGCGAGCTACGGCGTACGACAACCTGTGGCGGACAACCGGCCATGGCAACTCGCACGATCGCAAGGCGGCGGCTGACAATTATCGCCTCTTCCTCAAGATGGCGGATGGGAAGTATCCTGATCAGGAGTGGCAGGCGAAGCACCGGCTCATCGCCATCGAGCCGAAGAAGTAGATCGCGACGGGACTGGGACCATGCCTGGGGTTTGGCATTTATCAAGACGGCGGAGATTGCTGGCTTCTGGGAGTCGAACCAGGATCCGTTTGCCGGGAGCTGTCCTCTTCATGATGCTCGTTGCCGTCTCGGTCACGAGCGCCGCTCAGGGTGGCGATCCCAGTATTGATGAGCTGAAGGCACGCGTTGCTTCGGCGAGTCCCGGCAGCCGGCCACATCTTTGTGTTCAGATTGCCGAGCGCCAACTCGCGGCTACCGACAAACTGTACGCGGCGGCGGACGTGGAGAAGGCTGAGGCGGCGATGACCGACGTTGTGGCCTTCTCAGAACTTGCTCGGGATTATGCGATTCAAACGCACAAATATCAGAAACAGAGTGAGATTGCTGTACGGACGATGGCACGCAAGCTGGCTGACATCAAGCATCTGGTAGGGCACGACGATCAGGCCCCGATCCAGGCGGCCATCAACCGATTGCAACGTGTGCGCGATGATCTGCTCGTGGCCATGTTCCCGAAAGGTGCGAAATGATTGCTTCTACGCTTCGTTCTTGTGTTTGGATCGCGCTAGTGGCTTCCAGTTCTCTGGCGCTGGGGCAGCGGCACCGCGACCCTCTCACGCAGCCGGAGATTGACCAGATTCGCGATGCCAGTTGGGAACCTCGCGAACGGCTTACGCTCTACATCCAGTTTGCGCGCGCCCGACTGGTGAAGCTGGAGCAGATGCGGACCGATCCGAAAACGAAGGATCGTCCGCGGCAGACGCACGACATCCTGGATGATTTTCAGCTGCTGTACGACGAGCTCAACGACAATATCGACACCTACGTCGATCGTAAGGACGATATTCGCAAGCCGCTCAAGCTTGTCATCGAGGCCGACAATGAGTTTCAGGCCAAGCTCCGGGCTTTGAAAGACAGCGCCGACGTGCCGCGTCAGGAAGCCAGTCAGTACGAATTCGTTCTGACCAACATTTTGGAGACCGTTGACACGTCTGCCGAGGAGCACAAGAAGCTGCTGACAGAGCAGGAAGAGGCGGCCAAGCACAAGAAGCTGAATTCCCGGGCAAATGCGAAGAATGGCGGAAAGCCGGAGTGAAGCGGACCTCAGACCTCGGACCTCAGCGAAGCGACTGAGCATTTTGCTCCCTGGCACTATCGATCACGGGCAAGAGAGTGCAACCACGGGGGCTGAAGCCCGTCCTGTTAGTTCTGACTTAACGCGGCGCTGGAAGCGCCGCTCTTCTACGGTTGTGCACGGTTGTGCAGGCGTTCACGTATGCGCGCACGATTGTGACGGTTGGGCACGACCGTGGGCCGACGTCTGAGGTCTGAGGTCCGGGTCTCGTGCTAACCTAACGTCATCGTGCGCGAAGGCCTGCTCGAACTTTTCCAGGACACCTACAAGGACCTTCGCCCCGGTTCACCGCCTCCTGAGCTGAAGATCGAATTCTTCGCCTTCGCCAACGTTAACAACACCATTCGGCTGCGAAATGGCCGGTTGCTGGTGCGGCTTTCGGACCTGCTGGAAGGGGCGCCGGATGCGGTGTTGCGTGCTATCGCTCATATTTTGCTGGCCAAGATGTACCGCTCTCCCATTGATCGCGCGCAGGCAGCGCGGTACCGCAAGTACGTGGCAAGCCATGAAATCGTGCGCAAGACGCATCTGGTTCGGCAGATGCGGGGACGCAAGCGGCTGCGTTCCGCGCAGGGGTACTTTTACGATCTGGATGCCATTTTCGAGGGGCTCAACACTCGCTTCTTTCACGGGCTGATGGCGCGGCCGCGGATGAGTTGGAGCCAGACGAAGACGCGGCGCATTCTGGGGCACTACGATCCGGCGCACAACGCGATCATTATCAGCCGCATCTTCGACCACCCAGCGGTGCCAGCGTATGTGCTGGAGTACATCGTGTACCACGAGATGCTGCATCTGAAGCATCCGGTGAAGCTGCGAGGGAGCCGGCGCTGCGTACACTCGGCGGAGTTTCAGGCCGAGGAGAAATTGTTCCCGCGAGTGGCGGAGGCGAATGCGTTCTTGAAGCGGCTGTGAGCAGGCATGGCATGCCTGCCTCACCTGTACCGATTCCACACTGTCGTCGGACATCGTCAGTCCTAGCAGGATTTGCTACTGACACTCGCCGGGCTCGAGTCTAAGAGGGGTAGCGGTTCGATTTCGTTGCTCGACAACGATTAGTTGGGGCCACCTCCGCCGTTACCGTTGCTGCCATTGCCACCGCCGTTGCCGTTTCCATTGCCATTGTTACCGTTGCCGTTGCCGCCGCCGTTGCTGCCATCGCCACCGCCGTTACCGTTTCCGTTACCGTTATTGCCGTCGCCATTGCCTCCGCCGTTGCCGCCGCCATTGCCTCCGCCGTTCCCCCCGCCGCCGCTCCCACCGCTTCCACCACTTCCACCAGCTCCGCCGCCCAGCGCCGTCAGACTCTGGCAGGCTGCTTCAGAAGCGGGCAACGAACCGGTGGGGTCACGCCGAATCACGCCATCCTCACACGTACAAAAGCTGTTGATGCCGGTCTGGTTGGAGGTGAGTGGGACAGCCGTTGCGTAGTATTTGTTGGCCGGAGGACCGCCTGATGAAGTGGCCGCGAACTTGTAGCCGCTCTTGGTGCCGCCCGCCAGAACTCCGTCGAGCAGGCAGGGCGTGGTCGCGTCTGGATGGCAAGGAGTCGACCCGAGAAGATTCAGGCTGGCAGCATAGCCCACCGTCGGATAGCCAAGGTTGTAGGCGATCATCGCCGAGTTGATGGCCCGGAGGGAAGAGACCGCGGACGCCTCGTTGGCTGACGCGCGCGCGCGCAGCAGGCTCGGGATCGCGATCGCAGCAATAATCAAAATGATGCCGACGGCGATCATCAGTTCGATGAGAGAGAAACCCTTCGAGCCAGACGCTTGCGAGGCTCCGAAGTCAGCCTTCGACCGAGCCGCTTGCCCGGGCCACGGATTCCGGGCTCGCCAGCCTGCCGCAGTATTGCGTCGCTGCTGGACGCTTGAGCCTCGGAAACGCGAATTCGGCATACCTGTGCTTGGGTTCATGCTGAACATCGAAATATTCTCCCGGTCGGAGGCAGAAAGTGCCGACAACGGTAGAACAGGTGCAATCAGAGCGCCATTGATGTCGGAGCTAACTATTTGAGTTGATTTGGCTAGCCGATCTCGGTCGGATTGAAAAAGGGCCGGCCTGTCCTTGGAATGGACTTGATTCCACTTCCTAGACACCTGGAAAGGGCTGAGGACGGGGCTGCGGCGCGCGCGGCGATCCACGCCATTCCCTGCAAGCAGAAGCAATTCAGGGGTGAAATTGTGCAGCGTGATCCCAATCACGTGCGGTTGTGAGGCGGCGGATTGACGGGTCTGGCGCGAGGGGAATATCCTTGGAGTTGAAATTGAAATTCATTTTCAAAATCATAAGGCTCTCCTAAATGCTTCAGGCTTTCATCATCACACTGCGGGAAGGGGTTGAGGCTGCGCTCATTGTCGGCATCACCCTGGCGTACCTGACCAAGATCGGTCGGCAGGAGTTGCGCAAAACCGTATACGCGGCGCTGGCGGCTGCGTTTCTGGGCAGTATCGGTGTAGCGATCGTGATCTCCCGAACCCACCTGAACGAGGACGTGTTCGAAGGCTGGGTCATGCTGGTAGCCGCGTTTTTCGTCATCACCATGGTGATTTTCATGATGAAGACGGGCCGCAAGCTGAAGGGAGACATCGAGGGCAAGGTCGGTCTGCTGGCGGGGAACGATGCGTGGTTCGGGCTGTTCGTTTTTATCTTCCTGATGGTGCTGCGCGAAGGCGCGGAGACCGTGCTGATTCTCTCGGCCGTGTCTCTCAACTCGACCGAACTGATGAGCTTTCTCGGCACGTTGCTGGGGGTGCTCGCCGCGATTGCTTTTGGTGTGATGTTCGTCAAAGGCAGCGTGCGCATTAATCTGCAAAAGTTTTTCCGTGTCACCACCGCAATCATGTTCCTGGTGGCCGCGCAGCTGGTGATTTCCGGGCTGCACGAACTGTCGGAGAGCGGGTTTATCGCGTCTTCCAAGCGCGAGATGGCGATCATTGGGCCGATCGTGAGCAATGACTGGTTCTTCTTCGTCACGATCTTCGCCCTGGCTGCGTTGATGGTGCTCTTCGACGCCAAGCGGCGCGAACCGGCTGCAGCGTCGGCTTCGCCCGCAGAGCGCCGCAAGGCCGCGTGGAGCGCCCGCCGGGAGCGGCTCTGGATGGCCTCGGTGTATACGTTCTCATTTGTGTTTATTGCACTGGTCACGGCAGAGTTCATCTATTCCAAGAGCGTGAGTGCGCTTTCTCCGGCGACCGAAGTCAGGTTTACGAATGGAAGTGTGAGTGTTCCCCTGGCGCAAGTTACCGACGGCGACCTGCACCGCTTCCAGGCCGAAGAGAATGGCACGACGATCCGCTTCTGGCTCTATCAGAAGCCGGACGGCAAGATCGCCACCGTGTTTGACGCGTGCGAGATTTGCGGATCGGTTGGTTTCTACAAGAATGCAAGTGGAGTGGTCTGCAAGAACTGCGCGGCGCCCATCAATCCGCAGTCGGTCGGGACGGCTGGGGGTTGCAACCCGGTGCCGCTCAAAGCCACGCAGACGGCCGATGCGGTGATCATCCAGGAGGCGGACATTGCGGCCGGCGGCCGAATGTTCGCACAACAGTAAGCAATGTTCGTCCGGCTGGTTTACGAATCGTTCCGGCGGCAGAAGCGGCGTAAGTTGCTCGCCGGGGCCGCGATCACTCTGGGGGTCACGGTGGCCACCGCCATGATCGCGGTCGCTACCGACATTGGCGACAAGATCAATCGCGAACTCCGCACGATTGGCGCGAACCTGGTCGTAACCCCGCAAGAAGACTCGCTCGACGTGGAAATCGGCGGCGTCAACCTCAAGCCTCCGACGGACGGCGCGTTCCTCAGTGAAGCGGACCTGCCCAAGATCAAAGGGACATTCTGGCATAACAACATCACGGCTTTTGCTCCCATGCTGCCGGTCAGCGTGGCGATCGAGCATGAGGGCAAGAATCAGGACGTCATGCTGCTAGGCACCTATTTTGCGAAGCAGCTTTCCTTCGGGACCGAGGAGTTTACGACCGGTGTCCGCGCAACCAATCCATGGTGGAGGGTTTCGGGGGCGTGGCCGGACGACAAT
>Ga0265338_10007481_pt1 | contig 13534 bp, 13 predicted proteins | sample 42126metaG_FD_193579 | JGI IMG/M metagenome (GOLD analysis project Ga0265338, IMG submission 193579) | Rhizosphere microbial communities from Carex aquatilis grown in University of Washington, Seatle, WA, United States - 4-21-26 metaG | ecosystem: Host-associated > Plants > Roots > Rhizosphere... | reverse complement strand
TGCATCGCCTGGAAGCGATCATTCATTTGAAAACCGGATGGCTGAAATACAAAGGCTCAGACTACTGCGAAAATCTGAATGCATTAAATCTGCTCCGTCAAGGCCGAGGCTGCGTGAACGACGCCTCGCCCAACCCACCTGGTGAAACATGACGACGCGAGAAAACCCCAAAGACACCCTGCTCTCCCCATTCCAACTCGGCGAGACGTCACTGCTGAACCGGGTCGTGATGGCCTCCATGACGCGGGGTCGGGCGGCGAACCACGGTCTGGTCCCAACTGAGCTTCACGTCGAGTATTACCGCCGTCGCGCTACCGCCGGTCTGATCATGACCGAGGCGATGTGGGTCAACGAACAAGCGATCGGCTCAGTCAACGTGCCGGGCCTGTTCAACGCGACGCAGGCAGCCGCCTGGCGCTCGGTGACGGACGCGGTGCATGGCGAAGGCGGGCGGATCTACGCGCAAGTGGGTCACAGCGGCGCCGTCTCCCATCCGGATTTCTTCGATGGCGCTTTGCCCCTGGCGCCATCGGAGGTGAACCCGAAGCTTCAAGCCTTCACACCCTCCGGCTTCAAGGAGACGGTGACCCCGCGGGCGATGACGCTCGAGGACATCGAGGCGACGATCGTTGGCTACGCCGCCGCGGCTGAGAACGCTCGCGAGGCCGGCTTCGACGGCATCGAACTGCATTCCTCCACCACCTACCTGCTCCCGCAGTTTTTGAATTCGGCGCTCAATCAACGGACCGACCGATATGGCGGCAATGCCGAGAACCGCGCGAGGATCGTCATCGACATTCTCGAGGCGATGATCGCGCGCTGGCCTGGGTGCAGGGTGGGTCTCAAGATTAGTCCAACCGCCGCAATGGGCGGGTTCGCGCCAACTGCGGACACGGTTGCGACCTATGACCATCTGGTTGGGCGGCTGAATGACCTGCCTCTCTCGCACCTACAGATCACGCGAGCGTTGGCCTTGGATGTGGCCACCAGTCCCGTAGCGGCCTTGGCCGACACGATCGGTTACTACCGAAGCCGCTATAGAGGCGTCCTCGTCGCGAATGGCGGTTACGACGTGCACACGGCGAGTGCCGAGATCGCTGAAGGTCGCGCTGACCTGGTGTCCTTCGGCGCCCCCTTCATCGCCAACCCCGACCTCGTGCGTCGTTTCGCCGAGGATCTGCCGCTTTCTTCGTCGGACAGGGCCACCTACTACCAGGGCGGCGTTCACGGCTATCTCGACTACCCCGAATACGCCGAAGATAAGGAATCTGTCTAATGAACGAGAGCGCGCCAGAAAACGAGGCCAGAGCACAGATCACTATCGCGGGACAGATAACGGTTCGGGCCGAAGACCAAGACCGCCTTGTCAATGTTCTTCGCCACCATGTTCCCGAGGTTCGGCGGAAGGAAGGCTGCTTGGCCTATTCTTTCGCCGTCGATGTCTTAGAGCCGGGCGTCATCAGGATGAGCGAGCTCTGGCGCGACCTGCCGTCCTTGGAGCGACATCTTACGAGCGACGAATTTCAGGACACGTTGAAGCAGCTCGCCGACATCGAATTCATCGATCGCCGCGTGCATCGGTTCGACATTTCGGGGGCGTCGGCGATCTAGCCGTCTTCCCGTTGACGCGGAGCCCTAGACACATTCCGGCTGGGATGAGGATCACATCTATCCACGCGCCTAAGCTGATCTAGCAGATCGGAGGAGCCGTGGCTCGAGGTGACGCCGGCGGCGAAGAGCCGGCCGGCCCACCATCGCGCTACGCGGCTCAAGTTCTACATCTACGGCCACCTGAAAGGCGTCTTCGACCGCCTCCGTCGCGTCGGTAAGAGCCAACCCCTTCACGCCGCTTGCGCGCCCTGTTGGTCCAAGCTTTCCACAATGTAAGCCTGACCATCGTGGCCTTTGACCTTGAGTATGTCTTTTATCTTGCGGCCACCTTTGGTCCTCTCGATACACACCAATACATTGATGGCCTGCCCGATCGCCCGGTACGGTATTTGAGCGGTCACCTCGCCGATCAGGTCTTCGAACCGAGCCAGGGCATCATAGGCGCCATTGGCGTGAATACTGGTGCAGCCCCCCGGATGGCCCGTATTCCACGCCTTCAACAACGTCAGCGCGGTCTGGCCCTCGCGCACCTCGCCGCCGATGATCCGATCAGGTCTCAGCCGCAGAACGTCGAAGACCAGATCAGACATACGAACAGGATGGGGCGCCGGCTTGGTCAATAGCTGCACACAGTCGTCGGCGGAACACTGAAGCTCACGCGTATCTTCGATGATGACCACCCGATCCTCGGCGAACGCGGGTTCGGCCAGAATGGCGTTCAAGAGCGTGGTCTTGCCCGATCCCGTGCCGCCAACGACCACGATATTTTGACGGTCGATAACAGCCTGGCGGATGAGGGCGGCCTGCGCCGCCGTCATCATGCCGGTTTCGACATATGAACCTGGCCCACCGTCGAGCCGGAAGATCATTTCAGGCCGTTTTCGGATCGCGAACATAGGCGCCGCGACGACCGGCGGCATGGCGCCCTGGAAGCGCTCCCCCGTCTCAGGGATCGTGGCGCTCACCCGCGGCTGGTCAGCCGTGACGATGATGCCGGCGTGGGTGGCAAGCGCCCGCAGGATGCGCTCGGCCGCCGAAGCCTCGAGCATCTCCCCGGTCCACGCCCTCCCCTCACCGACGCGATCGACCCAGATCTTGCCATCAGGGTTGACCATGATCTCCACGACCGACTTGTCGAGCATGGCGGCCATCACGACCTCGCCCATGGCGTGACGCAGGCTTTGCAGCAGGCGCGCGCGCGCCTCCTCGTTGACAATGCGGGACATGAACCGGGTTCCTTGGATCTGGACTAGAAATCGAAATCAGGGAGGTGGACGGCCTCGGAAAGGTCGCTGTCAGGCACAGAGACCGGGCCGGATCCGGTCTTGGGAGCCGACGCATCCGCCGCAGCCCGGGTGGATTGATCGGCCTGGGTTCGGGCCGATTGGCGCGTCTCCGAGAGCAGTGGCGCGGCCCCCAGGGCCCGAACACCGAGCCAGTCGATCTGCGGCTTGCCAGGCACATCGAAGTGGCCAGCCTGCTGTTGGTAGCGCGCCTTCCGGCCATGGAAGAAGGCGCCGCAATGCGGCGCCAAGACAGGCTCCTCCCAGTAGCGCAGCTTGTCGGCCAAGACCGGTTTGCAGTTGTTGACGAAGAGGTATTGCTTGCCGCTCGCCAGCCCCCGAACGTCCTCTTCCGACAGGATGTATTGCTGCTGCTCGCTGCGGCTTACCGAGCGATGCCCGCCCAGCCGAAGGCCGCGAGGGTCTGAGTAGCTCTCGCGCATCTCGCGCGATTTGCCGGCCCGCTCGATGATCTTGCGGATGCTGGCCGGCTCTGATGTCGCCGTGCAGGCCGTTATGTGCATGTTGTCGAACAGCGCCGTCCGCTCGCCGTATTTGGCGAACACGTCGTTGAAGCTCTGGCAGACCAAGTGCAGCGTGATGCCGTAGCCGGTCATTTCGCCGGCCGCGTTCTCCAAGAATGGGAGGGCGCCGAGCTTGGGAAATTCGTCCAGCAGCATCAGCATGGGGTGGCGCTTGAGCCGGCCGCGGCCGTCACGATCGAGCGTCTCCATCTGGCTGTTGAGGGTTTGGCGGGTAAACACGCGGACGAGGAAAGCCAGGCGGTCAGCGTGGGCTTGGGGCGTCTGCAGGTAGAAGCTGACCGGATGTTCCGAGCACACCAGGTCTCCGATCACGAAGTCGGAGGCCGACGTGGCGTACTCGACCAGCGGATCAGCCCACAGGGCCACGGACGCCTGCATGGTCGCGATGACATTGGACTTCACGCGGTCGTCCATCAGGGCGAGGGCCTGCGCGCCCAGCTTCACTTCCGGATGAGTTTCGGGGATGGGCGCGCCATCCTGATCGCGCGCCATCCCATCGGACGCGAACTCGTCCGGCTTGAAGCGGTGCTTGGTGTTCAGCATCGCGTGCAGGGTCGGCTCAAGGTTGGTCAGCATCCGGCGGACCTCGGCCAAGTGCTTTTTGTCGTCGGGCGCGGTGTAGAGGACGTGCAGGATCAGGGCGGTGAAGAAACTCGCCGCACTCTGGTCCCAGAAGCTGAGATCGCCGGCCTTCAGGCCCAAAGGATCGACCAGGATGCCGACCACATTCTGGATGTCGGCGACCTCCATCCGGCCCTTGCGCACCTCGAACAGCGGGTTCCAGCGCACGGTGTTGGGGTCGGTCGGATCGAACTTGATGCAATGGGAAAAGGTCTTCCGGCGATCGACCGTGATCTCCCAAAGCTCACCCTTTCGATCGTAGATGAAGGCTGACTCGGGCCAGGCGGTGAGGGTCGGCACGACGTGGCCGGCCCCCTTTCCGCTGCGCGTCGCGCCAACGACGATAGCGGGCTCATTGCCCTTGTAGACGAGCATCCGGCCTTGGAACTGGCCGAACACCCGACCCGAATAGTCGCCGCTCTGGGCCATCATTTTGGCGCGGGCAAGGTCAGGCTTCTTCGCCCAGGCCCCTGCCCCAAAGCTGCGGACCTGGGGGCGGGCGCCGGTCGCCTTCAGGATGAAGACCGTGACGCACATGGGCGCGAGGAAGACCGCCAAGCCGAGGCCAAGGTCGCCGAGATAGGCGAGCCGATGGACGCGGCCATAGGCCTTTGCCCAGCCGAACCAAGCCCACGGCCAATAGAATCCAAGTGCGCCCGCGCGATGCATCGTCATCGTCGTCATGGCGGCCAGGGCGGCTCCAAACACGACGGACACAAGGGTCAATGTCCGGCCGAAACTGGTCATGGCGGATCCCTACAGGTCGGGCAGATCCGGTCCCTTGGCGGGACCTGAGCGGCCAGGAATGAGGAGCGGATTGATCGAGGGCGAAGCGCGAGGCGCCGCCTTGACCGGGGCCCCGGGGACAAGAGACTTGACGAACTTTAAGGCCGCCTCGCGCTCGGGCGCGGGCGCGGCCCTCACGGCGACGCGGGCCTCCGCGGACATGAATCGGAAGTAGCGGCGGGCGTTGGCCGTGCCCTCCCCCGCCGTGTTCGGAATGCTCGCCGGCACCCGTAGTCGCTCATGCCCGAGCCGCTGGGCGACCTTGACGTCGAAAATGGCGCGGTCCGCCTCGACGATCCGCTTGTCCATCCGCGCGAGCTTGCGATCCAAGGTCCGACGTTGAGTTTGGGCCGCCTTCGCCGCGTCCAGGTCGGGCTGGCGAAGGTTCTGGATGTGGTCCCTGCCCTCCCCTGACTTCGTCCAGGCCCGGCGCGTCTCAAGCGCCTTGCGGGTACGATCAACTTCGGCGCGCGCCTTCAAAATACGGTCGAGATCAGCGTTCCAGTCGCGCAGCTGCTGCATCGCCGCCTGAGCCGGATTGGACTGCCAGAATGCAATTTTCTTGAGGGAGACGCCGTTGGTCCGGCCCTGATCCTGCACGTCCTCCTCGCGCGCCTTGGCGCGCTTGTGGGCGGCCGCTTCCTCGCGAGTCAGGTCGGCCTCAAGCCCGCGGATGCTTGCCGGCTTCGGAGGCTGGATGGCGTCGCGATCCCGGCGCCAATCGTCGCGCCGGCGATCGAGCGCGTCCCGCCCGGCCTCCATCTCCTTGACGACCTGTTCGCTCGGCCGCGCCATCCATGTCTTGGCGTCGAAGGAGTCGGCCACGGACTTGTCCAGCTGCCTTGCCTCCCGCTCCCGGCCAATGTTCTCGGCGCGAATGTCCCGGTTGGTCTCGCCGCGCTCGGTGCGGTTTCCACGCCGTTCCATGGCCGTGCAGTCAGGCCCTTGGTGTTGAGTCGGCGCGCGCTCGACGCCCTGGGCAGCCAAGGTCTTTTCGGAGATTTTCTCGACGTGCGGCGCGTGGCGCTCAAGGTAGAGGTTCGCGACGTCGGCCCATTCCCGCCGAATATGGGTGACAAGCTCCGGCTTCACCCAATCGCGGTTCTTGTTGCCGAAACCGCCCAGCCCGACATCACGGGTGGTCACCAATATATGAGCGTGATGGTTCCGTTCATCGCCCTCATCGCCGGGTCGGTGGACCGCGAGGTCGGCAATCATTCCGCGCTTCACGAGGCTCTCGCGCACGAAGTCTTCGACCAGGTCCCGACGCTGTTCGTCCGTCAGCTCATGCGGGAGGGCGACAAGAATTTCCCGTGCCGGAACGGAGTCCCGCCGGGAGTCGGCCTTCTCCGCCGCATTCCATAGGGTTTGACGGTCGAGCAGTTCAGCCGGCGCGTTCTCGGGGCCGAGAATGGCGGTGTGGGCTATGCCGGCGCGCTTGTTCGTGAAGTCGAATTCCCGGCCCAGGCGGTTGTCGGCCAGCGACGAACCCGACCGGTACGCAGCGGCGGCGATGACCGACCGTCCGTCTGATCGGCTCAAGAGTTGAACGCGCAGGCTGAAGATCGCCAACCAAAACCCCACCCAATTCGAAGGGATCGCTAAGGGCTCCGCCCTTGGCTCAAACCCCAGCCGGATGGCGGGTTTGATCGGCGCCGGGCGGAGCCTGGCCGCACCGTCGATGGGCAAGGCCCAACGACGTGTAAGTGCGCCATTGATCACTCCAACTTGACGCACGGTATCAGAGGGACGAAAACACCGCAATTCACCGCATTACACCGCCTACATCGTCAGCCTTTCACATGCGATCATCGATATATGCGGTATTAATTCGGTATATCGCCCAGAGAAACACCCCTTCGGAGCCACGATGACCGAGACGACGCGCCCAACGAGATCGCCCAAGTGGCCCGTGAGATCGGAGGCGACGAAGCAGCGTCGCAAGGCGCTCTACTTGGCCCGCGCGGACGAACGACGGGCCGTCGAACAACGGGCCCTGCTGAGGCGGTACGAGGAGCTGAAGCGCGCCATGAAGCGGGCGGGTGTGCGCATCGGCCCGATCGCCGATATCGCCGAAAAGCTCGATGACCCGACTGCCAGGTTCGAGATGCTGCAGGCGCGGGTCGAACGATGGGACGCGCTGTGGAGCATCACGCTGCGCAAGCGCGAGACGCGCGGCAAGATCATCATCGGCGGGGCTGTACTGGCCCAACTCGCCGACTTGGTCATGCACGACCAGGCCGACCAGACGTTCCTGGCCAGCGTCGTCAGTCTGCTCGACAACCGCGTCGATCGGGTGCGCGACAGACTCGTGATCAATGAGCTCCTCACCGGCGACGGCCAAGTCGATTACCTGCTGCCCCTGAGGCGGGGCGGGCCGCTTGGCGAAAGCCTGGAAGACGCCCTCGCCGCCATAGGCGAGCGCTTGTCTCAGTTCGAGCGCCGCCCCGTGGGAGGCGGCCGCTGGGACCACGAGGAAAGCGACGAAGCCGATCTCAGCGAACTGCTCGAGGCGGAGCGCGACGGGGTGTAGACAAGCTTGAGTTCAGCGGGTCAAGGCGCAGGTGCAGACGGCTTGAACGGGTCGGCAGCCTGGTTCTCCGCGCGGTTCTCGCCGAAGAAGATATCGCCGTCGGACGCGCGCGTTGGACCCTTCGGTTGCCCTGCCGGACCAGGCTTCGCGGTGGCCGTCGCGCTCGTCTGGCCGACCTCGGGATAGAAGGTGTGGGCCCCGATTTTGGCCGAAGGCGTCGCTCTGCCAAAGCCGACCAGGCCCGACGGAACAGCGCCGGCCGCCGCACGCTCGGCGACCGTTTTTTCGTTCTGGAAGTACCGTGCGCCACCCGTCAGGTCGGGGAGCCGGCCCTGCAGGGCCAAGGCGACGATGGTGTGCACCGTAGCCTCCTGGGCGAGCGTCACCGGCGGCAGCCGTCGCCAATCGCCGCCGACGCGCATCACCGGCTCGAACTGATGGGGTGCGTCCACCACAGCCTCCGCACTGCCGCCCCAGCGGCCGTCCTGGAGGCGATTGATGATCGTGTAGACCACGGCCGCAAGGCCGCTCTCGCCCTGGTTTCCAGCCTCCGCGTAGGCCACGCGCGCCATGGCGTCCCGGGCGCTGGGCGTGTTGAGAACATCCGCGAGTGATGGCGCCGCAGGAACAATCGCCGCGCGGACTGGAGCCGCCGACGCTGGCAGTGGCGCCGGCGGCGAAGGCTGGGTGAGGATGACCAGGCCGCCGGCGAACAGGGCGACGTTCATCGGCCGAACCCGTTCGTTGTGACCAGCGGCCGATAGGGCTGGACGAGCCCAACCGGCACGGGCCCGAAGTAGCGGCTGTCGAAGCTGGTGGGCACGCGATTGGAGAAGGCGAACACCTCTCCTGGCCCAAGGGGCCGGCAAGCGTTCCAGTGTGGAAGGACGACGCCCTGGCTATCCCGCGCACGGATGGCCGCGCGCGGTACGCCGTTGATGGTGAGCACACGGCCCGCCGTGCAGACGCGATCCCCGGAGATCGCGGCGACCGCCTTGATGATCGGTATGGTGCGCAGGAGGGGCAAGTGCGGGTCGGCGTAGGGATAGGCCGCCGGCGGCGCCATGAACGCCACCAGCGAGCCGGGCCGGATCGCATCGCCCACGGCGCGGACGTAGAGGCCTGGCGGCTCACTGGGCGTCCCATTGACCAGAACGAAACCTCGGTGCGCGTGGGCGATTGAAACCAGGACGACCACGACCGACGTGGCCACCCCCACGGTGGCAAGCGCTCCGAGTTTATTTCGCCCGCGCCGACGGGCGCCAGGTTGCTCGGCGATGAGGGGATGGAATGGACCCATGGCGTCGTCCTTGCCAGAAGGGCGTGAACGGAAGCCAAACGATGCCGCTTGAACGAGGGTCGAGAGGGAACGGACTCCCCTCCCCTGCCGCCCAACCGCGGCCCGAACGGCCCTTGGGCTAGGGCAGAGCCGACGCCTCCAGCGCCTTGGTCCGCGCGGCCGGGCGCACGACGAGGTAGGCGCGTTTGGAGGCGCGGTCTTGCGCGATGACGCGCAGGCCGTGGGGGGATTTGGTGATCTCAAGCTCGAACCCAGGCAATCCCCGCTCCACGATCTTCTTCAGGTCGTAGGTGAAGCGGCGCAGGTCCCGGCGCACCCCGCAAAGGTCCTTCAGATTGTCCACGCCGATCTGCCAGACAGGTTGCTGACCCAGGTGCTTGCGCAGGATGCCATAGAGCTTCCGCTCCAGCCCGCCTTGCAGGTCGAAGTAGGCGCTGTCGATGGCCAGGGCCCGGCGGCTGTTGACGAACAGACCAAACAGCCAGTCGGACACCACCACCTCGCACGACGACATGACCACGGCGCCACCGGCGGTGTTCCGGCGCTTGATCTTGAAGCTCTCCAGCCAGCCGAAGCCTTCGTCTGCGATCTCCTCGGAGGTCGAGATGTTGGTGAGGACGGTCGTCGTCTTCAGACGCGTCAGCGCCTCCTTGAACAACTCGTACTCCCGTCCCCCCGTGCGGCGGCCTGTCGCCACCAGGCAGTCGTGAACGTGGAAGGAGATCTTCCTGCTGACCTCCCGGTCACGGTTCAGCGCCTCGATGATCTGCGTGCGCAGATAGAGGATGATGTCGTTATCCCAGATGGTGGCCAGGCCGAACTCGCCCGGCGACACCCGGATGTACTGGCGACGATCGCCGACCGTGCGCTCGAACTCGATGGGATCGTGGCGCGGGGTCTTTTCGATCGAGAAGAACGGCAGGGACATGATGTCGATGTCATCGCGCAGGGACACGACTTCGAGCTGCTGGGCCACAAAGAGATCGATTTGTTTGGGCCTTAGAGCGCTCATCCTGCCTGACCTTCCCGACGCCGCGGCATGGGCCGTGGGCTCCTGCGAGGATTCCCTTCAAAGCCTTAATGAGGCATTAACCAAGACCTGTCAGACCTTGGCAATCGCGCCAAAACTTGCCGATTTTTCTGTGGCTTAGTCGGCACGGCCCTCCCCTCCCCCAGGGTCTGTTCGGCCGATCCAGCCTGTCCGCGATCTCACGAGTTTCGCTGCGTCCGCGTTGTCCCGAGCCAAAAATCGGCGTCCGCGATATCCCGACAAACAGGTGGGGCCGCGTCCGCGTTCTCCCGAACGCCTCAAGGCGATTGTCCGCGATATCCCGTGCCGATTCGACCTTTGTTCCGGCTTTATCCCGCTTCCGGCAGGTCCACACTCGTGATTTCGAGGACATCGGCTCGGGACTTGGCGGACCGATTCTCGGGAGAACGCGGACACTTTCGCGAAATCAGCGCCTTAGACGGGACTTCGAGGACAAAGCTTCGGGCTATCGCGGACATCCCTGTCGGGACTTGGCGGACGCGCACCCGTGAGATCGCGGACCAAAAGGGGGTGTAAGGCCTTGGTCAGATTGAGAAAATCGCCCGCCCTAACTGTTCTAACCCTAGAGTTCTAAGAGTCTAACCCGCCGGCGCGCCGGCCGACGACGTCAAAACGTCGCCGCCGCGCCTCAACCAGCGTGCGCCCTCCCCTGCCGTCCGGCCGATCGATCGGTCTAGCCCAGCGGGCCTCCGTCAGGGGTCCAATGCCAAGGCGCCCCAGACCCGCACGTGATATCGAGGACACGTCGAATAGGCGGGCGGTCAAACGGCCAAAGGGGCATTTGGCCTCTTGCCTGGGCTGTGGTGCTCTTCGCGACCTTGATCGGCGCCTGCCACTGTGCGGTGTCAGCGACTCCTCTAATGATGCTGGATTTGCCAACCTCGGCAGGTATGCAAATAGCCAACCACCCCTTTGGGGTCTTGCCCCGTTGCCCTGACGCCCACTGGCCTGATTAGCCATCCACCCTGATGGGTGTTAGACCTGTTGGCCGCTTGCCCTCTTGGGCGAATGGGCGTCTACTCCCTTGACCAAGTGTACTATAGTTCTGTTGACCCTTAACCCACGCGCCCGTTTGGGCATTAGGGCGCTTGGGTTAAAGGTCCAATAACCACTTGGCCTTATGCTCAATGGGGCAAAGGGGTGCTTGCCATCCCATGACAAGGAACCGTCCATGTCCGTAATCAGCGTCTGTTCAACCAAGGGCGGCGTCGGGAAAACGACCTTGGTCATGTGCCTCGCCGACGCTTTCGCCCGCCAGGGCGGATCGACGGCGATCGTCGACGGCGACCCCAATGGACACGTCGCCACCTGGCGCGAGCGGGCAGGGGAGGCGTGTCAGGTCGACGTAATCTCCCAACCTGACGAAACCAAGATCCAGGACGTGATCGCGGAGGCCGCCTCCAAATACGCCCTCGTCTTCGTCGATCTGGAGGGCGCCGCCTCGCAGGCGGTGACCTACGCCATCGCTGAAAGCGATCTCGTGCTGATCCCAACCAAAATCTCTGGCATGGATCTGCAGGAGGTGTTCCGCACCTATGAGGTGGTGAAACGCGCCGAGAAAATGCTCAAACGCGCCATCCCGGCGCGCGTGGTGTTCACCCAGATGTCGCCTCTTCAAAGCCGGGTCGCCGCCCACGCCCGAGGTGAAATCCAGGCCAACAACATCCCGGTGCTCGAAACCGAGATCATTCAACGGGCCGCGTACCAGTCAATCCACTTCACGGGCGCCACGCCGTCACACCCCGACGGTGACGCCAAGGCCAAGCGCGAGATCACCGCCGCATTGGCGGAAATCATCAACAGCCTGGCCGGCCAGGACCAGGCAGCCTGAGCGGGGAGGAGAGAAGATGAGCAAGTCCATACCCTTCCAGCCGGCCCCCCGACCTCAGCCGCGGGTCAGCCCCGAGCAGACCCGCGAGCTGGCCGAAGCCACGCGAGATCTCGGCTTCGGCCGCACGACCAGCGCGCCCGACGCGGATACCCCCGCCGCATCCCCAAAGCCTGCGCCAGCAGTCGCGGCCGTGGCGCCGCGTATGCTCTCAAAGACGGCGGAGCAGGCGCCCGGGCCGGCCGCCGAACGCATGGCCACCCTCAAGGTGGCCATCCCAGATGAGACCTGGAATGCGCTGCGCCACGAAGCCTTGAACCGTCGCGTCACCGTCAAGTACCTGGTGATGGAAGCGCTCGCGGCGAAGGGCTACGAGGTTGATCTGTCCAAGATCGCCGAGGACGGCCGGCGGCTTCGCTGAGCACTCCCCCATGGCCTCAAGCGGCACTGACGGGGCAAGCGGCCAAATGCCCATTTGCGCCCACGCCAACCACACGACGCCGAAAACCCCACCCGGCGGAGCCGGGTGGGGCTGCGGCGAGGTCAATCCTCGTCGGCGGGGTTCTGTTTGGGACGGTCCAGCGACTTCAGTTCGTGACCGGGCACCGCGATGACCACCTTGGAGAAGAACCGTTCGACACCGTCGTTGTCGGTGTAGCGATCGTGGCGGATTTCGCCTTGGACGAACACCTTGGCGCCCTTCGCCAGGACCTTCGTGGTGAGCCAGTTCACCGTCGCCTGGTTCCAGATTTCGACCGTGTGCCAGGTGGTGTAGTCGGTTCGCTCGCCGCCCTTCTTGGTGTAGCGGCTGGTGGCGACCCGCAGGATGGCGAACTTCTTGCCCCCTTGGGTGGTGCGGATTTCCGGCTCGGCGCCCGTGAAACCGATCAGTTGGAATTGGTTCAGCATCGTCGTTCTCCGTCTCCCGCCCGGAGAAGCCCGGGCGGCTCGCGGTCCCTGCCGCGATCACGAGACCGCCCCGGTCGGGGACGAGCGAGGGGATGAAGCCCGGTCGGATGGGAAGCCGGTCTGCAGCGGCGCAGCGCGAAGACCGGAGGGTCCGGTCCGACCGCCTCGCGCAGCGGGGTCGGCTTCAACCCAGAGCGACCCGACCTAGGTTTGAGTGATTGATCGCGCGGGACCGACTGCCGCCGCGGCTATCGACCTGGGAAACGGCCGACGATGGGCCACATCAAACGACGGCATAGCGACGCTAGCCGCCTGCAGCACCCTGGCCAGAGGTTCGGTGACGCCCGCTTGAGCCAGCGCAGCGCCCGGGAGGGTGGGAGAGGGCGGGTAGACCCGCCAATTCGGCGAAAGGAGACCCTGAGGCTAAGATCTCGCCCGCTTCGTCCGCCTGATGTGGCCGCCGCGGATCGGCCTAAGCGTCAAACGCCGGCTAAGCCGATCACCGGGAGGCTGATTCCAGCGCCTATCGCAGGACGCCCTCGCCAGTCGCAACATCAGTCGCGCGGCGTCCACGACCAGCCCCGTTCCGTCGACCACTCCCATTCGCCCAGCCAAACCAGACGCTCGGGGTTGGCGACGATCGACCCGGCGCCAACCCCGATCGTGCCGCGGTGCGCACGGCCGCCGAACATGGGACGCAGGTCGATCCGTGCCTGAAGAGCCTCGCGGGCGGATTGGATCGCCTTGGCCTCGGTGGCGAGATCATCCTCCATCCCTTCCCAGCCTTCATCGTCCAGGCGCAGCGTGAAGGAGAAGATTGGCATGAGGCCGGCATCCCAGTCGTCATGGGCGACGGCGACGACGACCCTTGTTGTGGGGCCAGCAGAACGAATCACCAACCCCAAGCTGTCGGGGCTCCGCACAGCCATTCCACTAGCAGGCTGTTGAAAAAGTCGGGCTTCCGAGCCGTTTTCGGCGATTTGGGGCGTTCTGAGGACAAAGCCGCAAAACGCCGTCGTTTAAAACACTGAGTTTTTCCGTTCGCCAACGAGCGGATTTGCTTCCGA
>Ga0265338_10007478_pt1 | contig 13538 bp, 7 predicted proteins | sample 42126metaG_FD_193579 | JGI IMG/M metagenome (GOLD analysis project Ga0265338, IMG submission 193579) | Rhizosphere microbial communities from Carex aquatilis grown in University of Washington, Seatle, WA, United States - 4-21-26 metaG | ecosystem: Host-associated > Plants > Roots > Rhizosphere >... | reverse complement strand
GTCGCCGCCGGACCCGAACGACCAGTCGCCCGAGAGCTTGTAGCCGCCGGGCTCGGGCTCGGCCCGGCCGAAAGCGCCAAAGGAGGTGACGATGCGCGGATCGGCGTCGCGACCATAGACCGCCGCCTGGGCCGCTTCCGGGAAATAGCTCAGCACCCACTGGTGCTGCATGAGAAAGCAGAAGCACCAGCCCAGCGAGCCGGAGACCTTGCCCACCTCGGTGACGCAGTCGAGCAGCGTCATCCAGTCCATCTCGAAACCGCCCCACCGGGCGGGCCGAACCATGGGCGACAGGCCGGACTCGATCATCGCCTGCACCGCCCCCTTGGGAAGGCGGCGATCGGCCTCCGCTTCTCCGACATAGGGGCCAAGCCGGGCGGCCAGCGCCCGCGCCCTGGCGAGGGCCTCCTCACGCGTCATCCGAACACCCTGCCGCGCGACAGCGCTGACTGTCATTCCTCGGTTCCCCCCAGGTCTTCGCCGTCATCTTGCGAGGGAACACAGATGCTGTCGCCCATGAAATCCGATGTTCGGATTGGTTCTATCGGCAGGCTGGATGATGCACGCCATCCTCTGAGTTGAAATTCGGAGGTCGCCGCGACAGGATTAGAAAGAGGGATATCTGGTATTCTGAATCCAGATTTCCCCGAGTTCTTGAGAACGCCTAGCAATCGTTGGTCGAAACTTCCGTGAGCACTGACTCCGGGAGCGCGAATTCGTGTGGCCGAAGGCCAGCGCGGCTGGGGGGATTGCAATGCGCAGCAGATATCTTGGATTCACGTCGGCCGCAGCGCTGACGATCGGGACGGCCATCCTGCCTCACGCCGCCTTGGCCCAATCCGCGCCCGCGACGCAGACGAGCCCAACGGCCATTGCCGAAGTCGTGGTCACGGCCGAGCGTCGCGAGCAGAGCCTGCAGCGCGCCGCCGTCGCTGTAACAGCCGTAAGCGGACAACAGCTGGCCCAGCGCGACATCGTCAACGTCGACCAGCTGACTCAGGTGGTCCCGGCCCTCCAGGCCCAGCAGGGAACCGGCCCCTACACCAGCGTGATCCTGCGTGGCGTCACCACGACGGTGGTCAATGTGTTCGGCGATCCTTCCGTGGCGGTGAACATGGACGGCGTCTACCTGGCCCGCCCGACCTCGCTGCACGGCCTGTTCTACGATCTCGACCGGGTCGAGGTGCTCAAAGGACCCCAGGGCACGCTCTATGGACGCAACGCGACCGGCGGCGCGGTCAATCTGGTGAGCCGCCAGCCGACCTATTCATTCGGTGGCGACCTCACGGCGGAGTACGGCAACTACAACGAATTCCTCACCGCCGGCGACCTGAATGTCCCTCTGGCCCACAACCTGGCGGGCCGGATCGCATTCCAGACCGTTCGCCACGACGGCTACTATTCCGACGGGACCGGGGACGAGGATCAGCAGGCGGTGCGGCTATCCCTGCGGGCGGATCCAAACGAGGCCTTGAGGATCCTGCTTCGGGCCGACTATGCGCACGAGGACGACCGGGGGCAGGGCGCGACGGCCTATTGCAGCGCTGCATCGCCGGCGCCGGTCAATTCCATGGGCCAACTGTGCCCGGTCACCGGCGGCTTCTACGGCCCCAGTCCCTGGACCAGCATTGTGACCCAGTCCCACGCTCTGACCCCGCCGGGCCTGACTCCGCTGCCGAACACCGCCTTCAACAGGGGCGACCACTGGGGCGTCTCCAACGAGACGGATTGGCGGGTCCTCGGCGGCACGCTGACCTTCATTCCCGCGTTTCGATCCGACGACGTCGACTACCTCAGCCCCGTCGCCGGCGGGATGATCCGTGAGATCGAGCACTCACATCAGACCACCGCTGAGCTGCGCTTCGCCTCCAGCGACGCCCAGCCGCTGCGGTACATCCTGGGCGGCTATCTGTTCGACGGCGCCACCAGCGGCAACGGCATCTACGACGCCCAGAACGCCGGCGTGAATCCCGTTCAGACGCTGGACGTCTCCGACTTCAGCTACGCCGTGTTCGGCCAGGCGACCTGGGCGATCACCGATCGGCTTCGGTTGGTGGGAGGCGCGCGCTATACCTATGAGCGGAAGAAGACCGACTCCCAGAACACCATCTACACCTACTTCACGCCACAGGCGTACCCACTGACGCCGTCGACGGCGTTCCCACTGTTCGGCTTCGATACGGTGGGCTCCAGGTCCTGGGACCAGACGAACTGGAAGGCCGGCTTCGAATTCGACCTGGCGCCCAAGTCGCTGCTCTACGCCAACGTTTCTACCGGCTTCAAGGCGGGCGGATTCTACTTCAACCCGATCCCGGGCGCGCCGAACACCTACGACCCCGAGAAGGTCACTTCCTACACGGTCGGGCTGAAGAACCGGTTCTGGGATGATCGCCTCCAGTTGAACCTGGAGGCCTTCGACATGGAGTACTCGGGCCAGCAGATCGCCACCCTGCTGTTCGCCCAGCTCGGTCCGGCGCTGATCCCCTATTTCCCCAACCAGAACGCGGGCAAGGCCCGTATCCGCGGCGGCGAGATGGATGGCCAGTTCCTGGTCACGCCGAACACCCTGCTCAGCGCCGATGTCCAGTACATCGACGCCAAGTACGAGAGCCTCGTCTACCAGAGCGGCGTCCCGGCCCAGGTCTGCCCGTCCACCTTCGTGCCGCCGCCGAACGGCCCGGTGTTCAGCATCGACTGCAGCGGTCGGCCCGAGCTGATGACGCCCAAGTGGACGGCGAACCTGGGGGCCGAGCAGACCCTCCCGCTATCCAACGGAGGGGATTTCGTCCTGGGCGTGAATACCAGATACGAGTCATCGCGTTACACGAACCTGAGCTATGCGCCGTTCACTGTGGTCCCCGGCTATTGGCGCACCAATGCGACCCTGACCTACAACACGCCCGACCGGCGGTTCAGCGTCTCCGGCTATGTCAACAACATCGAGAACAAGGCCGTGCCGGAGGCAGTGGGAACCGGCTTGACCTTCCCGACGATCCCGCTGCTGCCCGTCACCCTCAAACCGCCAAGGACCTTTGGCTTACGTGTCGGGGCGCACTTCTGAGATCGCCGTCCCAGGATGTCCAACGGCGATCCCCCTTCGCGGCCTCGACGGCCCTCAGCGCCAGGGCGGTCCCCTTGGACCAGAGGGGGACGTCGGCCGGCCGCCGGTGGCTTTGCTCAGTCGGGCTTCGCCTGGGTCACGGGCGCGGGGCTGAACAGAAGGGTCAGGGCGCCCAGTCCGGCGGCCAGGGCCGACCCGGTCAGCACCCCGATCTTGGCCACCGCGGCATAGGGACCTGTCTGAAACGCCTGTTCCGCCATCAGCAGCGAGAGCGGGTCGCCTATGCCGCAGAGGAAAGCCGCGCCCAGGAAGGTCAGGGCGGCGCCGGCGGGAAAGACGGCGAGCCCGGTCCTGGAGGCGGCCCAGGTCGCCAGGACGATTCCGGCGGGCTTGCCGATCGCCAGGCCCAGGGCCACCCCGACCAGAACACGCCAGGCGCCGGGCGCCTGCAGGTCGGCGGCGAGGGCGACGCCCGCCGCGGTGAAGGCGAACAGGGGCAGGACGACATAGGAGGACCATGGCGCGACCGCCCGCTCGGCGCGTTCGGCCGGAGACAGCAGGCGTTCCGCCGCGGCCGAGAGGTTGCGGCTGGCCCAGTCCCACACGGGCTCCTGCTGCAACTCGCGCCGGTCCCTTCCGGCCGTCTTCAATTCGCGCTCGGCATGTTCCAGCTCGGCCAGGGCCGTCGCCGCCTGGGCCAGCAGGGGACGCGGGTTGGGCACGGGCCTGGGCGGCAGGAAGGCGGCCAGGGCGATGCCGCTGATGGCGCCGCTGACGCCGGCCAGATGCAGCGACAGCCAAAGACCGAGGGTCGCGGCGAGGTAGGGCCAGGTCGCATAGATCCGCCAGCGATTGAACAGCGCCATGGCGACGGTCGCAGCCGCCGCGGCGAGGAGCCACTCGGCATGGATCGAGCGCGGGTAGAAGACGGCCAGGATCAGAATCGACAACACGTCGTCGGCGACGGCGTAGGTCGCCACGAACAGCTTCAGCCCTGCCGAGACCCGCGCCCCGAAGATCGCCAGCACGCCCAGGGTGAAGGCCACCCCGGTGTCAGCGGGCGCCGACCAGCCGGGTGCGGTGGGTCCTTGATTGAAGGCGAGATACACGGCCGCCGGGGCGACCACTCCGCCGAGGGCGGCCAACAGCGGCGTCACGGCGGCGCGCCAGTCCGAGAAGGTCCCCGCGGTGGCTTCGCGGCGGATCTCCAGCCCCAGGATGAGGAAGAAGATGGCGAGCAGGCCTTCCGAGCACCATTCGGCCACGCTCAGGCTGAGCACGCTCCCGGTGGGGCCAATGCCGACCTGGGCATGCACCAGGGCCTGATAGCCGGGCGCGAGCGGGCTGTTGGCGCAGATCAGGGCGATACCGGCCGCCGCCAGCAGCACCAGGCCAGCCGAGGTCGGGAGGTTGGCGAACGCCCTGGCGGTGCGCTGCACCCGTGCGCCCACCGGCTGCTCCAGCGCCTCGAGCATGGAGTAGAAGTCCCAGGCTCCATCGTAACGCAGGTCGTCGACGAAGATCGTCGGCGTTGCGGTCACGCCGTTGGCGCGGCCATCGGCAAGGTCCTCCTCGACCCGCTTGCGCAGCTTCGGATCGGCGAGGTCGCTGGTGAAGCGGGCCATGTCGAGGCCGAGGGACGCGGCGATCGCGAGAAGGGCCTTCCGGTCGAGCGGCGCCTCGTACGCGTAGAGCGCGTCGTGCATCTCCCAGAAGCGGCCCTGGCGCCCCGCCGCCTCGGCGCCGATCGACATCAGTTCCGACCCGGGATGGGCGCGCTCGTTCGGGAAGTGCCGGAAAACATACATCATGCGCTCGCCAAGGGCCTGGCGCAGGCGTTCCAGCACGGTCCGCAGGATGCGGCAGTAGGGGCAGAGATAGTCGCCGTAGATGACCACCGTGACCCGCCGGCTGCGCGCGGCGCCGCCGCGCACGCGATCCCGGCGGCGGTCGATGGGACGGAGAAGCCGGTGGCCGGCCGCGTCTGTGCTCACCTGGGTCGCCCGATCCTCAGGGTGGAACCGATCCTGCCTTCAAGGCGAGGGGACGAAAGACGTCCTCCGACAATTAGGGCGCCCTGGGCGCGATGCGCTAGTCGCCCAGCGGCGCTCGACCCTGCGCGGGCCCCGAGAACGCCAGCCACGCGCTCGCGGCGGCTCCCGCCGCCACGGCGGCGCCGGCGACCGCCGCGAGATGGAACTGGACGAACATCCCATGCCCCCGGGCGGTCAGCACGTTGCCGACCAGGGCGGTCGCAAACAGGCCGCCGGTGCGAGCGACAGCGCTGTTGAAGCCAGAGGCCGAGCCGGTGTTGCGCGGATCGACAGCGGCGAGGATGGCGGTGGTCAGGGGCGCCGCGGAGCAGGTCATGCCAAGGGCGATCACCAGCACACACGGCAGCACCTGGGTCCAATAGGCGCCGCCAGGTTCGACGAGGAGCGCCAGCAACAGTCCCGCGCCGGTCACCAGAGATCCCATGGTGAGCAGACCTTGCGAGCCGATCCGACCGGCGAGGGCGCCCGCGAACGGTCCGCCCAGCGCCATCACCAGCGGAAAGGGTAGCAGAGCCGCCCCAGCCGCGGTCGCCGGAAAGCCCGCCCCGGCGATCAGCACATAGGGCAGCAGCACCAGAAACCCGCCCAAGGCGCCATAGAGCAGGAAGGTCATCAGGTTCAGGGCCACCACACGCCGTGAGCCGAACAGCGCCGGCGGGGTCAGGGCGCGGTCGGCCCGCACCGCCTCGACCCACACGAAGGCCGCCAGCAGGCCGACGCCGGCGACCGCCCCGACGATGGCGGCGATCGTCCATCCTCCAGGGCCGGCGCCCACGGTGAACGCCCAGGCGATCGCGCCGAGCGCCAGCATCGCGAGCAGGGCGCCTGCCACGTCGAGGGGCGCGGGCTGACTTGTCTCCGGCGGGTCGCGGATGGGCACGGCCAGGACGATGGCCGCCGCGGCGATCGGCAGGTTGATCAGAAAGATCGCGCGCCAGCCGCTGATGTCGATCAACCAACCGCCCAGGACCGGGCCGAGGGCGCTGGACATGGCCGACGCCGCCGCCCAGAGCCCCACCGCGCGGCCGCGCGCCTCGCCTTCGAAGGCGCCGCCCAGCAGGGCCAGGCTGTTGGGCAGCACCAGGGCGGCGCCGACGCCTTGGACGGCCCGGGCGGCGAGCATCCACGCCAGGCTGGGCGCGGCCGCGCAGGCGGCCGAGGAGATGGCGAACAGGCCGACGCCAAAGATCAGAAGCCGCCGCCGTCCGAGGCGGTCGCCCAGGGCGCCGCCGATCAACAGCAGCGCGCTCAGCGGGAGCAGGTAGGCGTTGACCGCCCACTGCAGCTGAGCGGCGTCCGCGTGCAGATTGCGACCGATGGCCGGCAGGCCAACGTTGACCACCGAGCCGTCCACGAAGGCGAGGCTGGAGGCCAGGATGCTTGTCACCAAGGCGAGACGGGGCCTGGCGGACGGCGCACCCGCCGCCCGGCGCGCGAGCGCGGTGTCGCAGCTGAATGTGGCGCTGGAGCTCATTCCCGCGCATCGCTTCCCTGACCGGACGGCCGACCGAAGGTCGTTCGGAAGCCGATGGCGCGTCCGTTCTAGTGTGGTGAATCTGAAGTTCGCAAGATGATGGCGGCTGCGCAGGTGCGGGAGTCGTAGAGCGGGATGCGCCCCCGTTGCGGCACGCACTGGACCTGAAGGTCGACGTCGCCGTCCCGCATTCGCTCGGCCGCGCCGGCGTGGGCGAACGCCGGATCGGCCCGATCACGGGCGGTCGGGTCTCCGGGCGGCTCGCCGGACGCATTCTTCCAGGGCGCGCGGCGAAGCGGTTGATCCGTCGGCCATCTATTTTCGCTGCGCGCCACGGTTCCACACCACGGCCGAACCTCATCTGTGGCTCACGCGGGCGCTTTTCTTCGGGACGGGAGAGCGCGGACCCGACTATGTGAAGCTCGCCATTTTCGAGATTGATTGATCCACGGTGGGCGTCGGGCAGGGCATGCGGACTCAGGTTGGGATCATCGGCGCGGGGCCGGCGGGCCTGCTGCTCGGCCAACTGCTGCACAAGGCGGGGATCGACAACGTCATCCTCGAGCGGCGCAGCGGCGACTATGTGCTGGGCCGCATCCGCGCGGGCCTGATCGAGCATGGCACGGTCGGGCTGTTGGAGCAGGTCGGCTGCGCCGATCGGCTGCATCAGGATGGCCTCATTCACCACGGCATCGAGCTCAGCTTTGGCGGCGTGCGCCATCGCATCGACCTGCACGCCCTGACCGGCAAGGCGGTGACCGTCTATGGCCAGACCGAGATCACCCGCGACCTCATGCAGGCGAGAGCCGCGGCGGGCCTCGCGACCGTTTACGAAGCCCAGGAGGTGGCGCCATTGGAGGTCGCCTCCGACCGGCCCCGGATCGCCTACGTGAAGGACGGCGAGCGACATGAACTCGAGTGCGACTTCATCGCCGGCTGCGACGGTTTCCACGGCGTCAGCCGCCAAGCCATCCCGGCGGAGAGCCTGCACGCCTTCGAGCGGGTCTATCCGTTCGGCTGGCTCGGGGTGATGGTCGACCGGCCGCCGGTGTCGGACGAGCTGATCTACGCTTCCTCGCCCCGCGGCTTCGCCCTCTGCTCGATGCGCTAGGCCACGCGCAGCCGCCTCTATATCCAGTGCCGGCTGGACGACGCCATCGAGGACTGGTCCGACGAGCGCTTCTACGCCGAACTGGCCCTCAGGCTGGACGCCGAGGCCGCCGCGGACCTGACGCCGGGCGCCTCGATCGAGAAGAGCATCGCGCCGCTGCGCAGCTTCGTCGCCGAGCCGATGCGGCATGGGCGGCTGTTCCTGGCCGGGGACGCGGCCCACATCGTGCCGCCAACCGGGGCCAAGGGCCTGAACCTCGCGGCCAGCGACGCCTTCTACCTGTGGCGCGGGCTGGTGGAGCACTACCAGGAAGGCTCTGACGCGGGACTGGACGCCTATTCCCGGACCGCCCTGGCGCGGGTCTGGAAGGCCGAAAGGTTCTCCTGGTGGATGACCTCGACCCTGCACCGGTTCCCGGAATCCAGCGGTTTCGATCGTCGGATGCAGGAGACCGAGCTGGACTATCTCACCCGTTCAGAGGCCGCCCGGACCGTTCTGGCCGAGAACTACGTCGGCTTGTCGTACTGACCACCGGATCATCCGATCGTCCGGTCAAGCTGTTGGAATTCGCGTTGATACGTAGATTATACAAATCACATAAATATTTGATATAAAACGCATATGTCGCCGACTGATGGCTGCGTCCAGCCTGCCGTCGTCCCCGGTATCCCGCTTGCGTCGCCGGCGCGAAGCTCAATCCAACGCGTAGCCCAGCCTGCGGATCGCGGGCTCGAGAATCGGAACCACAGGGGCCAACTGGTCGCGATAGGATCGATAGCGGTAGCGGGATCGATCGTAGAGCTTTTCGGTCACCTGGGCGTAGCTGGCCGTGCGCGCGTAACGGCGGTTCTCGTGGAAATCCAGGCAGCGCCGGTCGAACGGCGCCCCGATGAAATCCAGCATCCGGCGCACGCTGCCTTCCTGATCGTCGACCACGTCCTCGTAGCGTACGCGAAGGTATCTCAGCGGCATCTGCTGAAGGTAGTGCTCCACCAGGTCCATGATCAGCACGTAGTGCCGCGCGATGCTCTCCAGGTCGTAGGCGCAATAGAAACCGTGGGTCAGGTGGTTCGAGAACACCGAGAGCACCACGTCCAACGGATGGCGGACCAGGTGGATGATCGGCGCCTGGGGGAAGACCAGCCCGATGAGGCCCAGATGGGTCTCGTTGAGCGGCATCTTGTCGGTGAACCACTTCGCACCTTTGCGCATCGCCCCGAGTTGGCGGGCGCGCTGAAGGTAATAGTCACGCAGGTTGTCCAGGCCCTCCAACTGATCGCCGAGCCAGAGTTCGGCCAAGGCCTCCGGATAGGCGAGGGGGCTGGCGAACATGCGAGGCAGCAGCGCCGTGATCTCGTTGATGATCGGCAATTCGTCGCCGGCGGAGATCTGGCGATGGGCGGTCAGGGTCTGCTCGACCATGGTCGTCCCTGATCGTGGAAAGCCTACGATGAACACCGGTTGGGCGACGTCCTTGCGGACGCCCGCGCGCGGGAGGATGTCCAGGCGGGGAGCGACGAAGAAGGCCTGCAATCGCCCGACCAGGGCGCGAGCTTCGTCAGCCAGATAGGCTTGGCCGGTGAGGGCCCTCAAGGTCCTCTTCGCTTCGGTGTAGGCCGCGAAGGCCTCCGCATGGCGGCCCATCTTGTCGAGCAGGAGCCCCTTCTCGCTCCATTCCAGCGGACCCAGGCCGTGGCCCTGACGCCCGTTTTCCACCCTGTCGAATATGGCGATCGCCTCGTCGAAGGCCTTGACCCGGCCGTGCAGTACGGCCCGGTGGAGTTGTACGCTCGGGTCGCCGGGAGAGAGCCGTTCGGCGGCATCCAGCAGTTCGTTGGCGCGCTCGAAGTTGCGATCGGTCTCCTCCATGCGGGCCCAGCCGTACAGCGTCTGGAAGATGTTCGGATCCAGCTTCACGGACTGATCATAGAGGCGACGGGATTCCTCCATCCGGCCCTGGTTCTTGAGGTTCCAGGCCAGGTTGGCCAACAGGATCGGACTCGGCGCCGGCAGCAACTCGAGCGCGCGGCGATAGTGATGCTCGCCAACCTGGGGCCTCTGGGCTTCGGTCATGACCATGCCGAGCAGGTTGTGCGATTGCGGATCGGTCGGGGCGATCCGCACGGCGTTGCGGGCGTGGTGTTCGGCGAGGGCCCAGGCCCCGCGTCCGAACAGCGCCAAGGCCAGGGCTTGGGTGGCCAGGATGTTGTTGGGATCGATGGCGACGATGCGGCCGAGCAGGGCTTCAGCGGCGGCAGGCCTGTTCGAGGCGCGAAGCTCGTAGAGCATCCCCAAGGATTCGAGGTCCTTCGGCGCAGCTTCCAGCACAGCGATCAGCGAACGCTCGGCTGCCGATCGATCGTTCGAGGACCAAGCGGCGCGCGCACGTCGCAGTTGCCCGATGTCGGGTTCAGGCCAGGTTTGGCCCCAGTCGAGCCGGCAACATCGATCGGCGCGTAATCCACTGCCGCAATAGCACGGCCCCGCATGGGAGGAGCCCGCGATGGGAACAGTCTCGGTCAAGCCGCAGCTCCGATCAGACTTCGATTCCTGGGCGCAGTCCGTCCTGGCGTGTCCGCCACCGCCGTCATCCCGCCCGAGCGGTGCAACCTATGCGCGGGCGGTGAAGCCGGCAATGTCCGGCTGGGGCGCTTTGGTCTCGCGGCGTCAGGACCGATCACGCGGAAGGCGCCTATGATCTGAGCAGATCGTTCGCGAATGTTGCGGCGGCCTTTCGGGAATGTTGCGGCGGCCTCAGGTGATGGTTCAACATACGCCTAATTGCGTGTTATAGTTGAGCGTCGAACGGCTCCGGGGGGAGGCTGTGGCGAGCGACAACATCGAAGCAGTGACGGAGGCCATAGAGGCCGCGCCCCTGACGCCAGGAGGCTGGGCCACCGCGCTTCGGGACATGGCCGAGCTCACAGGCGGCTGGGGCGGCCAGCTTCTGGGTCTCTCCCATGGCCGGTTGATGTTCGACCTCTCCGGCGGCGTCGATCTTGGGCTGATCCGGGAATTCGAGGACCGGGGCGGCGCCGATCCGACCATCAACCCCCGCGCAGAAGCCCTTCTCCAAGCACCCGAAGGCTCGGTGTTGATCGAGCCCGACTTCATCGGCGACGATCAGCGCGCCCGCCATCCGCTCTACCAGGAGTTCCTCAATCCCGTGGGCGCTCCCTATTGCCTGGGCGCGGTCGTGGCTGGCCAACGCGAGCTTCGCATTGTCGTCGCGTCGCTCCGTTCGGCGAGGCAGGGTCCCGGCGAGGCGCTGGATCAGCGACGCCTGGGCGCCCTGACGCCCGCACTTCAGGCGGCGGCGAAGCTGCAGATCCACCTCGAGCGCCAGGCTGCGGCCCTGGCGCTGGGCGCATTCGAGCGCATGACCATTCCCGCGGCGCTCCTGGACGGCTCCGGCCAGGTCGTCGCCACCACCTCCGACGCCGATCGCATCCTGATCGAGGGAAGCCTGCTCGCTCGGACCGGAAGGATGATCCGCGCGGCCGCCGCGGATTCGGATCGGGACCTTCAGAGGGCCCTCGACCAGGCGCGGTGCTCGGACGACTGCTCGAGGCCCACGACCTCCGTGCTGCTCCGCAGCCGAGATGGCGGCGAGGCGCTGGGTGTCGATGTATTCCGGCTCCCGGCCACTGGCCCCTTCAACGTCGAGGCAAGGGTGATGGTCGTCATCGGCGCCAGGCGTCAGCGCCGCGAAGGACTTTTGGCGCGGATGGGCCTAACGCCATCCGAGGTGGAGATCGGTCTAGCGGTCTTTGACGGGCTGTCCCCGCCTGAGATCGCCGGCGCGCGTCAGGTGTCCATCGAAACGGTGCGCAGCCAGATCAAGTCGGTGCATGCCAAGCTGGGCGCCCAGCACAAGGCCCAACTCCTCAGCAAATTGCGTAGCGTGATCTGATCAGGCCTTGGGCAGGATCCGGGCTCGCCCCCAGGCCCCAGGGCCATCGGCCTCACCCATTTGGGGGATGCGCCGTTCAACCGGGGGTTCATAGTTTCAGGGATCCTTGTTCTCTGGGTCCCTGGGCAAGACAAGCGAACAAGCCGCACAGCGACGCGAACGCCGCTTCGGCGCGGCGGGGCGTCGGCGTGCATTGAGCGGGGGACTCAAATGCTTCGTCGATCGAACGCGGATTCGCGCGCCATGCGGCGCGTCGGACGTTTCCTGAACAGCACCTCGCGCGCGGCGCTTCTGGCGCTCTCGTCCGCGGCTGCTCTAGGCGTCGTGATGGTTTCGCCGGCCAAGGCCGACGAGGTCAACCCGGTTCAGACGACGACATACAATCTAAGCCCGGCGAACAACCCGATCACCTTCGGGTCGGCGACCTACGTCGAGGTCCCACCCGGCGGCGGACCTGCGGTGTGGGGCGATTTCAGCGCCAACTGGAACATCACCAACCAAGGAAGCTTGCTTGGCGACAGCCAGGGCGTCTCGCTCCAGTCCTTCAGCACGCTCACCAACCTCGGCGCGATCTCGGGATCCAACAATCTGTCCTGGAGCGACGGCATCCTTCTGAACGGTGGCGGTGCGATCGGCAACCAGGGTTCGATCCAGGGCTTCGCCAACGGCATCCAGGCCCAATACCTGTATGCGACGGTGACAAACGCCGGTTCGATCTCCGCCACGGGAGTCTACGGCATCGGGCTGCACCTGCAGGCCGGCGGCCGGGTGAGCAACGCCGCCACCGGCTCGATCCTGGGGAGCCTGAGCGGACTTCAGATCGAGAACGGGCCGGCTCAGGTCGACAATTCAGGCCAGATCGCCGCCAGCTCCTCAGGCGGAAATGGACTCTTCCTGATGGGCGGCGGCCAGGTGACGAACAATTCCGGCGGCCAGATCAGCGGCATGTCCACCGGCCTGCTGACCCAGAACTCCTACGTGATGGTGACGAACGCCGGCGCGATCACGGGTTCCGGGCCCAACGGCACGGGAGCGGTGCTCCAGGCCGGCGGCCAGATGAACAATGCCGCCAGCGGCTCCATCGCCGGCATTTCGAATGGCCTCATCATCCAGAACGGTCCCGGTCAGGTCGACAACTCGGGCTTCATAGGCGCCAGCTCCGCCAATGGAGACGGCGTCTTCCTCCTGGACGGCGGGCAGGTGACGAACGGTCTGGGCGCCACGATGACGGGCGGCCACGCCGGCGTGTTGAGCCAGAACAGCTACGTCACCGTCACCAACTTCGGCTCCATCAGCGCCTTGGGCAGCTACGCGCTGGGCGTCCAGTTGAACGCTGGCGGCGTGGTTTCGAACGGTGCGGGCGGCACCATCAACGGCGCCCTCGACGGTCTGTGGCTGCAAGGCGGCCCCTCGGTCGTCAACAACTACGGCTCGATCCAGTCGAACGGCGTCTCTTTCAGCACCGGCGTCTTCCTGGTGTCGGGAGGCCAGGTGACCAACGGCGGCTCGATCAGCGCCACCGGTTCCGGCATCGTGACCCACAGCTACGCCAGCATCACCAATCGAGGCTCCATCACCTCCAGCCAGTTCAACGGCGTGTACTTCCAAGGCGACGGAAGCCTCACCAACACTGGCGCGATCCTCGGCTGGAACAACGGCGTCCAGGCGCAGTACGGGTCGGTGACCGTGACCAATGCCGGGTCGATCACCGGCAGCGGGACCTACAGCGACGGCGTGAACCTGCAATCGGGGCGAGTGGTCAATCTGGCCGGCCAAACCATCTCGGCGACGCAGCAGGGGGTCGTTTTCCAATCCGGGTCTGCTGACGTTTCCAACAACGGCCAGATCGTGGCCGGGGCGCAGGGCGTCAACCTGAACAACGGCGGATCCGTCGAGAACCGGGGCACGATCCAGGCCACGGCCAA
>Ga0265338_10007476_pt1 | contig 13540 bp, 14 predicted proteins | sample 42126metaG_FD_193579 | JGI IMG/M metagenome (GOLD analysis project Ga0265338, IMG submission 193579) | Rhizosphere microbial communities from Carex aquatilis grown in University of Washington, Seatle, WA, United States - 4-21-26 metaG | ecosystem: Host-associated > Plants > Roots > Rhizosphere... | reverse complement strand
TTGGCGCTGGCGGACCTGCAGCTTGCCGCTGCGCTGGACGTGGCACCGGGCCCGGCCGATGGCACACTTTCCCAGATCAGGCAGGCTGTGGCCGCCGACGCGCTGAGGCGCCACCGCGCGGCCTGACCGCCGTCCGCCCGGCCGGTTGACGCTGCCGCCAAACGGTGCATCGCTAGGCCCTGTTGCCGCCAGGAAGGTTGCCCATGCCAGAGCTTAATTCCCCGATGCACATCCAGATGCTTGAGACCGCGCACAAGGTCGGCCAGATCGAACGCGACGGCGTTTACGGGCTGCAATGGGGCGATCCGCAGACGCACCCGGCGCTCCGGTGGGTCCGCGACCACTACCTGCTGCCCTACGTCAACCCTGACCAATCCGCGGTGGAGATCGGACCTGGCGGCGGCCGATGGACTCGCTATCTGCTCGGCTTTGGCCATATCTGCGCCGTCGATTACCACCGGCCGCTGCTCGATGAGTTGGAAAGCAACTATCGGGCACCGCATCTCTCCACGCTGCACAACAACGGAACGGACTTCCCGGGCATTGATGACGCCAGCGTCGATTTCGTGTTTTCGTTCGGCTGCTTCGTCCATCTCGATCTGCCCGTGATCGAGGCCTACTTCCGGAGCATACACCGCATCCTGAAGCCGAGCGGCTGCGCAGTCATCCAGTATTCCGACAAGAACAAGGAAGCGGCCCGCAAGTATGGCAGGGGGTTCTCTGACACCACGCCAGAGATCATCCGGCCGCTCCTTATCGACTGCGGTCACCGGATCCTCGAGGAAGATGTCACAACGATATGGCACAGCAGCATCGTGCGGTTTGCGCCGATCGCGCTGCCGGAAGAAGCCTCGGGGCCGCTTCCTGGCTGTTAAATTGTGATGCCAAATCGGGCCAATAGATCGGCCTGCACGAAATTGTAATGGGCGACGATGCCAGGACTCGTGGGCACCGCGCTGTTATAGATAGAGCAGTGCGCCACATCGACGGCCCCACCGAACGTGGTGTTGAACGTCGAGCCAATGCGAAGTTTCGCCGGCGCGCTCAGCACGCGGGTGCCTGTGGTGGTGGTGGATGTCTCCGTGCTGCCGTCCGTCCTGTTGAGCAAATAGAGGGCCTGGCCTACGGAGTCTATGCGCCCCCATAGGTATTTGAAGGCCGAAAAGTTCGTGATCGCGCGGCTGGTGCTTTCCTGCACAATGGACCCTGTATTATAGGCCGCGAATTCGGTCAGCGTGCATTGCGGAGCGCCGGAGGTCGCGGTCACAACAATCTCCGCGCCCAATAGCGAACCGTTGGCCTGATAACCGAGCAGCGCGGGACGATGGGCGGTATCCACGAAGGTCGCCGAGGACCGCGCAACGATAAAAAAAGTCATATCGTTGGTCTCAAGAAGATCGGTCTGGAGGAAGTTGGTGTTGGCGGTGAAGGTTGCATACCCAGACCCATAGGTCGGGGTGCCGACGATGGTCGCGTTGTTGCCGCCCAGCGCCCAATTCTTCGACGTGGTCGGTCCGTCCGTTCCCGGCTCGAACCAGCCGATCAAGCCGCTCGTGACGGGCGCCTGTATCCCAAGGGCGTTTAGCCCTGCATCAACGCCTGACAATAAGCTATTCGTTGCCATGTCACTCCACCGTTATCTGACGTCGGAAATTCACGCACCAGTTCCACAGCGGGTATGGCTTTCCGACCAGCGCCGCGATGTTCGCCCCGGCGTATTGGCCTGTGCCCGCGTTGTATTCGTAGTTGGCCGGCGCGAGCGTAGGATCGCTGTCTCGCAGGCATCCGTAGCCGTTGTATGGGGTTTTCTTCCCGTAGCTGAGGTAGGCCGCGCCCGTCAGTTTCTGTGCGATCGTCAAGAGAACCTGTGTGTCGCTCACGATGGAAATATCATTGATCGTGATGTCGCCCGTCGTGTCGGTCACCCAGAAGCCCTTGGCGGCGAAGTCGGTTGCCGTTGTGCCGACGTAGACCAGGTCGAACACGATGGGCGGCGCGGGGACGTGGAAATCGACGAGGATCTGAAAGTCCCGAGCCGTGATCTGGATCGGATAGAGCGGCATCCAGGTTTGGCCAAGGTCGAGAACCTTGTGCAAGACTTTGCCGAACTGCATCCCCATCCAGCGCTCGCCATTGGGATCGAGGTGCGTGCCTTTGTCAGTCACCGGATAGACCGGCGCGGCGAGATAGATGGTGCCCGCCTCAGCCAATTGGAGGAACGCCTCGCCGATGGTGATGACCTCGTCGACGAAGTTCGGCCCGGGTTGATAGGTGAACATGGCGGGGACGATCCCGTGCCCGTCGATGGTTTGACCGAAGATACCGACCTGCAAATCCGCGGTGAGATCGGTGCGGAGCTGCGCCAGGGCGGTCTTATATGTGGCAGTAGATGTCCCGGCGGCGTAGTCGTTCTCCCCCTGCATGTAGATGATTGCCGCGAGCCCCGAGGTAAGCGAGGCGGCGTCGGTGACAGCCTTGAGAGCGGTCGCGGCTGTCGTGTTGCGCAGGTAATACTGCGTCGGGGTAGCGCCCTTTGATAATTCTGAGATTTGACGGCCACCGACGCCGGTGTTGATCGCGAGGAGGCGGCGCGTCGAGTCCGCGGGGAGGCCGCGGAGGTTGAGTTGCTGGCGCCTCCAAAAGTTCGTCGCTCCGACTTCCGCGCTCTCCCCCACCGCGAAGTCCCCAGGTGTAAGGGCGGCTGCGTCCGTGTCATTGATCGGGACGCCGGTCGTCTCGTTCTGGACCGTCGCGGTGAGCGCGTGCAAGCTACTGTCCGTGACGGGGGTCCACGTGGTCGGTGCGCCACCGCCCTGCAACCCATTGCTGCGGGTGCTTTGCCCGAACATCAGATTGTCAAACGGCTGCGTCTTCGTCAGGCGGGGCCATGCCTCGAACCCGACACCAAGGCTCTGCCCTACCGCCAGCACGACATTGACACCCCACACCGGGCGCGCGCTCAGCGTATCGGTGCCAACCACTGTCGATAGCGCCAGCGCGCGGGCGTTGCGCTCGGCAATTTCGGCGTCGGAGTAAACGGTTGGATCACTACCGCCGCCACCGCCGCCAGCAATCGAGGGCGACACTATATTTCCGGCATACACGGTGGCATCCGTATTGATCTGGAACAGTATGCGCTTATTCTGATCTAGCAGTCGCCACGCAACGGTAGTGTCGCTGTCTGTATACATCGACACGCCAGGGAGGCCGAGGGCAGCATTCGGACCATCCGCGTTCAGGATGGTGTTGCCGTTTACGTCCTTCACGCCGATGGTCTGGGCGGTGACCGTGATTGCGTTGGCCAGCTGAATAGCGGCGACGCCAAAGTGCGCGCCGTTACTGTCAAACCGCGCAATAATCTTTCTGCGTTTGTCGAGGATATTTAAGGCGTTGTCCGACAATCCATCATCGGTAGTGGAAAATCCCGAACCAACTCCCAAGGTTTGGAGCGTCGCCGAGCCGTTGGTGATCAAAACGTTCGAGGCGGATTGAAACGCCATCGAGGAAAGAAACGATGACATCTGGAAGCGAGCCCAGACCGCGCCCGAATTCACGATCAGGTCGCCAGCAAGCCAAGTCGTGTTGCCGTCGATCGCTGTCGATGTTCCGCTGACGAGCACTGCATAGAAGTCGTTCTTCGTGCCGCCCACGCCACCGGACGCGAGCGATGGCCCAGCGGAGCCAGACAGCAGCACGGTCGTATTCGCGACGGGGTTCCAATATCCGAGGATATTGAACAGCAGAGCGTTCGGACGCGGTGGGTTGACTACCGGCATGTGCGTTAATCCTGATCCACCGAAACGGGCGTCCCGCTTGGCGCGTAGACGCGCACGCGGCCCTTGAACGTCGTGCTCGACCAATAACCACCAGGCTGGCCGCTGACCGGGCCCGGGCCGAGCAGAATGGACGTGGTGTTGCCGCCGAGCCCGTCATCTCTCACGACCTGGACGACATTGGTGCTGCTCAGGTTCTGCACCTCGGCCGCGGCGCGCGTGGGCGATGCCGGGATGGTGGCAAGAAGCACGTTGCCGGCCAGTGGGATGGCGATTGGATTGGCCGAGTAGTCGATGCCGGTGGAACCGGTTTGCAGGACGCCCAGCAGGCCTCCGCTGAGTGCCTTATACATGCCGGACAGGAACCCGCGCACGCCCGAGCCGCCAGCCGGTGGCGTGATGCCGGTGCCATCGGTGCCGGCGTTCGTCGCGGCCGCGGCGTCGGAAACCGGCATCGGGTTGGTTACATCGACCGCGGCGCCATTCACGCGCGGCGTGCTGTGCAGCGTGTATGTGTTGCTGTCGGTGTCTTTGCCTGCGTTGAAATTGATAATCCCCGCCGTCGTTGTGAGCGCGACAGTGGTGTCCGTATCGGGCGTCGGCATTTCAGAGGCCCCCAAGCAGCGCGATGTAGCCGCCGTTCTGTGGATTGGTGAGATCGAACGAGGGCGAATAGACCCACGTCAGGGTGGCCGCTGCGGTGACGGGTAGCGTCGGCACCGGCGCGCCCGCCTCGACGAACGGCTCTGAAATCCCGAGCAGCACGGTCGCGTAGAACGTGTTGCCGAACAGCGTTACGCCGGCGATCACAACGGCATATGTCTTGCCGGGGAATCCGCCGGTCACCTGGACAGTGATGATGGTGTTCTCGACAGCGAGTTGCGTGACCTGCGCGTCGCCGGAGGCGGTCCACGGGATCGTAGCGGACACGCTCGCCAGCGCGTCGGGGCCGCTAGAATTGCCGGCCGCAGCGAGCCAATCGGTCATGTTGTAATCGTAGGAAAGAACTTCGTCGGCAGCCTTTTGAGGCCACCACTGCGGGCCCGGCGCGACAACAACGCCGCGGAGCGACGTGCTCATGTCACCACCGGATGATGATCTGGCCGGAGGAACCCTGGCCGCCGTTGTAGTTGACGCCGGTTGACGTAACTGCCGCGGCGCCCGCTACGCCAGGCCAGGACGAGGCGTGGCCGGCGCCTTCGCCACTGCCGGGGAGAACGCCGGGGAACTTGAATGTGCCGCCACCGCCAGCGGCGGCCACGCCTCCTGATCCACCATTGAAGATGAAAGTTCCACCCGGTTGGCCGGAATAGTTCTCAGTGCCGCCCGAGGCCGTGCCGCCAGTGCCAGCGGATCCGGCCGGGCCAGATGAGGTGCCGTTGGAGCCAGCCGCGCCGCCGCCGGCAGTGAGCGTCAGAAACGTCGACGCCGACCCGGCCGTTGGTGCGGTCCCGCCGCTCAAGCCGGCCGCGCCGCCAGTGCCTACCACGTAGGTGATGACCTGCCCGGGCGTGACGGCCAGGAGGCCGCGGGTGTAACCGGCGCCACCTCCGGTCGTGCCGCAATTGTTGGTGGCCGATCCGGACGTGCCGCCCGATCCGCCAGCGCCGCCCCACAGCTCCACGTCGAGCACAAAGACGCTGGCCGGAACGGTAAAGGAACCTGATGATGTCTTGACCTGCACATTCTTGCCGGGCAGCGACATGATCGCCTGTAGGAGTTGCGCCCAGTTGGTGTCGTCAGGCGTCAATCCCGCCGCGAGGATCACGTTCATGATCTCGTCTTGCGCCATGTTCCACGCGTAGGCTGGCCAGATTGTCGCCGGCGTCGGGGTCGAGGGGTTGCCGTTCGTCGCGTATTGCGGCGTGCCGAGCGTCGGCGCGACATCGCGATTTGCGAACGGAACGGAATTGGTGGCCTTCAGGCGGTTCATATTATGGCCCCACGAACCAGACGGTGATCGTCATTGATGCCCATGCCGATGAGTGGGCGAAGATGGTCTGATCGGCGGCAAATATAGTTTGGAGGAAATTGACGCCCTGAAGCGGTGTCGGGCCGCTCGCTGACCCTGGCACAGCAATGGCCGGCAAAACATCGGAACCACCGGAAGTTGTTCCGAGAGAAATCGTCGCACCCGTCGCGGTATTGGGAACTATCTTGCCGCCGATGATCAGCGCGCCTGCCGGAATGACTGTGGAGAACGATCCGTCGGCGCTGAAAGTTCCGATGATGCTGGATGCCAATGCCACCTCCGCGTCGGCGCCGACGCTCAACAACAGAATGGTGTGCGCTGGCGATATTCTCTGCATTTCGCAAAGAAGGACAGTATTGCCCCACTCCGCGAACGGTTCGCCGAAAGCGTCGTGGCCAAACTCGAAGTAATTGACAGTGAAGTGTGGTGCGTTGACCTGCCACGTCGAGGCCCAATCAACATCACCGAACGACATCCCGAACGAGCGGCCAAAGCGTGACGGTGCGAATTCGGTGATCGTGATCGGATACCCGAGCGCTGCGGCGAAGTTGATGTAGAACGGGACCGACTGGCCACCGCCAGCGATGAAACGCGCATTGACCTGCTGCTGCCGCAACTGGATCGTTGGTTGCAGTCCGGCGCACGGATCGGGCAGTCCGAGGCTCGCCTCCCACTCCGGTAGCAGCTCGACCGGCGCGAGCGGGAATGCATCGGTCAGCAGATTGAGCGAACGCGTCGCCTGGCGCCCGTAGATTTGCGTGAGCGCGGCGATGACCTTCGATTGCGTCGCATCGGGGTCGCGCGGCCAGATCGCCCCGCGCGGCAGGAGGTTTTGCATGCCGGTCGCGAAGTCTGACGCGGCGAAGGGTGGTATCTGCATCCTACGTGTTGAAGGTGATCGTGCCGAGCGTGAGCAGGTGGCCCGAGGTCGGAGTGACCGGCGCCGATGGTGCAGCGACCGTGAAGTTCACAAGGCCCTGGATCGCTTCCAGAGCGGCATACCAGGACGACGGGTCAAGTGGTGGCCATGCGTCCAGGCCGGCCCGAGGATTGACCGTGCCACCGACGTTGGCGAGGCGAAGGAACATGTCTTGCAGCGCGGCCGTGATTGCGGTCTGCATCGCGCCTGTGTTGTTGGTCCCCAGGTTGTTGATCGTGAAGTTGACCGGCTGCGCGGTCGGAGCGTTGACGTAGACCAGCGCGGTCACCGGTCGGAGCGGAAAGATCGCGTTGGCGACGGTGAGCTGATCACCGGTCGCTGGCGTGTCGCGCGGCTCGTTGGTGGCGACGCCGTTGGAGCCTTGCGGGAAGCCGCCGTGGATCGCTTCGGCGATGTCCAGCATGACGTAGAGAACGACGGTGCCCGCCCCCATGCCGTTCGGGTTGATCCACGCCCGCGTGACGCCAGGAACCGACAGCGCCCATTCGATATAGTCGGCGGCATCGCCTCCCTGCGGCGGCGCGGCGTATTGCAGCAGCATGCGATTGCGCAGGCTGTCGTCGAGTTCGGTATCGGCACCGGCCGTGATCTGCGATGACGCGGTGGATCCGGCGTTGATGGCAGGTATACCATTCGACAGCGTGAAGGCGGTATTGGCGTCGAAGTTGCCGGTCGATCCCGCCACGTTCGCGGCGGCGTGCACAACGACGGTGCCGGATGTGGTGATGCCGTCCGCTATCGTCGTGTAGGCGAAACCATCGGTGCCGCGGCTGATCGGCGTGCCCTGCGGCAGATTGACGTTGCTCGGGTTCGCAAAGCTGATGCTGGCAACCGTCGCTGTCGCCTGCTTTCGATAGACGCCTTTGAGCGCGGCCCACCCCTCGAGGAATTCCGTTTCGGCGGTCCACGGCACGGCCATACGCGAGATGAAGTCGAGATATTCGTAGTGCTCATATGACAGCCCGGCCTGGGCGTAGGCTACAACGCGCAGCACCGCCTTTTGCAGTAGGGCCACCAGCAACTGACCCGATCCGCTGGTGAGTTGCGCGGCCTGGATGTCCTGAAGCACGCCGTCGCGTAGCTGCGTGAGCGTCGGGCGGGCATAGGGCATGCTTCAGGAATCCCCGGCTTGTCTGTCAGAACCCCGAAAGCAAGGTGATGTTGCCGCTGCGGCGCGCGTCGGTGAAGTCGAAATCATTCGAATATGGCGGGGGGACAAGAGTGCCGGAGCCGAACACGCCGTCCCACGCCCATGCGAAGTTGAATGTCGTCTTGCCCGGCACCTTGGGTTCGACCAGCGTCACGCGAAGTGCGAGCGCGGTCGGTTGCAGCCACCAGGTCTCGACGTTGATCGATGCGACCACGCCATCGTCGACGAGCCATTGCAGGGCTTCGCGCGCGTAGTCGCGGGCTTTGAGCAGAAGCCCGTTGTTGTCGGTTTTCTTCGACCGGTTCAGTTGCCATAGTCGCGAACCGATCGGGCTCGGCTCATAGGTATCAGCCCACCAACCGCGCCGGTCGAACGACTCGCCGGGTGGTGGCGTGTAATCGTCAGAGGCAACGCGATCGGTGAAAAGCGAAACCAGCACCGCGGCCTCGATGCCGCCGGTTTCGACGCCGATGTCATTGGCGCCGATGATCCAGTCGCCGCGGAAGTTGGCGGTGTCCCAAGTGACCTCGATATCCATCGGTTATGTTCCCGCGATTGGCGGAGACGTGCTGCCGCCGCCAGGCTGCACATCACCATGCACATGCTCGCCGAGATCGACCTGATCGGCGCCGCCCCACCCACGATAGACCTCGCCGGTCACGCGCAGATCGCCGTTGATCGTCATGGGTTGCCCCGCGCATTCGATGACGATGCCGTCCTGCGACAGGAAGATCGACATGCCGAAATTGTTGAACATCGAGACCTCGCCAGCCTTCCGACCGGTAGGCCTCGACCCCTGATGGTTGGTTCCGATGACCACACCATTCGATCGATCCCCGCTAAGAAATAGCAGGGTCGCATCGGAGCCGATCGGCGGCACCGACGAGAAGCCGAACTGTTGGATCGTCACGCGGCCGTCGTGCACTTCCATGTAGCCGATCTTGACCTGCATCTTCAGCACGCCGGCCGCATCGTCCACTGCCAGCACCGAGCCGTGCGACACCATGTTCCACACGCGGCGCCAGACCTGTGCGAGCGTCATCCGAGGCCGGGGCCCCGATCCCCGTTGTTGGGGTTCTCGCCTGGCGGGAGTGCCGCGCCACCAGCCGGCTGCGGTTGTGCGGTCGGATCCCACGGGAACGGCTGAAGGATAATCGGTTCCGGCAGGAATGCTTCTTTCGGCATCAGCAGAAGCTCGGCAACCTTGCCCCGGTCGCGATCGATGGCGAAGTCGACCTGACCGATGACGAACGGCTCGGATGGCGACAGTTTCAGCTGCGGCAGATCGACCGGCGCGAAGTAATTCACCGCCCAGAGCGCGTTCGCGCTATCTCGCCAGCTATCGACGGTGACGTGCACGGATCGCGAGCGCCCGAGGCGACGTGCGGCTTCCCATTGCGCCCGCCGTTCCGCGAAGAACGTGCCGAACTGCGATTGCTCCGATACGACAACCAGATTGCGAAAGCGCGGCACGCCCTTATCGAACACCTTGGCGAATTGCTGCCCGCCAACCGCGCCATCGTAGAAGTTCACCGATTGCAGCACGGGCAGATACTCGGAATAGCGCTCGTCCATCGAGAACATGACCGCGCCCTGCTGGATGTTGACGCCCATCTTCACGCCGCTGGCCATCTTGCCCGCGCCGACGTTGGCCAGGATGAAGTTGCCGTCGGTCCCTTCGTAGCCGAGCACACCGGCCCAGCGCGCGACGCGTTCGATCACCTCGTATGGCGTTTCGGTCAGGACCGCATTGAATTGCAGAATCGCGCCATTCGGCAACTGCACCGGAACCTTGTCGCCGGTGAGGCTCGATACCGTGATGCCGTAGGGCGCCGCGAGCTTCGTCGCGAGGTCGAGTAGCGATGAAGTGAACACCTGCATGCCGGTCAGCACTTCCGGCGTGATCGAGCAATCGACCAGATCCTGACATTTGCCACGGCCCTGCACGCGGATCGTATGTTCGCGCGGCGATGCGCCCAGAATGACGCGATCAATGTAGCCGGTCACCACCACGTCGTTGTCGATCTTCACCACGCACGGATCGCCGGCGTCGATCTGCAGGACCTTCGGGTTGAGCGGATAGCGTTCGCTCATGGCAATCTCGAAGTCGCTCGGGCAGCCCTCCAGCCGGTGCGTGACCCTGATTGTTTTCCAGCCAGTGAATTCCGAACCGGTCGCCTGAAGCGTGAGTGTGTCAGGTGGCGGCTTCTGTGTGGTGGCGACTGAGCCGGCCGGCGCAGTGTCGAGGCCGCCGGTCGGGAGCGTTTCCATTCAGAGCAAGTCCACGCCGCGTGGAGCGGGCTTCATTGCGTCATTACGATCACTAGCGCGGCGCCCCCAGCCCCACCGTTGCCGCCGGTCGCCGACGCGCCGATGCCTGATCCGCCACCGCCGCCACCGCCGCCACCAGCACCGCCGTTACCTCCGTTGCCGCCTGCCGATGTGCCGCCAGCACCGCCCGATCCGCCGGAGCCGGCCCATGCATTGAAAGCCGCCGGACCGTTGCTTCCTGGATTTCCTGTAGCTCCTGCGGCCGTGCCGCCGGCGGCGTTGACGCCGCTGAATGTGATGTAGGCGGCCCCACCGTTCGTTGGTGTCCCTGTGCTGCCGCCGCCGCCAGCACCCCCGCCAGAGCCGCCTATTGTGGTGGGAGAGCCATTCCCAGCCACGCCAGCGGTTGAACTGCCGCCGCCGCCGCCGCCAGCAAACGGGTTCGGGTTGGCGGCGCCATTCACGCCAGAACCGCCGGCGATCCCGCCGACAAAGCCCGCAGCGCCGCCCGTGGCGTTCGTCGAGGATGTGCCAAAGCCACCGTTCCCCGCGCCACCACCACCGCCCGTAGCTGTGGCGCCGGACCCGCCTACGGCACCAGCGCCCCCGCCGCCGCCATATGCGGTGATGGTTTGTAGGCCGGTCATGGCGAAAACAGCCCAGCCGCCCACGCTGCCATTGGCACCTGTGCCACCAACGCCAGCGCCTGCCGCCGCTGTGCATTGCGCACCTATCGTCACCGTGCCCGTTCCCGACAGCGACGAAATGGGCAGCCAGCCCGTGTCTTTGATCCCGCCACCGCCGCCACCGCCGCCACCAGCGCCGGTGAAGGGTGTCGTTATGCCGGCGCCGCCACCGCCGCACCCGCCCTGCCCTTGGAGGATGATACGAACCTGTGTGGCGTTCGCTGGGAATGTGATCCCGCTGGTCGTGCTGGTGTAGGTTGTGATGACCGGAGCCGTCAGGAGCGTCACGCTGCCTGGTGGCAGTGTCACTACACCACCCGCGGTCGCTGGCGCATGCAGCACCGATGCGCCACTGGACGATCCATTTAGCGAAAGATCGCCGTCGTTGAATGATTGGACGCCCGACCAGGTGTTTGCGGCGTTCAGGAGCGGGATAGTCGATCCGGATGTGCCGATCTTGGAGAATGCCAACAAGCCGCCGGAGCCGTTGAGCGCGCTCCCTAATGCGGTGAGAGCGCCCGCGTTGACGGCCGCACACGCCATAACGGTGGTGGCGGAGTTCTCGATCAGGCACGGTGCCGTCGCGCCAACCACCGTTGTCGTGCCGGGCGTGATACTGGTCGCAACACCGCCGACGGCTACAAAGATGCCGCCGGAGCAGGTGATGGTGCTGTTGTCACACTCGGCAATACCGAACTGAGAACTCGATGCCTTCTGGATGGCTGGCGCCCCGTCCGAGCGCATGAACGTCGGGGCTGTGCCGTTGACCGCCGCAGGCCCAGCCGTGGCGGTCGGATTGGCGCCGGTCGAGAGCGGACACGTCAGCAGGCCGCCGGCAGTGAGAGTGCACCCGGTGATGCTTTCCCAAAACGCCTGGCCGCCGGACTGTCCGATGGGTATCTGCGCCGAGGTCGGCGGCGTTGAAGTCCCCACGCCCCCGCTCTGCGTCGGAATAGGAGGCGGTCCTGCCGCGAGCAGACAAATGGCCGCGAGGATGAGTAGAGGCGTTCGCATCGGTCAGGCTCCTCCCGGCGGTATTGCGCGGCGCGTGCGGGCGACGCCGGACGCGCTTGCTGTGCTCGGCTCGGCTATCGCTGTGATCGCGCGCGGTCGCGGCGAGGCGTTCGCTGAGGCGATTGGCGGGGTGTTCGGTTTGGTGTCGGGAAGAAACGGAAGCAGGAAAACCGCGACCGGCAGGACCGCAAGAGCTTCACCGCCAAGAAACATCAGATCGACGCGATAATCACGATGCCATCGCCGCCGCGCCCACCGGCACCGCCAGTCGCTCCGGCACCACCACCGCCGCCGCCACATCCCAAGGCGCCAGCACCCCCGGCGCCGCCGACGCCAGAGTTGTTCGATGCGCCGCCAGAACCGCCCGTGAAAATAAACTGATCTGGCAACTTAATGCCGGGCGCGCCTGCCGCTCCAGCGCCGGAACCGCCGTTTATTGTTGGATAATAGGCGGTGCTGGGACTGGTTTGATTGCCGCCGGCAAAATCAGTCCCCGTACTGCCGGCGCCCCCGGCGCCACCACAAACGAACCCATTCGTGCCAGCCAGATAGGCCACATTTGCGCCCACTGCGCCGGTCTGCGCCCCGCCGCTTGCTCCTACCGGCCCCGCTCCCGTTACCAACGGCCCAAAGGTGCCGAGGCGTGCCGTAGTAGAGGCGCCAACCCCACCACCGGACCCCGCCGCTCCAGCGGAGCCGATACCTCCGAACCCTCCCCCTGTAATGTTTAGTATAAAAAATCCATTGGTACTATTGTTCGGCTGAACCGAGATGAGAGTCTCATTACCAGAGTTACCCGGTGTCCCGCCAAATCCTACAGCCACATAAAGAATGTCGGGCAGGAAGAGAGCGGGAATCATCGTGGCAACAGCGGCTCCAGGACCGCCGCCTCCGCCTCCGCCGCCAGGATTTCCGGCGGTCCGCGTGAAACCAAATCCCCCACCCGCGCCGCCGCTGACACCGAAAAGAAATACAAATGAACAACCCCGAGGCTTGCGCCATGTGTGCCAGCTTGGCGTCGATCCTCCCGCAGCGTTTAGGGGAAGGAATTGCTGAACGTCTCCAACGCCCTGATCTGGCCAATTCATGAAATCGGTCAGCATCAGTAATTGCCACCGATCGCAACGACGGAATATCCCGTGCCGGCCGACCCCGTGCTCGTGCCGAAAGCGACCAGGACTTTGTATCCTATCGGAATGGCGTAACCGAAGTTGATCTCACACGATGCGCTCTGGGCGGTCTGCGAAAGCGTGGTGGCAGGAAGCGAGATTTCCTCCAAAAGCCATGTGTTGGTCGCTGTATTCGTGCTGCCGCCAGTGAACGACCCGCTGGTATCGGCGCATATAAAAATGCGCGCGACGGTCGCGGCCGGGCTGCCTACTGCGCGGAACTTGATCTTTTGGAGATAGCCGCCGTTCGTGGTGTTGGACTGCCACACCCAATAGATGTTGGACCCTGATCCGTCCTGCGCTGTATTCGCGCTCGGACCAATCACCGTCCCTGCATTGTGGTTGGCCCCGCTGTCGATATTTGCGGAGATCGAATAGATCGGCTGGACGTTGGCCGTCATTTCAATTCCTCACGGGAAGAAGGCCGCGCCATTCGAGCTGCGTGGGGTGGTGAAGTATTCGTTGGTGCCCACAACAAGCAGTGGTGAGTGAACGGTCCAGTTTGGGCCTGTCGCTCCGGTGGCTCCCGTCGCGCCTGTAGCTCCGGTTGGGCCTGCCGTTCCTG
>Ga0265338_10007475_pt1 | contig 13541 bp, 10 predicted proteins | sample 42126metaG_FD_193579 | JGI IMG/M metagenome (GOLD analysis project Ga0265338, IMG submission 193579) | Rhizosphere microbial communities from Carex aquatilis grown in University of Washington, Seatle, WA, United States - 4-21-26 metaG | ecosystem: Host-associated > Plants > Roots > Rhizosphere... | reverse complement strand
GAAATCGGGTTAAAATTAACCGCGAGTTTTTGCTAGCGTTGAGGAAGACGGGGTTGGTTCCAAAGAAAGGGGTACTTGAGGGCAAACCAGTTTATTCGATTCATACTCTAATGAAAAATTACCTCTCAAGCCTAAATCTGGATAATACGATGTCGCAAGTTGAGATTCAATATCTCTCGCATCATAAAAGCCTTGCCACAACGCTCAAACACTACCCAAAGTTAGAGGTTGACAAGATATGTTAGATATTATCCAAATAGAATTGTCTTAGACTAATTACCTTTATTTGAAAGGTTTATATGGCCAGCATTTATTCACGCAACGGAATATTGTGGATCGCATACAAGACTCCACTTGGTAAACGAGTTCTAAAAAGTCTGAAGCTGAAGGATGACCGAGAGGGATGGTCGCAGGCGAAAATATACAAGACGCGACTCGAATCCGACTTAATTACGGACCCGGCAGGCGTCGTCCAAAGAACGTCGAACACCGACCTCACGATAAGCGTACTCTTTGAACGCTTCAAGAGCGAGGAGGGTCGCAACAAGGCTCCCAACACGATAAAATTCTACGACTTAGCAGTTCGCAAGGTGATAAGTCACATCGGCGACGCAAGCATTAAGGCCATCACCAAGAAGGATATGTTTGACCTTCGAGACAAGATGCTTGCGGTCTCGGGCGACCAAGGGACTGCGATATATCTACGACACTTCAAGGCATTGTTGAATTGGGCCGTCAACGGTTTGGAGATCATTCAACGGAACCCGCTAAAGGGCGTAGACTTCAAACCGAAAGACCGCCCCGTTCTGATCTTTAAGGAAGAAGAGGTAGCTAAGGTGCTCTCAGCCTGCGAACCGAAGCTCCGCGACCAATGCACATTTCTATTAATGACCGGATTCCGACTTCAAGAGAGTTGTGATCTGGAATGGAAGGACATCGACCTAGACTCCAAGATCATTTGTCACGACAATCAGAAGGGCAAGCGACTTTCGGCCTACCCGATTCAAGACGATTTATTTGCGTTCCTTGCGAACCTGCCGAGGACGTATTCGCCGAGGGTGTTTGGTTACTCAAAGAAGAACGCTGTGGACCACCAGTTTTTGAAAGTGCTGCGGAAGGTAGGATTGGTGCCGAAGAAGGGAGACCCGAGGGGCGATGCAGACTATTCCGTTCACACTCTGAAGAAGACTTATGTATCGCGGTTGATTAAGAACCCGAACCTGTCGTCATCTGTCGTCCACTTTCTTTCGCATCACAAGGACATGGCGACGACGAACAAATACTACTCGTGGTTCGATGTAGATTCCATCCGGGAAGTGTTGAATGAATCCGCCGAAGCACTCGCCAAGATCAAGAAGAAAACTGATCGAAGAGGAGCAAAGCTCAGACTCGTCAAACAGCAATAATCCAAAAAATCACCCCTTATAAACAAAGCACTTACAAGGGGTGATTTTTCAAATTTGACTTGAGAGCGACGCAAATTCTCCCCTTATACATTATTCCCCTCCCTCCCCAATGCCTTGCTACATCATCCCTCAATATTTGCTACGTTTCTGCTACAATTGGTTGCAATTTCGGGGCGCACAAAAAAAAGGCCGACAATCGATAATGATTGCAGGCCTTTTCTGTGCACCCACCAGGACTCGAACCTGGAACCCACTGATTAAGAGTCAGTTGCTCTACCAATTGAGCCATGGGTGCAAGAACACACCGTCCGTTATTTTGGAGAGGAACTTGTCGGCACTGGCTGAGCCTGTGGAGGCAATTGCGAAGGAGGGACAGAGGTCTGCCCGCTCTGAATTACGCTTTCCTTCGATGATGCACCCTTGCCCGGCAGGAAGAAGAGATTTATCAAAAGCGCGAGAACAATAAAAGTCGTAGCGAGAATCGATGTGGCACGCGTGAGAAAATCCGCGGTTCTTCGAACACCAAACACAGTTCCAAAATTTCCCCCGCCAAATGCCCCGGCAAGTCCGCCTCCCTTGCTGTTTTGCATAAGGATGACCCCGATGAGAAGGACGCATACAAGGATCTCTATAGCGACAAAGAAAGTATACATTAGTCAGGTTCCTCCAAAATAAAAAAGCCCTACGTATGGGCAGTTAAAGTTGCATAAAAATAGCGAAAGCAAATCCGAAAATCAAGAACTATTTTCCGAGCACAGAACCGCCCTCTTGCAGCTTTGCGGCTCAATGTTCCAATAATGTTGAGCCGCGCCATACGCCGAACGGGATTTTCATATTTTTTTTGGGTATATTTTACAGTATGGTAACAGCCAATTTCTTGAAATCTAGCAGCCAAGTATGAGCGGTACACCTTTCTATTTTATTTTTAGAGTGCTATTTCCAGTTCTGATCTTTACCGCTCAATGGTTCCTCTATAAAAAGGCTGTTCGGCTTGTAAAAAGCTTCCCGTTATCCCCATTCTGGATGGGGGCAAGCCTCCCATGGGTCTTCGGATTCTTCAATCTTCTCTTCCTCCCGCTTTTGTTCATTCACCCATATATCGCCAGTTTTCCCAGATGGTTGATGTACTGCGCTGTATATCCAATTTACGCTTGGCAAGGAGCAACATTTTTCATCTTCTTGGTGTTATCCCTACTAGGGATTCTTCGGCTGCCGTTCGATGCGATTTTCTCCATCGGCAAAAAAATTTCCCCAATCAACAAAAAGATCATCGTAATGAAATCAACACCAGGCTTTTTGAAATTTGACGATTCACGCCGGACTTTCCTAAAGTTGGGCGCTGTTGCCCTGTCCGGCTACTCTTTTGCAGGCGCAACCAAGGGACTCATAGAGCGGAACGATTACGAGATCATTGAACGTACAGTCCGGATTCAGAATTTGCCGGATGAATTCAGGGGGTTCACCATCGGAGTGATGAGCGATATCCATTCCAGCGTGTTCATGACGAAACCGGAAATGGACGACTACGTGGCCGCCCTCAATAATCTCAAAACTGATATTATCTTTGTCCCCGGAGATTTTGTTAATAGTCAAACGGACGAGGTCTATCCATTCGTCGAAGCCTTCTCTTCCCTGCATGCTCCGTACGGCGTGTTTGGCTGTCTTGGCAATCATGATTACTATGCAGATGTCGACGTCGTCGCCAAAGAAGTTGATGGCTGCGGCATCAAGCTCCTTCGAAACGATGCAGTGAAGATCATGAAGGGGAGTTCATTCATCAACCTGGTCGGGGTCGACGATATTCCCATAGGCGGAAAACCGGAGCCGTACCTCGAGCACGCTTTATCCTCCGTCCAAAACCCGAATCCAAGGATATTGCTCTGCCATAAGCCGTATTACCTTGAGACATTTGCGAGCCACAATATCGATCTGACTCTTGCCGGACATACTCATGGAGGGCAGATTGTTTTTGCAAGGGTCGGGAACATGGTCGTTTGCCCTGCCGCTCTTTTCTCAAAGTACGTCTGGGGATTGTATAAATCTGGAAACTCGCAAATGTACATCACGCGCGGAATCGGAACCGTTGGCGTCCCGTTTCGGATCAATTGCCCTCCTGAGATAACGAAAATCACTCTCCAATAATAGTGCTGAGCGATGCCATGACTTTCCAACCAAAAATGTAATTCCGATGTGTGCTAAGCTATGCATCACTTTGCAGATTCGTTTCCGCCGATGGTAGTGTCTTAATTTGGGTGAATTCATGAAGACACTTCAGTTGTGTCATTCTGAACGAGTCCCGCATCAACGGGACGAAGTGAATGCCGAAGGCATCTCCTCGGGAGAATCTATGACAACGTTGCATCGTACATCGACGAAGTTTCTGCGTCATGGATCCTTCGCTCCGCTCAGGATGACAACGCAATGCATTATTGAGATCAATCTGTCCAAATTAAGACACTACCCCGCCGATTCATTCCTTGCTTTTCCTTCCCTCTTTATATATATTTTTTCCGCAGATCAATAAAACTTTTACCAGACTATTTTCTTGCTCATGGAAGAATCTCCTCATTCAACCCCAAAAAATACAGGATGGATCGAAGTCATTGCCGGATGCATGTTCAGCGGAAAAACGGAAGAATTGATACGCCGCATGCGGCGAGCGCAGATCGCACGCCAGAAAGTAATGATCTTCAAGCCGAGACTCGACAACCGGTACAGTTCAAGCCATATTGTTTCCCACAGCGAGCAGTCGCTCGTTTCCACCGTTGTCGATACGTGCGATGAGATCCTCCCCCTCTCCGCCGACGCGCAAGTTGTCGGCATCGATGAAGGGCAATTCTTCGCGCCGAATATTGTCGACGTCTGCGAAGAACTTGCAAACGCCGGAAAACGGGTGATCGTTGCGGGACTTGACCAGGATTACCGTGGGAAACCTTTCGAGCCGATGCCTCAGCTCCTTGCGATCGCCGAGTACATCACCAAGACCCTTGCGATATGCGTCGTCTGCGGAAACCCGGCGGACCGTACACAACGTACTTCCGACTCGCACGAACGCGTCGTCGTCGGCGCGAAGGATGTCTATGAAGCGCGGTGCCGTCACTGCTTCGAACCCCCGAACAATTGATGCGTGAAAGTATTGCCGACGTGACGCTGAAATCGTCCGTTGCCTCGATTGGTGTCGAATCCTATGACCAAAGAGTTCGTTGACCGTGTTGCTGTTTCGGTCGAATATGTCAGATCCAGAATACAGACACACCCGAAGATCGGGATAATTCTTGGATCAGGCCTCGGCGACTTTGGCAACTTGCTCGCCAATAAACTCACCCTCGACACTCACGACATCCCCCAATACCCCGTCTCTTCGGTGGAGGGACACGCGGGAAAGGTTCTCTTTGGAACGATTCGATCCGGCTCCAGCACGTCAGCTGACCTGATGGTTTTTCAGGGAAGGATTCATTTTTATGAGTGCAACGACGCTAACATTGTAGTCTATCCGGTGGAAGTTGCTCACCGTTTAGGGATCAAAACAATGATCGTGACCAATGCCGCCGGGGGAGTCAATCCGCAGTTTGCGCCGGGCGATCTTATGTTCATCAACGATTACATGAATGTATCGTTTGAGAATCCTCTTTTCGGAGATGCCTCCGATGCAGTGCGATCATGCCGTCCAGAATTCAGCAAGAGATTGCTGGCAAAAGCAAAATCGATCGCATTGGAAAACAAGGTACCGTTCAAAGAAGGGGTGTATTGCTGGACGAAAGGGCCATCGTACGAATCCGCTGCTGAGATCCGCATGATGCGCGCAGCAGGTGCCGATGCGGTAGGGATGTCGACCGTCCCCGAAGTGATTGTTGCTGCAAATTATGGGATGGAAGTGCTCGGCATTTCCTGCATTACGAATTTCGCTACGGGCTTAACGTCAGAAAAATTAGCTCACGCTGAAGTAACGGAAGTGGCAAACAAAGTCAAACATAATTTCACAACGTTGGTCTCAAAAATAGTATTACAGATATAGCAAGAAAAGAGGCCGCTATTGTAACAACGCCTCCTATTTTCGCTTCGCATGTTTTTTTGCATCTCGTTCCCAATCTCCGATTCTTTGCATCTCGTTCCCAATCTCCGATTGGGAACGTCATTCGGCTTGACGAAACGGAAATTTTGGCGTTCCCAACGGGGCGTTGGAAACGAGATAAAAAGATAATTATGCAATTGTAATAAAAAAAAGGCCGTTATCGCAGAAATAACGGCCTTTCGTTTCTTCGATTATTATCCCCTGCTGCTTACTTCATCAACACCATCTTCTTCGTCACCGAATATTTTCCTGCCTCAAGTTTGTAGAGATACATGCCGCTTGCAACATTGGCGGCGTTCCATGTAATCGAATATGAAGACGCACTCAACTCGCCATTAACCAGCGTTGCGACTTCTCTTCCGAGCATGTCGTACACCTTCAACGTAACAAATCCGGCTTTGGGAACTGAAAACTGAATTTGCGTCGACGGGTTGAAAGGGTTGGGATAATTTTGACTGAGCACGAAATTCCCCGGCAGCTTAGCCGGTGATTTGACGAGCGTTGCGGGGGTGGGACCGACAGTGGTCAACGATACTGAACGCACTTTCACGCTCCCCGATGCATTTGAGTCGACCTCCACTGACAGCTGATTCCCCGATCCTGTCAGCCATGAAATTGTATAACTTGGCAAGGTATTGATAAGAGAACCACTAAGGTAGATCTTCGTGATCGTCGTTCCGTTCACCCGAAGCGCGGGAAACGTACCGTTGGGAAGAGTCAGAGATCCATAAGCGTCGTATTTAGTCGATCCGGTATTCACTTCAACGTCGTTCCCTGACGCGTAAATCGTGTCCGGTCCGCTCGTCATGGTTCCTCCCAACTGCACCGGAAGAGTAAAAACGGCCTGCACTTTATGGGTGATGATGCTCGTGTCAACTGCGTGGCCGCTGACAGATCCCGCCTCATGCTCAACTGATCCGACGAACCAGAGCGTATTGCTCGAGAGCGTATAGTATCCATAATACTCGCTCGTAGCAGTGCCCTCAGAAAAACTCTGTGTTTGTGCATAGGTCGCTCCTGGGAAATCGCTGCTGTACGGCGTCGATGCGGGGAGAACATTGTCCGTCCGCGTCGTGTCGATAAAGGTCACAGAAGGCATGGACCATGTCTCCGGCGCCGAATTCGAGGCCGTGCCTATATCCATTGTTACAGTATCCGTTGATCTATAGGAGAACCATGAGTTCCCGGCGCCGAAATAATTCGGCAGATCACCGGCCGTGATGGAGATCTGTGAAAACGCCGCGCCCTGCAGGAAAAGAACAAAGGCAGCGGAAGACAACATGCGGAAGAATTGCTTCATGGATGAGCTCCTTGGAATAAAAAAATGAAAAATTGAAATCTGGAATTGCTGGACAAAAATCTGAAAGAGACCTATAAATGCAACAAGCTCCGGTGTATCAGCGTTCGCAGCGTCGACTAGCCCGTGCTCTTGATCCCTAGACCTATTTTAACAGCTCCATCTTCATGGTCCGTACGTAATTTGCAGATGACAGCCTGTAGAAATAGATTCCGCTGGAGAGTTTGCTTGCGTCGAACCGCGCGGCATATTTTCCCGGATTCTGCCGCTGGTTCACCAGAGTTTGGATTTCTCTTCCCAGGATATCGTAGACCTGCAGTGTGACGTTGCCGGCCGACGGTATGTCGTATGAGATCATCGTTGACGGATTAAACGGGTTCGGATAGTTTGCGTACAGCTGAAATGTTTTTGGTAGATTGCTGACCGCCGACTTCACCGAGGTCGACGGGTTCTGGTATGGAGTGATCACAATATCGACATTCTCTTTTACAATTCTGTGCGAATGATTGTTGCTTGTGTACATCACCAAGCTGTCCTCGGTGTCGTTTCCGATCAAATGCCATCCACTGTTAGTTCCGCTGAATGAGACGGAATTATGCACCCGCCCGCTGCTGATCAAATAGACGTCTCCGTAATCCTTGAACGGGTTAGCGCTTGACCCCTGATCGGTGTACCATTGATTATTAATAAGCTGCCTGGTATATCCGAACTGATAGTATGTACCATCATAAAGGACTTCTGTGACAAAGAGAAAACCCAACGAACCGCCAGAAAGCTGCAAATTGTTAGTGAAGGTTTCGTCATTTGAAAGTATGCCGGCTTCAAAGCCGCTCTGGTTTACAAATGAATACGGTGTGATATCAGCATGTTTGTGAGAGGTACTAACCGTAAGATCTCCCGAACCTCCATAATAGTCAGTCGTCGTGATGCTCGAATCCGTTATTGTGGAGAGGACGTATTGTTTGTAATGGCCTGAAGACTGCAGCACGTCATCGGTGTACATCAGATCGTAGCCTCCAGTATTGTATGTCGTATCCAAGAATGAATTATCTTCTATGAACCTCGAATCATTGATATTCAATTGCCAAATCGCCAATCCGGGATTATTGATGTTAATGAACGCGTTCCCATGCGATCCCCTCTGTTTATGCGTCGGCGTTTTGTAGGGATAATACGCTGCGGTCAGATACGCAACATCCGTCACATTGTATGCCGTAAAGTTTGCGGAGGCCTTTCCGTCAGCGTCAGTCACAACGCTTGGCTGATCGAAGTTTCCCTCGCTCCCGCTGATGAGGAGAGTGACGTTTCTTAACGGAGCTCCGTCGCAGTCCTCTACCAGAAAATTCACAGGAATCGTCTGGAGGGCGTTCATATTCGACTGAGAAGGAATAATTGTTATTTGAGCGCTGAGTGCAATCGTTGGGTCCCCGTCCCGAAGGGACTTTTGGTATGCCCTGACTTTATCGAAAACAGGTTCTATTTGGGAAATAGCAGAACCCGCTGCTGTTACGGCATTGCTGGCGCTCGCAAAATCTGCTTCTCCCTGCGCTATTCTTTCTCTCGTGTTCCCGTCTTCCAAATAAACACGGAAATGATACTGTCCGGCCGAGCTGTCGAGCGAAGCCCAGATCAGATAATCAACTCCTCCTAAAGATCCGGTGTCAGGAACATCCCCTGTCCAGTAATTCTCCATATGATATCTTATTGATGAATCCGGCAGCGTGGCAAGTTGATTCGCGAGCGATCCCTGCGACCATTTGACACAGTCTTTTTCCGGGTCATTATTCGAGATCGCGCCCAGCGGAACGATCACGTCTTCCAGAGCAATCCAGTTGAATAATGCTTGCCGGCTTGCCGTTGTCGTGTAACTCCCCGTCGTCGAGTCATCCGGCGGCGGCATCGGAACATTCATCTGGAGTCCGTAAATGACAACCTGTGGAGGAGGACAATTGTCGCATTGCCCATCGGCAATGCTTTGAGAGAAATACCCTGCACAAATAACTAGGGCACATCTTGTAATCATCCGCATAATGAACTCCCGAATGTTGGTATTGCAGTTGTGTCTGATGATTTACCCTGATCCTTGTTTGAGTCTTTTCTCCGAGCAAATAAAATCATTAAGAACAAATTGAATAGCCGGACAACACTTTTGAGCTGAATTGGTTTTGGCAACGACTGACGGCCTAATAAGAAAGGACACCAAGGGCCGGCATTCCAGGCGGGGGATATAGACAGAAGTAAAATACCATACACCAGCGCGTGTTACAACTGCATATTCATGTAGTTTTGCAATGAACCGTGAAAACTGTGACTGGGATCAGGTCTAAATTTGAAACGGAGTTTCAAAATGTGGAAGACGAAATAGCTGCAGTTAAACGGCTTTGTTCCTTAATGCCTTTGCAACCGCCTCCGTCCTGGACCGAACATGGAGCTTTGCGTAAATATTGCGGAGATGAAAACGGACCGTATTGACACTGACAAATAATTTGTCGGCGATCGCTTTGTATGTATAGCCCTCAGTTAGAGCAAGAAGAACATCAAGTTCACGTTGAGAAAGAGTGGCGAAAACAGCTGATTTTTTGGGCTGCTGAAAATACGTCAACACTTTTCTTGCCACTTCGCCGGACATCGGCGCTCCGCCGGCATGTGCCTCCCTGATCGATGTAAGAAGTTTTTCGGGAGCGGTGGTTTTGAGGAGGTACCCCACAGCGCCCGCCCGCAGCGATTGAAAGATCTTTTCCTCGTCGCTGTGCACCGTTAGCATCAGGCATTGGATATGCGGATACTGTTCCTTCAGTGTTTCCACCCATTCAATCCCCGACTTGTCCGGCATGCCAATATCCATCAGCACAACATCCGGCGGATTTTCATCGAACGTCGCAAGGAATGCTGACCCGTTCGTGAAATCGGTACAGGTAAAACCCTCTGCCTGATCGATGATTCTGCGGATCCCCTTTCGCATCTCATCATCATCATCGATGATGGCGACGTGGATGGATTCATCCGCGTCTATTTTATGATTCGTCATACTTGGTTGGTTATTGGCAGAAGGAATCTACTCTTTTACTACCGACGAGGCAACTACATAGATATGTAGTTCAGCGGGCCGCGGGAAATGTCGCACGGATCTTCGTCCCCTCCCCCATTTTTGAGATCATTTCAAACGACCCGCCAGATCGTTCAGCGCGCTTTTTCATGTTTGTCAGTCCATGCCCCGAATGCGTTTCCAGTGCCTGGAACCCTTTTCCGTTGTCGGCTACCTTCAGAGTTACCCCCATCGGGTCCAGTAAGAATTCCACGCCGGCTTCCGAGCATTCCGAATGCCGTACGACATTTGTGATTGCCTCCTTTGCACAAAGGAGGATATTCCGTGCGTTTTCAGGAATCACGTGAAGAGCGAAAATTCTATCATCGATCGAAAATCTCAAGGTGATATCCTTCGCTTCGCACGCTTCGAACGCAAACGAGCGAAGACGTTGAACGAGGCGTTCAAGCGGTTCCTCGGTTAACCCGAGCGACCACACAACGTCGCTCATCGATTCAACAAGATCACGAGCGGTGTCGCCGATCTTTTTCAAGGATTCCGCCGGCAGCCCTCGTGTTGGAACCGAACTTTCTTTCTGGGGCAAGTCCCGTTCGAGCACTGATGAGAGGATCGCGATCCGGGTCAGGCCGGCGCCGATCTCATCGTGCAGGTCGGCTGCAATGCGCGATTTGATCCGCTCAATTTCGAGCAGTCGCCCAACGCGCGTACGGAGTACGACGAAGAAAGCCGCAATGACAAGAAGGATGCTGAATGTTATAAACCACCATTGCCTCCACAAGGCAGGAGCAATGGTAAATGAAAACATCGCTGGCTGAGAACTTTGGATTCCCCCGCCGTTAATCGCCCGCGCCATAAATGTGTATGTTCCCGGGGATAACGCTGCAAATACAATCAAATGATTCCGTGTCGGCACGCTCCATCCCGTGTCGATGCCCACGAGCTGATACTGGTACCGGACCGCTTTTTCATCCTTCAAACTCAGACCGATGACGTCTATGGAAAGATTATTCTGATCGTATGCAAAATCCCGTGACGAATCGGGGTTGACTTCAACGCCGCTGACGAGAACGCGTGAAATGTAGATCGGAGGAGGCACGCTGCTTTGCAGATCATTCCGCCGATCGTAGAACGTAACGCCGGCGTCGGTAATAAGCCACAAGGTTTTGTCTTTCATTTCACCGCATGCATAAACGGGGGGGCCGGTCAATTCTTTCTTCGAGGATAATTTTATAGACCCCTTCGTCGCCATCTCCTGAAACCCCAATTGCGTTCCGAGCCACAGATGTCCATCGGCGTCGTTGATCATTGACCACACCGCAGTACTCAGCAAACCATCTTTCAACGAAAGCGGATGAAACATGGAATCTTGAAGATATGCAATCCCGCCGTACCGGGTGCCGACCCAAATAACTCCTGAGCTGTCCTGAAGGATCGACCGGATCGACATATTCGGCAATCCATCTTCACTGGTGAACCGCCGTCCACCGCCAAGAAACTTCTTATCAGCCGGGAGAAATGTCAAACCGTTGTCATATCCGCCCAGCCAAAAATTACCAGCGCGGTCTTCGACGATTGCACGGACCGAGTTGTCCGGCATCCCGTCTTCGGCCATGTATGAGCGCACGAACGGTTTTTTCCGTCTCGGATCAAAGAGATAGAGACCCCGGTTGTCGGACATGCTGCACCAACAATAGCCTTGCTTGTCGATATACAGAAAAATGGGAGCTCCGCCGAAACGATACTCCTTACCTTGACGCCATCGGCGCTGAACTTTTAGCAGCGATGGCCCGCGTTCTCGCGGTGTCAGTGTAAAACAGACGATATCTCCTCCGTCAAAACCTGCCCATAAATGCGATGGCGGCTCAAACAAAAGCGTGTACGGCTTCTGCCTCGTCACTCTTGCGAATTCATTGTGCAATGTTGAATGCCACAAATTATATTTCTCTTTCCACAATTCCTCTATCCCTTTTTCCGAGACAACCCACAGATGTTCTCCACGATCCACGGCAGCGCCGGAATGATTTGACGGAAATATTAAGCCGTTAACGGGATATGTAAAAACAGAACGATTCGCGAGCTTTGCAATTCCCTTACTCCCCAATCCGAGCCATAGATTTCCTTCAAGGTCAAACGCTCCCGTGGAAATAAAATTTTCCGGTAAGCCGTTGGCAGTTGAGCAAAAAGGAATCGGTCCATTCCCTTTCTGGGGAAGGCGGTAAACCCCGTTTGTGGTTCCGACCAGAAAACCATCCCGGTCGTCGAGTATAAAAGTGATGCCGCTCTTCTTAATGACATCCCGGCGAACAACTTGTCCGTCGCGCAACTGCAAAATCGTACCGTCCGACATCCCGATCAACAGAGTTGTGGCGCTTGATTGGTGGATGCACTCCGGGACATTATTCGCAGTGAAACGGATGTTCACTCGCTGCGGAGATCCTGAATGCGGAGAGATGGAGTAAAGCGCGCCGGGCATAAGCACCCACAATGTCCCGTCCGATGTTTGAGAAACTCCAATGACCGTCCCTTTGAACATCGAAGGCATGAACGATGTGAACACATTGTCGACAAGCTGAAAAAGACCATCGTCTGTTCCACACCAAAGCGTACCATCTGCGTCCTCAACGAGTGAAGTAACAATGTTGGATTTGTGGGCCATGCCGACCCGATATGTCTGGAATTTATTTGCCTTCCACTTGCTTACGCCCCCTCCGTTTGTTCCAATCCAGAGAGTTCTCGGGTGGTTTCGACTTTCCGTTATGCAATTTACCCGGCTGTATGCCAGCCCGTCAGCCACGGTATAGTTCTTGAAGGAATCGCCGTCATAGATGCTCACGCCGTCGTTCGTCCCAACCCAAATGTACCCGCGGGAATCGCAGCAGATGGTCATGACATAATCCATGAGGAGCCCGTCCCTTGAAGTATAATGGTCGAACGGGTAAACTTGGGCGGCAACAATTGATGAGGCGGAGAGGAGAAGAAAAGTCAGCAGAAACGTTCGAGACTTCATTGAATCGTATCCAAACGTGTTCTTTGTTCGAATGGTCGTTTGAAATGCAAGAGTGCTTCTTAACAAGTGCCGCATGAAAAAAGTCCCGTGGACGCCGACAACATCACATTCTCACAAATGATACAACATCATGTAGACGACGACGCCGGTCACTGAAACATAGAGCCAAACGGGCAATGTTATGCGCGCGAGCTTCTTGTGTTTGTCGAACCGGGATGATAATCCCCGAACAAGAGTGACGATTGCCATCGGAACAATAACCACGGCAAGAATAGTATGCGAAATGAGGATGGTGAAATAGATCGGACGAATGATTCCCGTCCCCTTAAAAGGAACGGAGCCGACGTGCGCATGGTAATAAAGATACGAAATCAAAAACACGATCGATGTGGAGAAGGCGCAAAGCATTATTTTTTTGTGGAGTGCACGCTTTCTCTGCAAGATCAAATAATAACCTGTCAGAAGAAGCACCGCGGTCAATCCGTTCAGCAGGGCGTTTATCGTTGGGAAAATAGTCAGATCCATGGCGTTAATTTTTCTCTGCTGCAAGCAGCCGCGCGTCCGCAACAATCTTCGTTAACGCCTTTTCGTCGCTGGAATCGTAATAACCGCGAATCACTCCCTGTCTGTCGACGAGGACGAACATTGTGCTGTGGATGATCGGTTCCGCCGTCGAGCTGGAATCTGCAACGACGGCAAGATGGAATCCCTCG
>Ga0265338_10007474_pt1 | contig 13541 bp, 7 predicted proteins | sample 42126metaG_FD_193579 | JGI IMG/M metagenome (GOLD analysis project Ga0265338, IMG submission 193579) | Rhizosphere microbial communities from Carex aquatilis grown in University of Washington, Seatle, WA, United States - 4-21-26 metaG | ecosystem: Host-associated > Plants > Roots > Rhizosphere >... | reverse complement strand
CCGACGGCGAAGATTGGCATCAATCTCTCCTCGCCGACGGCGGCGCTGGAAGTGCAAGGAACCGGGGTGGTGCATGGCCAGTTCACCATGCCGTCGGCGGGCGTGGCGACCGCGTCGGCTGGGAAAGAGTCTTATCCGCTCGATCTGCGAGCAGCGGCTTACAACAGTTCGACAAAGGCTTCCGTCTTCCAGAATTTTCTGTGGGAGGCCGAGCCTGTCGGCAACAACACTACGAACCCAGGTGGAACTCTGAATCTATTGTTCGCCGCCGGAAGCGCCTCGCCTGCGGAGACCGGACTGAAGATCGCAAGCAACGGGCAGATTACCTTCGCCCCCGGTCAAACATTTCCAGGAGGCAGCGGCACCGTCACTAGTGTGGCATTGTCCGCGCCCAGCTCGGACTTCACGGTGAGCGGTTCGCCGGTAACCGGGAGTGGCACTCTAGGGCTGCACTGGACGGTGGCGCCGACGGCCGGCGATGTAGCTAACGCGATTGTGAAGCGCGACAGTTCGGGCAGTTTCTCCGGCGGTGTCATCACAGCCGTGAATGTCACCGCCACCAATTCGACCGGCGCTGCGGTCTGGGGACAGAGCGGCGGAACCAGTGGAGGGTCGGATGGTGTACACGGCGTGACCAGCAGCGCTTCGGGTTCGGGTGTGGCGGGAGTGAACAGTAGTGGCGCGAGTAATGGAATCGGAGTCTACGGTGTCGGCGGCATCGGGGTGTACGGCACATCGTCGACGGGACAGGCGGTATGGGGTGAAAGTGCGGGTACCGGGTTTTCCAACGGGTCAGGACCGGACGGCGTGCACGGGGTTACGCACAGCAATGCGGGATCGGGAGTAGGTGGTCTCAACACGGCGGACGGTGGAGTTGGGATCTGGGGTGAGGCTCCCACCGGTTTCGGTTTCTACACGCCGAACAACGTGCAGCAAGCACGCGCCGCCGGCGGTTGGGTGAAAGCTATGGTCCTCGGCAGCGGGGGAAACGGGAATTTCCCGGCCGGGGTGATCGTGTCGTGTTTCAATTCCACGCTCGCTGGGGCCGCCGCCACGACGCCGCCGTGCGGTTTTACATTCGACCAGACTGGCATAGGCGACTACATCGTGAACTTCGGGTTTCAGGTCTCAGATCGCTTCTTTTCCGTCACAACCCATACCGCCAATCCAAGTCCCGGCGTGTGCACCAGCTTTACGGGATCTTGTCCTCACTCGCTGTCGGTAAACGAGGCGGAAGTGACGCTGTGGGCACCGTCAGTTCAACTTTACACCGACAGCGATTTTTACCTGATCGTCTACTGATGTGCATTCCCCAAGCAGTCGCGGTGGTCGGAGTCCAACACGGCGACCGCGATTGTGGGAATTCGACTGAACGGTACGGCACGATCCAACACTTTACGGAGGAAATTCAGTGAAACCTAATGTGCGAATAATCGCGGGCTCCATTTTGGCTGTGGTGGCCTGCGTTTCAACACTGCGCGCGCAGATGATCGACAACACGCAAGCTCCAAACACTGCTAAGGCAGGGATCAATAAATCGTTGGTCGACGAGATCGGGGCGGGGCGGGGCGATGTGCTTACGCCCAACTCTTCGATCTACATCATCAACCGCGATCCGTTCCGCTCCATCCGGCGGGGGCGCCAGATCTTCCAGCGTAAGTTTACCCACGCGCAAGGACAGGGGCCGAACGAAGGGGACGGTGTGGGCGACATCAATTCCAATCTCGCCATTGGTGCCGGTCTCAACGACAGCTGCGCCTCATGTCACGGCCGTCCTCGCGGATCGGCGGGTACTGGCGGAAACGTCGTGACGCGGCCTGATAGCCGTGACGCTTCACATCTGTTCGGTCTCGGCCTGAAAGAGATGCTCGCCGATGAAATTACCACTGATCTGCGCGGCACGCGCGACCTTGCCATCGCTCAGGCTCAGCAAAGAAAGCGCTCCGTTACCCTAAGGCTGGCCAGTAAAGGAATACAGTTCGGCACCATCACCGCCAATCCCGACGGCTCGGTGGATACTTCCAAGGTTTCGGGAGTTGATTCCGATCTGCGCGTGAAGCCTTTCTTTGCTGAAGGCAGCACCATCTCCATGCGCGAGTTCATCGTGGGGGCTTTGCATAACGAGATGGGGCTTGAGGCATCCTCGGATCCAGACCTGCTGACCGCCAGCGCGGGCGGCCGCGTCGTCACGCCTTCGGGGATGGTACTGGACGGGTCGAAGGACAAGTTCAGTACGCCGCCTCATCCCGACGCAGAGAACGGAAACGAGATTGATCCAGCCCTCGTGGATCATCTCGAGTTCTATCTCTTGAATTATTTCAAGCCTGGTCATGGCGAACAGACCGTCGCGACCGACCAGGGCCGTAGGATCTTCACTCGGATCGGCTGCTCGGCTTGCCACGTTGCCGACCTCACGATCAACCACGATCGACGGGTCGCAGATGTCGAAACCGGGTACGATTCCGTGAACGGCGTATTCAATAGCCTGTTCGCCACAGCCAGCGCTCTCTTGTACACAAAAGACGATGGCAGCGGACAACCGTCACTGAAGTTGCCCCTGGGCAATTCGTTCGTGGTCAAAGACATTTTCACCGACTTCAAGCGTCACGACCTGGGAGCGAATTTCTACGAGCGCAACTGGGACGGGACGCTGCAAACCCAGTTTCTCACTCGGCCGTTGTGGGGAGTGGGAACGACGGGTCCGTACGGTCACGATGGCCGCAGCATCAGCCTGAACGACGTGATCCTGCGCCATGGAGGCGAGGCTCAAGCCTCCCGTGCAGCGTTTGCCGCGCTCACACCGTACCAGGTAAATAATCTGCTAGCGTTTCTAAACTCGCTCGTCCTGTTTCCGCCCGACGACACCGCATCCGATCTGGATCCGGCAAACCCGGCAAAACCGGACTTTCCCCAGTTTGGACACGGCAGTATCAAACTGACTGTGCTGTTCAACGATCCGGCGGATCCGGAGTAACCGAGAAGCGAAGTAGCCAAGCGGCTTCCGGTGAGTGGGCGTTCCACGGAACGCCCACCACTGATTCTGAGCGGATGACGGGCTAACCTGAAAGTATTCGGCCCAGAAGTCGGCTTCTGGGAAACTTGCGACTCTGTTGAGAGGCGCGGCCCGTCCGGAAGCTCAGGAAGGCTAGGGGACACAGAAAACGTGATAAGGAAATGGGTGTCGGGCGGAGGAACGCGCGAGACCCAATATGGGAATCTCGCGCAGGCAGGACGCTTCTTTGATTGATTGCCGTTGCCGCTTGGCGGATAATCCCCAGCGTATCGGTATCGTCGTATGTCTGCTTCACTGGATCCCTCGGATTGCTTGACCCTTCCGATGTTTCTTTTTCATCTCTTCCGGAGGGTCCTCTTCCGGAGCACCGCAATATGAGCCTGGGTGCGAGGAAGCCGGTACCGCCATTACCAATGCCTTGGCGCCCGGGACGCTCCGCCGTGCCGACGGACGGATGCCCGCCCTTTCGTTTGGAGGGTGATGAACTGGCTGTGGGTATCGCCGGAACTTTCGATGTTGAAAACTATGGTGATCTTCTTTTTCCCTTGATCGCCGGCGCAGCACTGAAGCGACGTGATCCTCGCATTCGGGTCGTGCCTTTCTCGATCAACAGTAGATCCGAACCGTCCTGGCCGTTTCAGGTATGGCGGATGGAAGAAGTCGCGGCCTCCATATCGAGTCTGTCAGCCATGTTGATCGGAGGCGGCCAGATTATTCGGTTCGACGGAAACTATCCCGCTCCTACGCCCCCTCATGCCGATATGCCTTTCGCGTATTGGTTGACGCCGGCGGTACAGGCGGCGTTTTTCGGCAAACCGGTGATCTGGAACGCCGTGGGCGCTTCGATAGGGTGGGCGCACTCGGTCTGGTACGACGAATTGATGCGGCGGGTATTCGCGGCGAGTTACTTCATTGGCGTTCGAGACAGCGTATCGCGGGGCAGTCTTGCCAGGATCGCTCCCGACGCAGGGGTAGAACTCTTGCCGGACACCGCATTCGGCTTATCTCGATTGTGGCCGCTCGAACAGGAAAGTGTTGAATTTGCAAACTGGCGAAGCACACTGGGCCTGGAAGGCAGATATGTCGTCATTCAGGCCAATGCTGGGGTCGGATATCACCACTCCCGGATCAAGTCACTGCTGGAGTCGATGGGGAAGGTGAATGCCGTCATTCTCCCTATCTGTTGGTGCCATGGCGATCGGGTGGAGGACGTCCCGGAATTGAATCGCCCAACATTTCCAAGTTCTGCGTGGTCTCCGCCCAAACTGATCATGGAGATCATCGCCCGATCCGAGTTTGTCATTGCATCCAGCCTGCACGCTTGTATTACGGCGCTCAGCTTTGGTGTGCCCGGGGCTCGGGTACCGATTTCTTCATCCCGCAAATACGAACTCCTCGACAACTTCGAAGGGATCGCACCCATCGACAAGAAAGAGGCGGTACGCAGGCTGATGAAGCGCGGACGCTATATCGAACCGCGAGTTATCGAGAATGTCGATCGTCTTGACCGCTACTGGGACGAGGTGGCAGACGTTGTGCTTCACCCGTCGATCGCGAACAGCAACCGTTCCAGAGCGCTGATGGCGGACTGGGTGGCGAAGGCTTGCGAGGAGCGTGAAGGTGCGAGATTGGCGCGGAGGTTGGGTGGGAACATGCGAAAGATACTTGCAAAACCGTTTTCGAAACAACAGGGAGCTGCTGTCCGCCATTGGCTCGCGCCGTTGAAGAAGCGGGTCGTCACGGCTATCGACCGGATGAGGACACCGCCGATTGCCGAAGCTCCCGGTCTTGAAGCTCCTGGCCTTGAACGAGAGAACGGCGGAGTGCGGAACCTCTCACGACGGGAGGAGCCGGTATTGCGCTTTCACCGAATCGCTCAACAGACGATGGAAGCGAGGCCCTACCAGTGGGCGTCTATCGATGGATTGTTCGCTCCGGGAGATGCAGCGTCGTTAGCAGCTTCCTTTCCTTGTGACAGGTTCAAAAAAGTTGCGGGTTACGGGGGAGAGAAGAGCTACGAATACATGTCGAGGTCGCTGATCCATATGGGAGCTACGGTTCCATCGCATCCAGAGGGCTTGAGCCAGGTGTGGCGGGAGCTGGCTTGCGATCTTGTTTCCGCGGAATACCGTTCCGCTCTGACCCAGATTACAGGAAAGGACCTGACCAACGCGCTCATGGAGGTCAACGTCCTTCACTATGGTCCAGGGGCTTGGCTAGGACCGCATGTGGACCTCAAAGCGAAGATTGTGACCCACGTACTGTATTTCAATGAAACCTGGGATCGGCGTGACGGAGGTTGTCTTAACGTTCTTCGATCATCGGATCCAGCCGATGTGTTTGCCGAGATTCTCCCGCTGGTAGGCAACTCGATGCTATTGGTTCGGTCGAAGAATTCGTGGCACTCGGTTTCGCGCGTCACACGGAATTGCACAATCTCTCGACGCAGCGTGAATGTGATTTTTCACCAGCCCGGTTCTGTCAGTACGATGTGGCCGCCGGGTGACAATCCCGTGCTGCAGGATTACGCCTCCGCGTCGTGAGCCTCGGACCTGGGGGATAGTGCCGGGGTGGCCCGATTCGTACGAATCGGCCGCAGTTAGTTCATTAGTTTCAGTCACTTACGGCAATTCCGCCCAACCCACACTTTCGTGCCATACATGGCACCACCGAGCCATTTACCGGATTCGGGGTCAGGACTAGAGTTGTTCTTGAGCAGCACTTGGGGGAGGGCTGATCAACAGACGTCCCACGACTCAAATCGAGTCTGGGGCGTTTTGTTTTTGCGCGCAAAAAACCTCCGACCTCTCCTCTCCGCTCGCGAGGCGGCACTTTTCCAGTCCTCGCCGATTCAGGACATTACGCCACAAAGACTCGAGCTTCGCTCGACGGACAACCCCTTCGACTTGTTCAGGGCAGGCTAGGGAGGCTGTCCCCACATGTGTACTCCGCGTGGTAGATTTGTTTGCACCGTTTCCACCTTTCTCCGCCGTGACCAATGCAGTTTGAGGAGCGGGTCATGCCTTTCCAGTTTGCACGTCGCGAGTTTCTTGCAGGAATCGCCGCCATGACGGCTGCGAAAGCCACATCCCGATTCGCCCCGCAGGCGCCATCCAGTTCTCCGTTCCGTGTCTCTGTGATCAACGACGAAATCACACAGGATTTTGGCCATGCCTGCGAGGTGGCCTCCCACGAATTCGGTATGGGATGGATTGAACTGCGCGGCATGTGGAAGAAGAACATTGTCAGCCTTGATGAGAAGGAGGTCGCGGAAGCGCGCCGCATTCTCGATAAGTTCCAACTCAAGGTGACCGACATCGCCAGCCCGCTGTTCAAGGTCGACTGGCCGGGCGCTCCGAAATCGAAGTTCAGCGAAGCCAAAAGCTTCGGCGCGAACTTTACCTTGGCACAGCAGGACGAAGTCCTGGAACGGGCCATCGAGATGGCGAAGGCGTTTCAGACCGAGCGGGTGCGCTGCTTTGATTTCTGGCGACTGGCCGATCAAGGTCCGTATCGCGCGGCCATCGACGACAAGTTGCGAGAAGCAGCCGCAAAGGCCGAGAAGAAGGGGATCGTGCTGCTTCTCGAGAATGAATCGGCATGCAATACGGCGACCGCCGCTGAGTCGGCCAAGGTTTTGAGCGCGGTGCAGTCGCCGTCGTTCATGTTGAATTGGGATCCGGGCAACGCCGCTGCTAGCGGGGATACACCGTTTCCGGATGGCTACAATCTTCTGCCCAAAGAACGCATCGGCCATTGCCATTGCAAAGATGTATTTAAGAAGGGCAAGGGAGATTGGGCGCCGATGGGTGGAGGCGTCATCGACTGGGCCGGACAGTTCAAGGCGCTGAGGCGCGACGGCTTCCATTATGCCGTGAGCCTGGAGACCCATTGGGGCGGCGGCGGGTCGCAGGAAGAATCGACGCGGAAGAGTTGGGCGGGGATGAAGAAGCTTCTGCAGCAGGCAGACGCGCTGTAAGTCTCAGGTAGTAAATCACACGCGGAGGATACGAATGACCGATCAGACCAGACGTACTTTCCTGAAGCAGGCGGCGATGGGCACGGCCGCCGTGCTCGCCTATCCCTCTGCCAGAGTGCTGGGCGCGAACGATCGCATCCGCGTCGGCATGATCGGCGTCGGCGATCGCGGGAATGATCTGCTGGGGCAGATACGCTCCGTTCACGGAGTCGAACTGGTGGCAATGGCCGACGTCTACAGCCGTCGCCGCGATGAGGCCAAGAGCAAGGTGCCAGGCATCCAGACGTTGGACGATCACCGGCGTCTTCTCGACATGAAGGACGTTGACGCCGTCATCGTCGCCAGCCCGTTGCACATTCACTCGCGACACTTCCTCGATACGCTGGCCGCCGGGAAAGATCTGTATTCCGAGAAGACCATGACGTGGTCCATTCCCGAGGCTGACCAGTGCCTGACCGCGGCAAAAGCATCGAATCGCGTCGTGCAAATCGGGCTTCAGCATCAGAGCTCCGGAGCCCAAGCCGACGCAAAACAGTGGATCAAAGGTGGCTGGCTGGGGAAGGTTACCCACGTCGAATCATGGATGGGGCGCAATACTCCCCATGGGAAGGGCCAGTGGGTGCGCCCAGTTCCGTCCGACTGCACTGCGCAGAACGTGAACTGGAGCGCGTTTCTCAATGGCCGGCCGGATCGTCCGTTTGATCCGTTCAAACTGATCAACTGGCGTTTGTTCTGGGAATTTTCGGGGGGCAATTGCGCGGAGAACATGGTGCACCAGATTGCGTGGATCATGGGCGCGCTCGACCTGCCTTTGCCCTCGGCTGCCTACATGTCGGGCGGCGTCTTCTCGGAAAAAGATGGCCGCGAGGTCCCGGACACGATTGCCGTCACTCTCGACTTCCCGAACGACATTGTCGTGACCTGGCAGTCCACCTTCAGTAACAAGCACTACGAACTGGGCGACCGCATCCTCGGAAGCGACGGCACGCTGGAGCATCATTTCGAGGAACCGCTGCAGTACTGGCACGAGAAGACGAATCGCCCGGATGGAGAAGACACCAAAGGCAAGTCCCACAACCAGGACCATATGGCCAATTGGATCGACTGCGTGCGCAGCCGCGGGACTCCGAATGCCCCGCCGGAAATCGGCTACCGCTCGGCGTTGGCCGTCCACATGTCGAACCTGTCGTACAAGAACAAGCGGCGGATCACGTTAGAGGAAGCAAGAGCCATGACGCCGGAGTTCTAGCTCGCCAGCGGCATCGGACGCGCGAGGAGGAGATATGCAGACGCGGACTCTGCAGTTCTGCTTTCTGCTGTTCGGACTGTTCCTATTCTCTGCGGTAGCATTCGCGCAAGACACTGCAACTTTGACGGGCACGATCCGCGACAACACGGGCGCGGTGATTCCCGACGCCTCTGTCACGTTGAAAAATACGGCTACCGGCATTGCCCGCGATCTGAAGACGAACTCCGCCGGCGAATACGTTGCTGCGGCCGTGGCTCCCGGGCAATACAACCTCACCGTGACGGTCACAGGATTCCGCAAGTATCAGGCTCAGGGCGTGATTCTGCGTGTCGCACAAAACGCCCGCATCGACGTCACACTCCAAGTGGGGAATACTCGCGAGGAGGTGACCGTACACGGCGAAGGCCTGGCCGAAGTGAATACGCAGTCGTCGGAGCTGGCTGGGACTATCACCGGTAAGGAACTGACGCAACTCCAGCTGAACGGGCGCAATTTTACGCAGCTCATTACGCTTGTGCCCGGCGTCAGCAATCAAACCGGACAGGATGAGGGTGTCGTCGGCACTGAAGGCAGTATCAGCTACAGCGTTAACGGAGGCCGCACCGAGTACAACAACTGGGAAGTCGATGGCGGCGACATGATGGATAACGGCAGCAATTTCTCGCTCAATGTCTATCCCAGCGTCGAAGCGATCGAAGAAGTGCAGGTGCTGACTTCAAACTACGGCGCTCAGTACGGCAAGAACGGAGCAGGCACGGTTGAAGTGGAGACCAAGTCCGGGACTAACCACTTCCACGGCTCGGCTTGGGAATTCGCCCGGAACGAGGCGTTCAATGCACACAACTACTTCGACGTCCCGGGAACTCCGAAGGCCAGCTATAAGAAGCATGACTTCGGCTACAGTGTGGGCGGACCGATCTGGAAAAACCGTACGTTCTTTTTCTGGTTGCAGAACTGGCGGCGGGAGAATGTCCCGTTCAATTTTTTCAATTTCGTGCCTTCCAAAGCCAATCGCCAGGGCGACTTCAACGACGTTTGCAAGGATCCCAACGCCACGGATTGTCCGTTTGATCCCGACACCGGCGACCCGTTTCCCAACAATCAACTCCCGTCCATCGATCCCAATGCGCAGGTCCTGCTGAATATGATCCCGGAACCGAACTCGGGTTCGGGCGCGCAATCGATCTTCGCGGCAGCCGTAGGACAACCAACTCACTGGCGGGAGGACTTGATTCGTCTCGACCACGACTTCAATTCCAAGGTCCGGCTTACCTTCCGGGCGATCCACGATTCATGGGACACCACCAAGGCGACCGTCACATGGGGCGGCGAAAGCTTTCCCACGATTGGAACGCACTTCATCGGTCCGGGCGTGCAGATCGTTGCCCGCCTGACGGCGACCGCGTCTCCGACGCTGCTGAATGAATTTGTCGCCAGCTACACAACGGACCACATCAAGCAGATCAACACCAACCCTGCGGCCTGGACACGCACCGAGGGCTTTACCATGCCCGGCCTGTTCCCGGATTTCGGAGGGAAACTGCCGGGCTTTTGCCTCTCAACATCCGGAGCGTACGGAGGTGGCTTCTGCGAAGGCCCCACCGCGTTCCCCTGGCAGAATTCGAATCCCACGTTCACCTACCGCGACAATGTGACCAAGAGTCTGGGCAAGCACAAGCTGGTGTTCGGCGGCTATTTCATGAATGCCGAGAAGAATGAGATGGCCTATACCGATCTCGGCGGGGACCTGGGCTTCGACAGCACAGTTCCGGTTTCAAGCGGGAACGCATTCGCAGACCTGCTCATGGGCAACATCGCAAGCTTTTCCCAGGCCAGCTCGCAGCCCAAGTATCACATCAACTTCAAAATATTCGAACCCTACTTTCAGGATGACTACCACGTCCGCAAGAATCTCACGCTGAATCTTGGACTGCGCATCAGCCTGTTCGGAACTTTCTGGGAGCGGAATCATTTGATTTCGAACTGGCGGCCTTCCGCCTACGATGTGACGGCAGCGCCGAAGGTGGACGTGACGGGCAATATTACAGGGCAACAAGGAGCGCTCGTCCCGGGAGTTGGGAATCCTTTCGACGGCATGGTGCAGTGCGGTGTGGGTGGCATTCCGCGCGGATGTTTGACCGGCCACTTGTTCAACCCCGCACCGCGTTTGGGGTTTTCGTGGGACCCTCGCGGCGATGGAAAAATGGCAGTCCGCGGCGGATACGGAATCTTCTTCGAGCACACCAACGGCATGGAAGGTAACGCCGAGGACCTGGAGGGCACGCCGCCTATCGTCGAGACTCCCACCCAATACAACGTGACGGGTTATGCCAACGTCGGCGGACAGGGACTGCTTTTTCCGTTATCGACGACGTCCATTCCTGACCGCGCCGTCTGGCCTTACGTGCAGCAGTGGCACCTTGATGTGCAGCGTGAACTTGTTCACAACACGGTGGCGACTCTGGCTTATGTAGGTGCCAAGGGAACGCATCTCACTCTGCAGCACGAGCTCAACCAGCTGGCGCCGGTTTCGCCGTCGCAGAACCCTTACTCGGCGGGGCAGTTCATCACGGATTACGATTGCAGTTGGGGTGCGGGCAGCGATCAGCCCAATGCTCGGCCTGATCGCTACGGCGTGCCGAGGAACGCCAAGACTTCGTACGGTGTTCCAGTTCTCTATATTCCTCCGGCGATTCCGGGCGGACGTCCCTCCGGTCCGGCGGTCAATCTGGCGGTCGCTTGCGGAAATGATCCCGATCTCTACCGCACGACTTTCGCTGGTCTAAGCTCCATTCAGCGTGTGGAACCTACGGCGAACTCCAACTACAACGCGCTGCAGTTTTCACTGCGTAAGACCAGCGGCGCGCTGACTCTGGATGTGGCATACACCTATAGTCATTCGCTGGACAACTCATCCGACAACCAGGACAGCAACTTCGTGAATTCCTACAATCTGCGCCAGAACTACGCCAGCTCCAACTATGACCAGCGGCATATTCTGACCGTAGCCTGGACCTATGACATTCCCTTTCACGGGAAGGGCTTGTCACACACGGCATTGGGAGGCTGGCAGTACGCCGGGATCATGACGGCAGAAACTGGCACTCCTTTCTCTGTGGTCAACGGAGTTTACGGCGACAGCGCGGGTGTGGCCGATGGTACGACGGGGATCGGTTCCTACGCGGATATCATCGGCAATCCGCATGCGTCCCCGGACTGCCCGCCGTTAGCCGGTGGTACAAAAGGAGTGCCACTCTTTAACTGCGCTGCTTTTACCCAGACGCAGGGGCTTACCTTCGGAAACTCGGGAAGGAATAGTTTGAACAATCCTCGGCGCACGAACTTCGATATGTCGATCTACAAGATCTTCAAGCCCAAGGAGAATATCCAGGTTCAATTCCGTGCCGAAGGGTTCAACGTCTTCAACCACACCCAGTGGTCGGGCCTTAATCCTTATGTGAGCACTGACAACTTCCTGTACTCGGGCGGAGCCCACATGCCCCGCGTTCTGCAGTTCGCGCTTAGAATTACTTTCTGAGAATTGAATTCACGAAACGAACTGGAGATCAATGACGATCGGGGCGGTTGATATTGGGGGAACAAAAATTGCGGTTGGCATGGTCGACGACAGCGGGAAGGTACTTGCGAGGATGCAGGCGCCCACCGATCCCGACCGCTATTCGAGCGGGGTTGACGCCATCGCGAGCATGCTGCGCGAAACGGCACGGTCCGCGGGCGTTGAACTCACGGGAATCGGCATCGGGTCTACGGGGCCAGTCGATCCCATACGCGGCGAGTTTGGTGATGTCGACTTTCTGCCCGGGTGGCGTGGGAAGAGTCCGGTCAAGGATCTGGCGCAGATTTTCAACGTGCGCGTGGCCCTGGAGAACGATGGCGATGCCGCCGCGCTAGCCGAAGCGGGATGGGGCGCGGGACGCAATCGCTCTCGCCTGATCTACGTGACGGTTGGCACCGGCATCGGTGGCGGGATTGTTCTGGACGGCGAACTGTATCGCGGAGTCGACGGCGCGCATCCTGAAGTTGGGCATCACGTGGTCGATCCCGCGGGCCCGGCTTGCTCGTGCGGCTTTCACGGTTGTTGGGAATCATTGGCCGCTGGACCGGCCATGGTGGCGTGGCTGGAGAGCCATGCGCCCGCCGACTATCCGCATCGCCAGGGAATTACCGCGAAGCGCATTTGCGAACTGGCGAAAGAGGGCGAACCTGTCGCGATACAGGCCGTCGAACATGAGGCTTTCTATCTGGGCCTGGGTCTGGCCAATCTGATCAACCTGTTTACGCCGGACGCGATCGTGCTCAGCGGCAGCGTCATGAAGAGCGCGGGACTTTTTCTGGACCGCATACGCACCGTGATTCGGGGCGGTTGCCGTTTTGTGCCGGCGGAGAAGACGGAGTTGGCGCTGGCTTCGTTGGGAGAGGATACGAACCTGATCGGGGCGGCGCGGGTGTGGCACTACCGGTTTGGAGGGCGAGAGTAGTATCACTGGCCGCAAGGCACGCGAGCTTCGCTCGACTGGACAGTCGAGGGCTGCGCCGAGCTTGTCGGAGGGGCGCCTGTCCCCACATCTAGTTTTACTCAACCGTTGCCGATGGAGGATGGATATGAAGGAACTGAGTCAGGAACTGATCGCTGTAGTTAACGCGGCCGAGCCCAGGCTTCGCGCAATCAGTGCGGTGGAAAGCAGCAAGCCGGTGCTGTCCGGCGGATGGTCTAGCAAGCAGGTCATGGGGCACCTCATTGATTCGGCATCGAACAACCACCAGCGATTTGTCCGCGCTTCATTGCAACCAGCCTTGGATTTTCCTCGTTACGATCAGGACGGATGCATACGCGTGCAGGCGCCGGAAGAAGCAGACTGGACTTTGCTGGTGTCGCTCTGGGCTACTTACAATCGCTACCTCGCGCATGTGATCGCGCGTTTGCCTGCGTCGAAGCTGGAAACGCCGTGCCGCATCGGTCCGGCCGATCCGGTCACACTTGGTTTCATAGCGACGGACTATCTCACGCACATGGTTCATCATCTGCGGCAGATCGGCGCAGCCGATTAGCGCACTGAGCCCCGTGCACACCTTCCAGTTCCTTCCTCGATCTGTTACTGTTTTCAGTCCACTTTAGTTGCCGATTGTGACGGATGTCACAGAGTTCGCGGCGGCTCGCATGAAAAGATTGCGAGGCTGCGGAGCGGGTATGGCTGTACCGCAAGCGCTGCTGTCGGGCGCGGAAAGGACGAGAGCCGCGTGATTGTTGGAGTTCCGAAAGAAAGCTATCCCGGGGAACG
>Ga0265338_10007473_pt1 | contig 13543 bp, 11 predicted proteins | sample 42126metaG_FD_193579 | JGI IMG/M metagenome (GOLD analysis project Ga0265338, IMG submission 193579) | Rhizosphere microbial communities from Carex aquatilis grown in University of Washington, Seatle, WA, United States - 4-21-26 metaG | ecosystem: Host-associated > Plants > Roots > Rhizosphere... | reverse complement strand
AGATCGCGCAGGGCGTTGCAGGCGCTTGTATCCGAGTTCATGCTTTGCCTTTCGTTGTTTTGCTTTCCCTCGGATGAGGAACTGCCTTTTCCTACCCCAATTGTGGTGCGGGTGTCAAGTTGCGCCCTGGCTCGACTGCCTTGATATTTGGGCTGCGCGGCAGCGCAGCCCTACCGACATGATGGCGCGATGCGGAGGTTGATCCCTGCCACCAAACGGACGGGCCAGCGCGTTTTGGCGCCACCATTTTCAAACTTCCGCTCTAAACAGATTTCGGTGAGCTAAGCCAGGGCAACATCCGGGAATATGTCGCTCCGCTGGGGCTTGGAGAAATTTGGTTTCGTGGCTGCAAAGATTCGCGCCTGCGGCGATTGGTCTCCAGCGACTGATCCCTTACTGGTTCTTTTTTGCACCCTCGCGCAAGGCCGCTGCCGCAGGGAGTTCCGCTTCGGATTCAGAGCCGGCCATGGCCTGGTGCATCACCTCCGGACAAAGGTCAACGCCGCCAGGCCATTCCACACAGCCAAAATCGGGATTGACGGTGACAGCGTTGAAAATCCGCGCGTCCAGCAATTTCAGAAACACTCCGCCGCGCCGTTCGGGTTCAACAGGGAAAATCCCACTCACCCCGTCGTTGAAGGTGACTTTCAAGCGGCAGTTCGTCAGCGGTTCGGCGGAAACAATCCGAATCATGACTCTATTCTACTCCAACGGTGGAATTTTGGAAGGCTCTTGATTCCGGCTGGCCATCTCCCAGGCCTGCCGCAGCTCCGCGCGATGCAACTCCGCCCATTCGAGAACCAGCGCCCGCGCGCGGCGGGCCATGTCGCCTTCCATAACTTCAAGCGTGTTGATGTTCACCTGGATTTGCTCGCCTTGATAAACGGCATGAAAGTGCGGTGGCGCATGGTCGCCATAAAACATGCGGATGATGATTCCGTAGAACCGGCTTAATTCAGGCATGGCGAAAGATTAGTTGGTTTCAACTGGCAGGCAAGTCCGGCAAGATGTCACAATAGAATTTTGTTGTTTCACCTCCTTGCGCGGTGGCGCAAAAAGGTTATAATCATCATCAATGAAACTTGCGATGGCGTTTTTGGTGTATCTGATGATCGTCCTGATTCTGAGCACGGGGGTCTTCCTCCTGGTCGCCGGCAAGCCGTGGCTGTTCATCATCGCCTTCCTCGCCTACGTCGTCGCCTTCGGCAAGATCGGCTGCCTGTCGCAGCACTGATTTCGCGTCTCGGAGCTGGGGTCTGGGATCTTGGGTTCAGGTTCTGGGGTCGCGGATCTGGGATTTGAGGATTGATTGCTCTGGCCAGTTTCCCCAGAACCCAGACGCCAAACCCCAGACCCTAATTCACTTCTGTGGCACGGCAAACTTCTTCAGCATCGCGGCTTGGATTTGATCCCAACCCATGCAGTTCGCCCCCCGCGTCCCCGCCGCCACGCCGGTCGCATAAGCCGTCGCCGGGGAGGTTCCTTGGACGACATAGGCCTGTCCGCCGAGGTAAACGATGCTGGCGCCGGGCAGCGCAATGGATACAAAACTGCCGAAATTCGCATAGGAGGCCAGCTGCCCCTGCTGACCCAAGGCCGTCACGGCGATGACGCCCGGAAGCGCCGCCGGATAGGTCGGGGTGCTGACCGGCTGGTTGCCGGCCGCCGCGTAAACCGGGATGCCGGCGGCAACCGCCTGCTTGATGATGCTGTCCAAAATCGTGCTGTCGCTGGAACCGCCCAGGCTCAAATTGATTATGGTGGCGCCGTTGTCCACCGCCGCCTTGATGCCGAGCGCCACGTTCCAACTGGTCGTCTGCGCATCGGAACAGTCATAAACATTCACGGGCAAAATCCTGACGGAGCTGCTCCCGCCGCCCGCCTGCGCGACCGCCCGCAAAATTGTTTCGGCCATTGCCGTCCCGTGCGTAAGCCCGGTCGCGCTTGGACAACCGTCGCCAGCCACGGAGATCGGTTTCAAAAGGAACGGATCGAGCTGGCTGCCGAGCGATTGCGTCCGGGTGTCAACCAGGCCGACCACGGGATTGCAGGGATCATCGGGCGTGGTCGGGTCCAGCGTGAGCGAAACCGGGCCGACGGACGAATTCGCCAGCGGCTGCAATGCGGCCGGCGGATCGAAATAATAATTGTAGTCCACGGCGAGCACGTCCGAGTTGTTCTTCAGCTGGGCCAGGGCGGCATCGGTGGCATCGGCGCCGGTGAACAGGAAACGGTAGAGGCTGAGCTTGTCATTGCGGCCGGTGATTTTCGCACCGACGAGTTTGGCCAGGGCGTCGGCGTCCGTCCCCGGCTTGAGCCGCACCAGCAATTCATTGTCCACGTGCCGGGCCACTGCTTTCGGGATCAGCACCGGCTGCGTGGCGTTTTGTATCACCGTGCGGAACACATAAAGCTGCGGCAGGGCATTGGTCTGCGGCACCAGGGCGAAGTTGAGGTCGCCCAGCAGCCGTTTCAGGGCTTCGCCGGACGGAAGGTCCTTGAACTTTGCGGACGTCGTGTGGGTGGTATCGGGCTCCACAAAAATGTGCCAGCCCGCGTCCACCGCGATCTTTTCCAGCAACGGCCAGAGCGCCATCCCCCGCAGGTCGGCATCCACGCGATCGGCCTCCTTGTGCCAGACGAGTGAATTGGTGCCCGCCCCGGACCCGCTCACGGCAAGCAGGGTAAGCAGCAGGCAAAATATTAGACGCAACTTTGTCATGGCCAAGTATCCGCCTGAAACGTAACACAGTCATCCCCCCGTTGAAACCCAAAACAACCCCGGCGAAAGAAAGATTGTGTCTTTTGGGCAGGGATGCCGCGCTGCGGCGTCCCCGCCCGGAATGAGTGATGGGCGGAACGAGCGGAAGCAAGGACCTTCGCAATTCGAACGATTGGTTCCGTCGCCTGACGCTGCGCTCGGCGACGGGGACGGCGCAGCGCGCCGTCCCTCCCAGCTTGGCATCCTGGGGCGTGAGCCCGGCCCAACTGGCACGGACCGCGGGTGTCCCATCCGCAGCGGTTCATTGCGCAATGAAGGATCGTGAAACTTTCCTGGCTCGCAATGCTCCCGAATGCGCTGCGGCTGGACAGCCGCGCTCCGCAAATTCGACCCTCGCACGCCTTCACGGCGCGCGCACGCGGTAGAACTGCCGCGGCAAGCCGGTGGCCGTGTCGATCCAAAGGCCGGGTGAATTCGAGGGCGTGACCGTACCGCGCGATTGGAAGGCATCCGTGACGTTCGTCGCGCTCAGCACTTCATACAGCCGGCCGGCGGTGGCCGGCCAAAGGATGGCCGGCGGCGGCGCGGTCAGATCCAGTCCAAACGGCGGTTCCGCTGCGCCGAGGCGGATCCATTTCGTCTCCGAGCGGTATTGCCGGCCATCATTGCGCGTCACCACGGCATAGAAAGGGTGCAGACCCACCCCGAGATTTGTCCCTACCACCGAGAACGCAGCCGAGGACAGGTTGGAAACAACGCCGGACGAACCGCCGGTGGTGAACAGTTCGATCCGGGAAATGGTGTTGGTGTTGGCGGCCACTGAAAACAGCAGCGTGAAATTCAGGACCGTGTTGGAAGCGCCGGCCAGCAGGGTGAAGGTGGCGCTGAGCGGCGTGTTCTGGACACGAACATTTTGGGTCACCCGCGCCTGGGTGCGCACGTGGCTGCCTTCATAAACCACCGCCGTGAGTTCGTGGCTGCCATCGGCCAGGGCCGTGGTGTCCAGCGGGAACGTGAGCGAAAGATTGGTAACCCCGGCCGTGATGTAGAGATGATTGCGCGGCTGAAGGTCGCCGTGGTTTTGGTCCAACGCCTGGGTTCCGTTGGGAGTAAGAGCCAGATTGGTCGGACCGGTAAAGGTCGCAAGGATTTGCGAAGCCGGCCAACCGGGAGTCCGGGCCCGCAGGTTGAACTGGGCGTAGGAAGCGCCGGGATAAACGTCCTCGGGCAAGAAATCCTCGGCCACCAGCCCGTCAGCCGCCTGCAACGTACTGCTGCCATTGATCGCATTGATCAATTGCGCGGTCAGGCCGGAAATGTTCGTGCCCGGCGCGGTGTTGGTTACGACGATCGTCACCTGGGTTCCGTTGGTCTTGGTAACGACCAGTTGCAGCTGATCGCCGACATTCGGAGGGTTGGCCGCTGAGAACCCGGTTCCATCCGAACCGTAATAACCATAGGCAACCGTGTCGAGCAGGTTGGTCAAGCCGGCGGCGATAAAAGTGGTCAGCGCCGACGCCGAACCGATGGCATTGCTGACACTCACCGGAATTTGCACCCCGCGCGTATTGAGGTCAGTGCCTTGCAGGACGACGCGGTCGCCATAGGCAACGGCCTGCGCCTTTGACTGGGCGGCGTAAGCCGGCTGGTTGAGAACATTGGCCAGGCCGGCGGCGACTGATTTGATCGTTGCGTTGGTGGGAACCAGGTAATTGGTGGTGCAGCCATTGATGGTCACATAAAGCAGGTTGCCCGCGGCGGGCGGAAGATTGGTCAAGGTCTGCAGCCAGAGTCCATCCACGAACAAATCGACCTGCTGGACGGGCCGGTTCGGCGCGCTGGCGGCGCACTGGAACGCCAGGTTGGTGATGCCGCTCAACACGCTGTTGGCCGGCAGATTGGTCCACAGTCCGACCGGTGGCCGGGCGAACGGCGCGGCCAGCGGCTCGCCCACCATCAATCCCTGGTAGGGATTGGCAAGGCTTTGATAATAACACTCCGCCAGGCTGAACCCGCGCGCCTGGTAGAAATAATCCTGCGGCGACGGGAATTTCTGCAGCCAGGCGCACGGCTCATCCACCGTGCCATAGCTGCCGCTGGCGCCGGCGTCCAGGAAGGCCAGCAACGTCGTGTGGTCGTTCGGCTGATAAATCAATCCGCCATACGACGTCAGGCTGTCGGCGATGGCGCCGGGGACGAACACATTGGACGAGATGTTAAACTGTTGACGGCCGTTTTGATAGCCCGCCAGATTCGTCAAACCGTAAGGCGAATCCAGATTGGTCCGCGCAATGGAAAGATCACCGGCCACCCGCGCATCGAAAATCGTGTTGTCAAATTCGACATACCGCACATTGCGGAACGGGTCGCTGCTCTTGGCCAGCCAGATCGTTTGGGCGGGAAACGCGCCATCGCTGGCCACACCGCGATCGATGATTGCCCGGGCCTGCGGAAGCGTGCTGGAGGTGATCATGGCCACCAGCCAGGCGTTGCTGCCGGCGGTCCTGGGTGGTGTCTGGCGGAAAATGCCTTCGCTGGAAGCATAGGAATTCGAAGTGTAATCGGGCAGCGTACAGCCGGGATAGGTGCACAGCGGACAATCATTGGTCTTGAACCCATAAAACAACGCGGCGGTCGTCGAGTTGATGCCATTGGAGGCCGTGACCTGGTAGGGAAAATCCAGGGACAGGACGATATAATCGATCTGGTTGGTGAGGCCGCGACCCGCCAGCATGGCGACCAGCGGATTGAGCAGGTTGGTTTCAAAATCCGACCGGGTCCAGGTGGTGTTGGTGCCGGACCAGTAGCTGCGCAGAAGATTTTGCGGCGGCACCCCGCGCCGTTCGCAGTAGTAGTTGCCCAGCTGGACGGAATTGGTGCTGTTCTGGTTGACAATAACGACGACATTCAGCCCGCCGCCGCCCGCGAAAAGGCTGGCAACGGGAAACAACAAGACGGCCAAGACGGCCCCCAAACACCAGCGAATGTTCACCGCCTTACTCTCGCCCGAAAACACCGTTTGTAAAGGCCGCGGCGTGGCATTGTAGCCGCCGAGGTAACGAGGCGGATAGCGCTTTAACCTGTCCTTCCGCCTCCTCACGTCGGCAGCTGCGAATCCCGCTACACTTTCGTCTTCGCCAGCACCGTGGTGACCCACGCCTGGTTGTCGAGATACCAGCGGATGGTCTCGCGGATGCCATCCTCGAATTTATGCGCGGGCGTCCAGCCCAGTTCGCGCTGGATTTTCGACGCGTCAATGGCGTAACGGCGGTCGTGGCCGGGCCGGTCCTTGACGAATGAAATCAGCTTGCGTGAGCCGCCGCCAAGCCGGGGAACGAACTCGTCAATGGTATCGCAAATCAATTGCACAATGTGGATGTTCGCCCATTCGTTGTGGCCGCCGATGTTGTAGGTCTCACCCGGTTTGCCGCGCGACGCCGCCAGCCAGAGCGCCTCGGCATGGTCCCGCACGTAAAGCCAGTCGCGCACGTTCATGCCGTCGCCGTAAACCGGCACCGGCTTGCGCGCCAGGATGCTCTGGATCACCACCGGGATGAGCTTTTCGGGAAATTGATACGGGCCGTAATTGTTCGAGCAGTTCGTGATGACGGTTGGCAAGCCATAGGTGTGATGGTAGGCGCGGACCAGCATGTCGCTCGACGCCTTGCTGGACGAATACGGCGAGTTCGGCGCATAGGGCGTCGTCTCGGTGAACAGGCCGGTGGCGCCGAGCGAACCGTAGACTTCATCGGTCGAGACGTGGTGAAATGTTTTGCCGGACAGGTTCGTCCCCCAGAATCCGCGGCAGGCTTCCAGCAAATGGAACGTGCCCAGGATGTTGGTGGTGATGAAATCGCCGGGGCCGGTGATGGAGCGGTCGACGTGGGATTCCGCCGCCAGGTGCATGACCTTCGTGATGGCGTGTTTTTCGACCACCTGCAACACGGCGGCCTTGTCGCGCAGGTCCACCTTCTCGAAAGCATATTTCGGATGTTGGGAAACTTTTTCCAGGTTTTCCAGGTGCCCGGCGTAGGTCAGGCAATCAAGATTGACGAGCTTGGCCACCTCCTCGCGGTCAATGACGTGCTGGATCAGGTTGGAGCCGATGAAACCGGCGCCGCCGGTGATGAGTAGGTTCATAAATGGAACAATAAAGACGCCAAGACGCTAAGTTTGTTTAAGGTTAAGAACACGTTGAATACCATCCTTGATCAAGACTTCATTGAAGTTGATCAGGAGTCCAAGAGGGAAATGCATGAGCTTCAGATGGGTAATGACCTGGGCCTTATGAATGGGAAGCACCTGCTCCACTGCTTTTAACTCAATGAGAAGTCTTTGTTCAATCAACACATCCACGCGAAAGCCGACTTCGATTCGTTTGCCTTTGTAATTCAAAGGCACTGGCAGTTCCTTTTGATAACCAACACCGCGCAACTCCAATTCGTGGATAAAGCAGGCTTGGTAGGCGCTCTCCAGCAAACCGGGCCCAATTTCGCGATGCACCGCGAAAGCCGCATCCACCGCCAGTGTGGTTAGCTTTTCGACTTCCGGGGGTATGATGATTCTGTTCATGGTTTCTTCCAGCCACCTGCCATGTTTGATCTTCCTAATTGCACAACAAAGGCGCAAAGACGCGAAGAAAAAACAAACGACAATTCTCCGAATCCATCGTCAACTTTGCGTCTTCGCGTCTTTGTTGTTCACACTTCCGGTTTCCAGTTTTTGAGCGAGGCTTCCAGCGCTTCGCCGACCGGCCGGATTTTGACGCCCGCCGCCAGCAGCTTGGAAACGTCCATCACGCAGTTGGAGCGCGGTGTCTTGGCGGCGACGCGGTAAAATTCCTCATCGTCGTGCCAGTATTCAAATTTCCGGGCCGGCTTCAAAATGTCCACGATCATCTCCACCACCTGCCGCGTCCGCACCCAGCCGGGATTGGTCACATTGTAGGTCCCGAACGGCGCGCGCAGCTTCCACAAATCGAGGCACGCCTTCACATAATCGGCCCGGTGGGAGATGGAATTCACGTTGTCGTACACCTTCGAGTAACGCTGCACCTTGCTGAGATAATTCCGGGCGCTGTCGATCTCATCGTAGGGAATCCGCAGCCGCCAGACATAGCTTTGCCCGATCCCGGCGATGGCCTCCTCGCCCAGCGCCTTCGTGCCGCTGTAAAAACTGCACGGGCCGTCGCGAAAGGAAAAATTCGGCGCATCGGTTTCCGCAAATCCATGGACCGCTTCCGGCGATTTCTCCACCAGCGCGCGGAGTTCGGGCCTGGTCATGTCCTTTTCCGCCCGGATCCGGCCGCCGGCCGAGATTTTCGCGCCGGAATAGATGCAGCCGGAGGAAACGTGTCCCCAGGGAATGCCGGCCACCGCGCAGGCCTGGGCGATGGTCTGCGGCAGCAGCGTGTTGCCCGCCAGCGTGTCGGCCCGCGCGGTTTCACAGGCGTCCACGTTCGGCTTGCCGGTGTAACCGGCGGCATTGACGACAAATTCCGGCCGGCGCTCCTGCAGAAATTTCAGCAGCACGTCGAAGCGCGTGTAATCCGTCTCCCGCCGGGACAGCGGAAGGAAGGGTTGCCCGCGCCGCTGGAGTTCCAGCGCGAACGCCTGGCCGATGTAACCGGATGCGCCGAGCAGCAGTATCATTTTCCTTCCTTGAGCCTTTTTGCCTCCGCCACGACTTCAACGAGATAATCGCGATACTCGCACTTCGGCATTTTGCTGGTGAGGTTCTCCAATTGCGGCAGCGACAGGAACCCGGCGCGGAACGACGCCTCCTCCGGACAGCCGATCTTGACGCCCGCGCGTTTCTCGATGGTCTGCACGTAGGCCGACGCCTCATGCAGGCTGCTGCTCGTGCCCGCGTCCAGCCACGCAAAGCCGCGGCTCAACCGCTGCACCCGCAATGCCCCCTGCCGCAGATACGCCACGTTCACGTCCGTGATTTCCAGCTCGCCGCGCGCCGACGGCTTGAGCGCCTTGGTGACCGCCACGACGCTGTTGTCGTAAATGTAGAGTCCGGGCACGGCGTAATTGCTCCGGGGCAGCTTCGGCTTTTCCTCGATGGAAATCGCCTGGCCCTGCGCGTCGAATTCCACCACGCCGTAGCGTTCCGGGTCGTTGACATGATAACCGAAAATCGTCGCCCCGGACTTGAAGTCGGCAAAGGCGCGATGAAAAATATCGCCGCCATAAAACACGTTGTCGCCCAGGATCAGCGTGACGCTGTCGTCACCGATGAACGTTTCCGCGATGAGAAACGCCTGTGCGATGCCCGCCGGTTTGAGCTGTTCGCGATATTCGATGGTCAGCCCCCAGGCCTTGCCGTCGCCGAGGAGCTGCATGAATCGCGGCAGGTCCTGCGGCGTGGAAATCACGCACAACTCGCGAATGCCGCTCTCGATGAGCGTCGTCAGCGGATAATACACCATCGGCTTGTCATAGACCGGCTGGAGCTGTTTGCTCGCGACCAGCGTGAGCGGAAACAAGCGCGACCCGGCCCCACCGGCGAGAATAATGCCTTTCATTAGCCGACAGGGTAAAAAATACCGGACAAAATGAAAGTCGGAAGTTTGGGAGCCGGCAGAATGCGTTTGCGCGCTTCCAGCCGGGAAGTGACCAATGGGCATCTTGAAAGCGTCATCACCACGCCGGTCTCCGACCCGGCTCGCTGGAGTTCACGCTTCAGCGTGCCATCCGAACAAGCTAAAGCTTGAACTCCAACCGTTCACGCCGGGTCGAAGACCGGCCTTCCCGGGGTGATCAGCCGGCCTTGGGGGCCCGGCTGGCTTCCGCCGACCGGGTGTCGGTTTCGGAGGCTACCCAATCCAGCCATTCGCTGAGGACGATCAGGGTCCAAAGGGCGCGGGCATGGTCGGCTTTGCGCTGGCAATGTTCGGTGAACAAATCCATGGCGGCGGAAGTGCTGATCCCGACCCGGTCCAGGCGGCCGCCGGCCAGGTTGGCCGCGGCCCACTCGCGCAACGGACCGCGCAGCCAGCGGCCGATGGGCACCGAGAGCCCGCGCTTGCGCCGGTTTACAATGCCATCCGGCAGGTAGCGCAGGGCATACTGCTTCAGAAATACCTTGGTCTTGAAGCCCCGCACGCGATCCTCGACGGGCAGTGATTTGGCAAACTCCATCACGGCTTCATCCAGGAACGGCGCGCGCAGTTCCAGCGCCGAACTCATGCTCGACCGGTCGGCCTTGGTCAACAATCCCTCCGCCAGCGGCGTCTCCAAATCCCACCGCTGCACCCGGTCCAGCAGCTCGCCGTCGCCCGTGTCATTGCTGTTCACCAGATCCATCGGCGCCACTCCCAGCCGCCGCAGCAGCGGCGGCGCGATGTTGGATACCCATAGCCGGTGTCGCGCCATGCCGTTCAATTCCGCGCCCTGCACGAAGCGTTTGAGCAGGAACGAAATCGTCACCTTCTTCTCGCTGGGCGGCAGCATTTCCACCGTGCGCCGGATGGCGGACCTGAGCCAGTCGGGCAGCCGGGTGAAACGCTCGGCGAGACCCGCGCCAATATAGGTCGGGTAACCCCCAAACAACTCATCCGCCCCCTCACCCACGAGCGCCAGTTTGACATCCTGGGCGGCTCGCCGGGCCAGCAAGGCCGCCGGAATCCACGCCGGGTCGGCCAGGGGTTCGCCCACCAGATGGATGAGCGACCGCAACCCGTCCTGCACGTCGCCGGGTTTGACCCACACCGTCACCAGATCCATTTTCAACCGCCGCGCCACCTCCTGCGCGAACGCGCCTTCATCAAAGGAGTGCTCCTCAAAACGCAGCGTGTAGGCTTTCAGTTGACGCTTCGGATGCAGTGACCGAACCACCGCCGAAACCAGGGACGAGTCAATGCCGCCGCTCAGGAAGACGCCAAAATCCACCTCCACATCGCTCTGGCGGCCGACGGCGGCACGAAAGGTGCGATCGAAGTTGTCGAGCGACGGCGGCGATTTGGCCGTTTCCGTATTGTGCCATCGCCAGTAGGATTTTCGATGCATGCCACCCATGCTGAACTGGATCAATTCGCCGGGCGCGACCTTCCGGATTTCGTCGAACGGCGTGTCCGGCGCCGGGAAAATCCCGAATTGAAGATATCGTCGCAGCGCCCGGCTATCGAGGTTGACCGGCAGGCGGCTGTGGGCCACCAGGGCGGCAATCTCGGTGGCAAAAAGGACTTCTTTTCCATGCCGGGCAAAAAACAGCGGACGCTCCCCCGCCCGGTCCCGCACCAGGGTCAGGCGCCGGTTGCGCGCGTCCCACACCGCAATGGCAAAGGCCCCGATCAGTTTGCTCGCGAACGCCTCGCCCAGCTCCAGATACAGGCCGGGGATCACCGCCACGTCCGTCTTTCGTTGCACCGGGCGGCCCCGTTCCGCCAGCCAGCGGCGCAGCTCGCGATGATTGTCAATCTCCCCGTTGCAGACCGCGATGATGCGGTTCTCCTCGTCAATCATCGGCTGGTTGACGTCCTCGTCCAGGCCGCGAATGGCCAGCCGCGTCGCACCCATGACCGCCATCTCAGTGTCCGCCCGGCCGACGGCATCCGGGCCGCGATGCGACAGCGAACGGAGCATCGCCTTCACCCGGAGGCGGGCGGCCTCCGGCGAAGTCAGGTTGGAAAAAGCAACGTTGCCGCAAATGCCACACATGGTCAGGGACCTCCCGGGGCCGGCAGTTGGGCGCCCCAAAAGCCGGAGCCGAGCGGCTGGATGGTGGCGCCCCGGGCCGCAGCAATGGTTTCCAGTTGGTTGGTTTCCGGCTGGCGGACGATCAGGTAAACCGGGGTTTTCCTGGCCGCCAGCCAGGCGTCAAATTCCGCCAGGGACACGATTTGTTCCGGCCACCGCGGATCCTTCTTCAGGGAATAAATGACATAGTTGCTGGTCAGTTCGCCGCCATCGCGGGAAATGAGCGTCATGGTGCGGCGCAGATAAAATGCCAACCCGTTGGGAAAACATTCCAGGCCGGCCAGTCTCGTTCCGGCCGGCAACGCAGAAAGCCGGCTGGCAACCGACCGGCCCGACTTCACGTCAAAAACCACGTCAACCACCCCCATGCCGGCATTCGCGGCAACCGGGAGGAAGAGGGCGAAGCAGGCAAAACCAAGCGCCGCGCTGCGCCGCCAACGCGCCACCACGCCAAAGACACCGAACCCCGCCAGCGCCACCGCCAGCGGCACCAGCGCCGGGCCGAGTTGTTCCGCATCAGCCGCCGGAATGCGCATGGGCCGGGCCAGCAAGTGCATCTGCGAATGGCTCACCAGCACGGCCAACGCCGCGGCCAGCAACAGACACACGACGGCAAACGCCACCGTCGCGCGGCCCACCAGACGCGCGGTCCGGCCGCCCGGGCCGGCCAGCGCCGCATCGAACATCCGCGCCACGAGGATGCCGACGGCGACCGTCACGCTCAGGATGTAACCCGGCAGTTTCGACTGGGAAATGGAGAAGAACACCACCACCACCACGGACCAGGTGAGGCAAAGCCGGTCAGCGCGGTTCTTCGCCCAGCGTTCCCGCCAAGCGGCCACGCTGGCTTCCGGCAACAGCAGGCTCCACGGAAAAAACATCCCGGCGACGATGAGCAGATAAAAATAAAACGGCTCGGAACGGTGAAAGGTCCTGGACGTGGTAAACCGGTGGAAGGATTCCTCCACCAACCCGTAATGGAGGAAGTCCGGGTGCGCGAGGCAAAGCCCCACAAACCACGGCAGCGTGATGCCGAAGAACACCACCAGATTCAGCGGCGACCACAATCGTTTCCACACACCGCGCCGGCCTTCGACGCGGTTGAAGATGAGCAACACCAGCACCGGGATGAGGAAACCGACCGGCCCCTTCACCAGGGTCGCCAGGCCGGCCGCCACCGTTCCGAGCAGGTACCAGTTGCGCCGCGTTTTGCCTTCGGCCTCCTCCGCCAGCCAGCCGGCGAAGATCGCGCCGCAGACAAAAAAGGCGAGCGCGATGTCGAAGATGACCGTGCGCGCATTCATCACGAAGAGCGGCGTGCTGGCGACCACGCTGGCCGCCAGCAAACCGCAGCGGGTTCCATAAACTTTCCGGCCGAAGGCGAAAACCAGGGCGACCAGCCCCAGGCCAAAGGCGGCGGACGGGAGGCGCGCCGCGGTCTCGTTGTCACCGAAGGCGGCGAGCGAGAGGGCCACGGCCTTGAAGTAAAACGCCGGTTTGTCCAGGTAATCCACGCCGTTGTAGGTCGGCACCAGCCAGGCGCCCGACGCCTTCATCTCGCGGGCAACCTCGGCATTGCGACCTTCATCGGGGGCGATCAGCGGGAGGTGACCCAACCGGAAACCGAGGGCAAACCAGACGACCACCAGAGCCAATAAAACCCACGCGGCTTCCGCCGGCAAAGCTGAAATTGAACGGCGCGGTTCGATGCCGCAATTTATCAACAACCTAACGCAACGCAAGACCGTTGACCGTTTTCCCCTTCAAAATTCCAGCCGGCAACCGGAGTAAAATTGGGAATATGCTTTTGATGGAAATTGATCTGGCAGGGACGCCGCGCGGCGGCGGCGGCCCCCGTCCGCCAGGACGGAACGAATGTGGCAAAAGGCCCGTTTTTTCCGCCGCCTGGCGCTGCGCTCGGCGCCGGAGACAGCGCAGCGCGCTGTCCCTGCCATCTGCTCCCGCCAAAGGCACAATCCCCATTAAAATCGCTTTCCCGTTTGCTTTGTGCGGGAACATTTCCTATTGCTGGCGGGTCTTACTATTGAACGGCATGAAGAAGAAACTGAAATGGATTTTCACCGGCCTGGCCGCGGTGTTCGCGCTGATGCAGCTC